>Ga0123353_10019764_pt1 | contig 10026 bp, 9 predicted proteins | sample TergutLab28metaG_3_FD_92763 | JGI IMG/M metagenome (GOLD analysis project Ga0123353, IMG submission 92763) | Labiotermes labralis P3 segment gut microbial communities from Petit-Saut dam, French Guiana - Lab288 P3 | ecosystem: Host-associated > Arthropoda: Insects > Digestive system > Gut ...
GAGCTTTTTAAATTTTTCATCTGCCAAAACAGAATAATCATCTTTTTCATTTAGCATATTGATTTCAAGGGCGATTTTTTCCGCAAACCAAAGCACTTCATAAATTCCCCCGCGTGCTTTGATTGAGCCGGAAATAGGAAGCAGGTTGTCGCATTTTAACATTAGTTTTCCCTTGAAGCTCTTCCCTGCTTTATCTGAAAGGAATTTTTTCATCTCTGATATTTCCACCAGAGGCGATTCAATAATCCCTTTTTTTTCAGTAGTCTCGGGGTAAACCTTTTGTATGTAAGGGGCAAATCTATTTAAGCGCTCGGAAGCATCATTTATATCTGTTTTAGAAATATCCGAAGTTATTATGTTGTCGAGTCCCTGGTTTATCCAGAGCACCTCTTCTCCAGCAGTCATTTTTTGGATCAACGGGAATTTATCAGTAAGTTCTTTTAACATTTTAAACTCCTATTTGCAGAAATCTGCAATTTTTTGATTATAGGAGTATTATAGCATCTTACATTGATAATTCAATATTAAAATAATCTAATATTGAAATAATATAATATTGCTATTCCATTGGACGTAGTTTGCTTCCGATGAAATTCACCAGAGATACAAGCATGGTAGAGACAACAATCATAATAATGCCCAAAGCAGAAAGTTTTCCCCATTGCCCGTCTTCGGAGAAACGAAGTATCTGGACAGCAAGCACTTCGGATCCTGGCCTGGAGAGAATAACCGACAGGGTTAGTTCGCGGAAGAACATTGTTGCCATGAGTATCCACCCGGATACAATCCCCGGCGTCAAAAGAGGAATAACAATGCGGCGGAAGGTCTTAAGGTATGAGGCTCCCGATACCAGAGAGGATTCTTCCAGGTGGCTGTGAATTTGTATAAAGGCGCTGGTAAGCGGCCGGATGCCGTACGGCAGATAGGTCGCGATATATCCAATAAGCAGTGCCCAAATAGTTGCGTATAATGGAGTCCGTACAAAGAACCACATGAAACCTACGCCAATAACAATGCCGGGAAAGGAAAATGAAAGAAAGCTTAAGGTCTCAAGTATGCCGGCGCTTTTTGTGCGTACTTTGACAATGACATAGGCAACAAAGGTCGAGAGCGCAATACCGAGTGTTGCCCCAAAGACTCCGAGGAAAAGGCTGTTTTTCAACGAGAGGAGTGAAATCGGATCTTTTAGGACTGTTATCCAGTTTTTAAGGCTCATCGAGGCAAAGGCTTTTGCGCTGGGAACCATAGAGTAAGGAACGAGCGAAATGTATATGAGTACCAAAACCGGCAGAATAATCAGAACAAAGGAGAGGGTAAGGAGGATAATGAAAATAGGAATCTTTGCCTTTTTCAATTTAATAACTGTGGGCTTGTAGCCCCTTCCTGAAATAGTAACAAATTTTTCGCTGGAAGAAGTAAAATAACGGTATACATAAATAAGTATAATCGATGATACTAAAACACTTACTCCTACTGCAGCTGCCTTGCCGTAGTCAGCGGCAAAACCTGTGGATACCATGCGGTACAGGTGCGTTGCCAGAACATAAATTCTTCCCGGCATACCTATGGCCGAAGGCACGGCAAAGGATGCGAGACAGCGGATCATGCACAAGATAAAAGCAGCAAGAATAGCAGGCCTAAGGACAGGCAGCGTAATCTTGAATAATGTGCGGAAGCTGTCCGAACCGCATACGTGGGAAGACTCTTCCAAGGCAACATCGAACGAAGACATTGCTGGCGCAATGATCAGGTATGCGATCGGAAGGTCAAGAAGCCCTTCTACCATAATCATACCCGGAAGCGTGTAAATATTAAAAATGGAATGATCCAGCGAGAACAACTGCCGGATAAGCAGGTTGAGTATTCCGTTTGATGGATTAAGGAGCATGACCCAGCTAATGGAAAACAGAATGTGCGGAATCATCATTGGGATTACCGGAATAATTTTAAAGAGAAAACGGAATGGCATATCTGTGCGCGTACTAATATAGGCGAGAAACAGCGCAAGAACAGTTGCCAGAGATGCGGCGCCGGTTACAAAGACTACTGTTTGAAAAAGAACCAGAAACAGATCCGGGTCGGTGTATGCCGCAATATATTTTTTGACAGTGAAAGTGCCAAAAGCTGTAAGCCCTTCCGAAAGGCTGCCTAGAATCAGCATCAGAACAGGGCATACGGTCAGAAAACCAACCAGAACAATAAGGGAATATGTAAGCCGTTTGTGTCTTTGCGCCATTGGTTCTCCGCTATTTTGCCACAATCAGGCATTGGTTGGGTTTTACTTCAAAGAAGACCTGATCTCCGGATTCAAGATCCATCTCCGGTTCGAGCCGTGCCAAAAGCAGCATATCGGCGCATCGGATCTCTGTCTCGTATGCATCGCCCACGAACACGAGAGTTTCAATCTTGCCGGGAATGATGTTAGCTGCAGTTCCTTCTGCCGTGCCTTTTCTGGGGTGTATAAACTCCGGGCGCAGGCACAAGGTTACTTCTTCGCCATTGGGGAAGTCTGCTTTTTTGCATTTGAGTTTTCCAAGAGAGGATTGCACAATGGTATTGCTCTCTGTTTGTTCAATGACAACAGCGGAAACAAGGTTAGCCCTGCCTATAAAATCTGCCACAAAGCGGCTTTCTGCATTGAAGTAAATCTTTTTTGGATCCCCGGTTTCGATAATCTGCCCCTCTTTCATGACAGCGATTGTATCTGATAAAGCAAGTGCCTCAACACGGTCATGGGTTACATAGACAGCCGTGATTTGCAGTTTGGAAAGAAAGCTTTTTAACTCTTTACGGGTTTCCTCGCGAAGTTTTGCGTCTAAATTGCTTAAGGGCTCGTCAAAAAGGATGACTTTGGGTTCAGCCACGAGAGCGCGGGCAAGCGCAACACGCTGCTGCTGGCCTCCGGAGAGTTTTGTAGCAGGCCGTTTTTCAAAACCTTTGAGCTGGACAAAGGAGAGTGTTTTTGCGACTCTCTCGCGGATTTCATCTTTGGGAACCTTTTGGCTCTGCAAAGGGTATGCCACGTTATCGAATACATTCATATGCGGCCAGATAGCGTAGGTCTGGAACACCATCCCAAGTTTGCGTTTTTCAGTGGGGATATAGATGTTCTTTGCCGATGACCAGACAACTTCATTGCCGATGCTTATCTCGCCGGCATCCGGGGTTTCCAATCCAACGATGCAGCGCAGAAGCGTTGTCTTGCCGCAACCCGAAGGACCAAGCAAAGTAAAGATGGTATTTGCCGGTATCGTCAAATTCACATCATCAAGGGCCTTTATAATTTTACCTTCGGAAGTGAAATGCTTCCGAAGGCCTTTTACCTGAATTTCCATTGGAATAAGTTTACTTTGTCCCGAAAATCTTTTTAAACTCAGCTGCCCACTGGGTAAGCTCGTTATCTGACAATTCTTCGATTGGAATAACTTTTACTTTATCAATACCGTCTATTGGCGGGAATACTCCGGGAGCAAGAACATATTCGCCAACATCGCGGGCAAGAATAGTAGCTGCATCTTTAGAGAGCCAATAGTCTACGAATTTCTTTGCTGCATTTGGATGCGGAGCCTTTGCTGAAATTCCCATTGCGCGTGGGGAGCCCATTAAAGGTTCAATGCGCGCCCAGTCCAAAGGAGCAGGAGCGTTTGTTACAATGTATTTAGGCATTGAGATACCAATAGCTTTTTCACCGCTTGCTATAGGAGCAGGTGTGGGGCCGAATGAAGCTACGAACATGGGGTTATTTGCAGCAAGCCCTTTGAGGAAATCTCTCCATTGGGCGTCATCGTTATTAAATACATTTTGTTTGAGGGCAACCAGCCAGGAAATAGTAGTGGGGTGGATGCTGGGATCAGCCATTACAATTTTATTTTTCCACTTTGGATCTGCCAGATCTTTATATGCCTTGGGAACATCTTCTGGTTTTACAAGATTTTTATTGTAAATAAGTCCGACATATTCAATACCGAACATATAAATACCGTCTTTTTCCCTTTTTGCCCAATCAGGATAGCCTGCGGCTGATGGGGATTTATAAGGAGCGAGGACTCCGCCTGCGCGCAACTGCTCCATTACAGGAAGAGGCGCCTGGACAATGTCTGCAAGGAGTTTTCCAGCCTCAAATTCTGTAAATACCGTAGAAAGAAATTTAGTTGTAGAAATACGGGTGTATTCAGCTTTTACTCCTGTTTTCTTGTTGAAATCTTCCATAAGGGGTTCAACTGAAGTTATATTTGCGTAAAAGGATACAGTTCCCTCAAGCTCGGAATTTGCGGAAGAAGATTTTTCTTTTCCTCCTGTTGCAAATACCAGACTTACCAAACAAACGGATAAAAATATACATATACCTATTTTCTTTAGCATAAAAAGAAGCCTCCTTAATAATATATCTTAATGGTATATTCACTTTTTAAAACGGTCAACAAAGATTTATTTTTTTTCTTTTGTTATTTTCCTAAGCGATACTCTTTCCAGCTTTGCATCTGTGCCATATTTTTCAGCTATAAATTTTGCGGCATTATCATAATCATCAATCTGCTGTATGTTTTTTATCTTAAAATCGTATCCTTCCCATTCATAAACAAATGAGCCTATATAAACATAATTTACTTTTTCCGGTAATGAAAACTCCATGCCTACAGGAAGAGTAAGTCCGAATATCTCCATGTCCGCAAGATAAGCGTTTATCTGATCTATTTTTATAACCCTGTCCCGCGGTATCTGGGTTTTTATGCAATTTATTTCCGAATCATCGCCAAGATGATATATTGCAGTAACGTACTCTTTTCTGTCAAATTTCCCCAGAATTATATAAATAGTAGGAGTAATTACTCCATTATAGGTTTTTGAATTAATTATTCTTTTATTATAGGCAGAATTTATTGTGTTGTATTTTGTAAAAAAAGCATTGTTTGGAGTTGGCGATAATGTCGCGCTTGCAACAATAACAACTTCTGAGCTGTTTGGTTTGGTATCGCTTTTATCGGGGGCTGACTTTGGAGATAGCGGCGCAGTATCAATAAAAATAATATCGCCATTTGGGTCACGATATTCCCTGTTGAATTCATCTGCAGATATGATTGCGGCAAAGATTAAAAAAACTAAAATTACAAAAACAGTTTTTTTTGTTTTCATTTTTCAAGCTCCTTTATTCTTTCTATGATCATATTTTCCCAGGATGTATTTTTATATTTTTTAACAAGTATCTTTAAAGCATCCAGCTCTGTTTTCTTTTTATCAATAGTGAAAATTTCTCTGTCTTTATCCAGAATATAACTTCCGTAATAATGTAAGCCGGGCTTTGAGACGCTTATATTTATTGACAGGTCAAATGGAGGATATATTCTGCTGTAGATAGGGGAAAATGCCCCTCCTGCGGTGCCATCGCCAAGCGCAGCAGAAGGACCGTAATCTATCATTCCAATTTTATCATCCCAGGAAGCTATTTTAAAAACAGCGCCAACAGGCACAGGCTGTGTATAGTTCATTGACCGGTCCTTTTTATCATTCCCGGGTCTAATAAACATTGGCGCCATGTCGGGATTTATCTGTACAAATTCTATCTTCTCAATAGGTAAATCCTTGCTGCTTAATCCTATATTTACTTTTGAAAAAAAACCAAATAAGATCGCGCTTTCTTGCAGGTTGCTTTTTTCTTCCCAGGAGGTTCCATTTATTTTGGATGTTTCTTTAGGAGTAGATGCGCATCCCGCGATAGATAATAGAAGAAAAGTAACAAAAACTATTAGAAAGAGTCTATTTTTCCCATAACAAGGTTTGCCATATATACCTCCATTTGTTTTAATGGGGGCGCTCTCCCCGCAAATTAACGGACTAAAGGGTCTATTGTCAACAGCACGATTATTGAAAAGCTTTGCTCTTAATACCAAAAAGACCGGTTGGTTTAAAGAGTATTACCAGGAACATGGTCATGAACGGCCCCATATAAGCCAGAGCAGGATAAATAGTTCCGCCTATGGAAACCATTTGTCCCAATATCAATGCAGAAACCATGGTTCCCTTCATGCTGCCAAGGCCACCGAGAATAACAGTAGTAAAGGCAAACATAAGATAATCATAGCCCATGTATGGCCCTACCATAATAAAGGGGGAGTTAAGGGCGCCGCCCAATCCTCCCATAGCGCTTGCAAAAACAAAAGTTATGGTAAATATCTTATAAATATTAATACCCAGTGACTGAACATGGTCGCTGTTCTCAACTCCGGCTGTTATAGCTTTTCCGGCTATGGTTCTGGTTAGAAAGATATGGAAAGAAAGATATACCAGCGCTGCAACAATGATTACGATAATGCGGTATAAAGGTACACTTACGCCCAAAAAATGCAGAATTATAGAAGTTGGCGACTGTACTGGTTTGGGGTTAAGTCCCCAGACATACTGGATTATCCCTATGCCGATCAAGAAAATACCAAAGGTTGTAACCATGGTAAACATCATACTCTTGCCATAGATGCGGCGGAGGAGCTGGGTTTCCACAAGTAATCCCAATAATCCTCCTACTAAAGTTGCCACCAGACATCCAAGGACAAAGTTACCGGTCCAGGTAATTATTTGATAATTCATATAAGCGCCCAAACTGTAATACAACATAGCTTCCAGATTGACTATGCGCATGAGCCCATACCCAACAGATAAAGAGATTGAAACCATGAAGAATACAGCAGCTATGCTTAAACCAAAGATTACAGATTGTAATGAAAAAGCTGTTGCCAACATATCACCCATTTTTGCGCTCCTTTGCTTTTCTGTTTACCAAACTGCTGATCCATGTTTTAAACTTCTTGTTGGCGCGATCCGAAGAAAGAACACCCCAAATTCCTTTATTGAACCAAAACATAATGGCAAGAGTCATTACTCCAACGAGAAGTTCCCAACGCCCGATTATTTGGGAGATTACCTCTTTGATACCCAAAAAGGCAAGCGCTCCAAAGAAAGGTCCATACACTGTACCAGACCCTCCAATCAGTGTTGCAACAATAACCTCCGCGGCACGCGACTGTTCGCCCAGACTGGGGTTTACCATAGCATTATTGACTACGAATAAACCTCCTGCAGCTGTTGAAAAAACAGCTGCAATAACAAAACCAAGCCATCTTATATTAAAAGTATTGTACCCAAGGAATTTCATCTTTTGTTCATTTTTCTCTGTTGCCCTGAACATGGCCCCCAGTGTTGATTGATCCATTTTCCTAAAGAGGAGCAATGCGATAAGCAAAACAATAGCAGCAAAGATGAAGAATTCATCTGGCCGCCTTAGATCCAGGAAGGGGAGTTTTGCCATTCGGTTTCTAAAGAGTAAACCATTATTTCCATTGGTGATATTCATCAATAGGGTTTCAAATGTAAAAACGCCTATAGTGCAAAAGGCAGCGTTGACCAATGTAAAGTAACTGCCGCGAAGCCTGATTAGTACTGGCGCTATAATTGTTCCAAAGACAGCTCCTGCCAGAATAGAGAGAGAAAAGGCAATAAAAGGATTTGTGCCAAAATAAGCAAGATAGAACCCGGCAGCATAGCCGCCCACACTTAGATAAAGTGGCTGACCAAATGAGGTACACCCCATATAACCCATCAGCATATTATTTCCCATAACATACAGAGTAAACATCGTTACCTGAAGGAAAAAGGCCTTGTTAAGAGGCAATAAATACCTTGCCAGAATCAGGAAGCCGACAATAGCAAATGGAATAAATATATCAAATCTGAATTTTTTCATACTGCTCCTTCTAAAGATACTTTTCAAATTCACAATTTGAGATTGCCTTTTGGTCTGTAATCTCAGCGACAATATGCCCTTCTTTCATTGCATATACCTTATCCGCTATCTTTGCTACCATGGGCAGATTCTGTTCAATAATAAATAAGGTGGTCTCGTTCTTAAGTTTTTCAAATACAGCGGTAAGATCATTGACAACATGGGGGGCAAGACCTTCGGTAGGTTCATCCAAAAGCAAAAGGTCTGGTTTGCCCAATAAGGCCATGGCAATAAGAAGCATCTGTTTTTCGCCGCCGCTTAAGTTGCCGGCTTTGCGGGAAAAAAGGGTTTTAATCTTGGGAACATAGGCTAAAACCCTGTCCCAGTCCTGATCTTTGGTAGCGTAACTTCCCAGTTCAAGATTTTCTTTAACTGTTATGGAAGAAAAAACCGATTTATCCTGATGAACGTATTTAACTCCCTTGAGAGCAACCTGGAATGGCTTTAGGGAAATTATGCTTTCATCCCTGAATTTGATTTCCCCTGAGTTGGGTTTAAGAAAACCTGATATGGTTTTAAAGAGTGTGGTTTTTCCGGAACCATTGCGTCCTGAAAGAAAGACAACCTTTCCCTTTTCCACAGTTAAAGAGACATCAAATACTACTTTCAAGGCATCATAGGAAACACCTACATCTTTTACCGACAATAATACATCATTTGTCATTTGATTTCTCCTGCTTGTCAGGCTCGGTGATTTTCCAATAAGACCTTCTAACCTCTGGATCGTTCAGAGTCTCTTCGCAGGGGCCATAGGCAATGAGCCGCCCTTCGTGCAAGACAGCTAATTCATCTACTATACTCGTTAGTTTTGAAAGTTTATGTTCTACAATTAAAAGTGTTTTTTTATGAACCCAGCTTTTGAGTACTTGAATAAAAGAATCAATATCCTGATCGCCAAGTCCGGAAAAAGGTTCGTCCAGGATCATTAATTCCGGATCTGTAATATAGCTCATGGCAATTTCAAGTTTCTTTTTATTCCCCAGGGAAAGGGCGCTTACATAGGTGTTTTCAACACCTGCAAAGCCAAAAAGTTCCCTGATTTCATCAACTTTTTCTTTATACTGTTTATTGGATAATTTTTGAAAAAAACTTGTTGCCAAAGAACGGGGGCCCTGCACTTTTCTATAATATGCCAGGGCTATATTTTGTTGTACAGTCAGATTATCAAATACCTGCACCAGTTGAAAGGAGCGAAGCACTCCGCTTTCAACTCGTTTTTGTGTCGGCACATTTGTAACATCTTTGCCAAATAATTTTATTGTTCCTGTAGTAGGGGGGAAGTCTCCTGTTAAAAGATTTACAAAGGTAGTTTTACCTGCCCCATTTGGTCCAATTATTCCTACTGCCTCATTTTTTCGCATAGTAAAAGATAAATTATCCACAGCGCGAAAATCACCGAATTGCATGGAAAGGTTTTCCACTTCAATTGCTAATGGCTCGGTAGAATTTAGACTAGATTTGCTTTTTATCCCTGCTTCTGCCATTATAGCTCCCCTTTAGTTGTTAAGAGTTTCTCACAGTTTCAAGACGGGCACAGATACATATTCCCGAAGCTAGTCATATATAATACACTGCCGGAGCATTTCTTGCAACACTTATTAAGATTGACAAAGGATTGTTTTGTGTTATTATATACAGTGGTTATTTTTTGAATTAAGTGTTATTTATAAAAGGAAAAGGAGAGGGAAATGAAACAATTTTTTAAAATTTGTTCAGTAATGCTGCTTGCAGTAATACTCGTGGTGAGTTTTGCTGCATGCAAAAAGCAGGCTAAAGAAGAAAAAGTTACAGAAGTAAGTATTGGATTCATGTCTTCAATGACTGGAACTTTTGCAGGCGTTGCTGAAACACAGCGCAAAGCATTCCTTTATGGAGTTGAAAAAGTTAATGCAGCAGGCGGATTGAATATGCCATGGGGCAAAGTAAAACTGAATCCAGTTGTTGCTGATGACGAAGCCAAACTTGATATTGGTGTTCAGCGCTTACGGGATATGATCAACAAAGGCGTATTTGCAGTAACAGGCGGAGTTTGGAATCCTATTTCAGCTGTTTTTAATGAAGAAGGCAAAATTAACCCAATACTCTATGTACCGGGATATGTACCTGCTCTTGATAGCTATAAAAAAGGCGTTCCTGCAGAGGGAACTTTCTCTTCTGTTTTTACTCCATGGACATTAGGATATCTTAATGGACAGTCTATTGTTCAGGATTTAGGAAAGAAAAAAATATTCTTTGTAGAAAGAAACGACTCA
>Ga0123353_10019765_pt1 | contig 10026 bp, 10 predicted proteins | sample TergutLab28metaG_3_FD_92763 | JGI IMG/M metagenome (GOLD analysis project Ga0123353, IMG submission 92763) | Labiotermes labralis P3 segment gut microbial communities from Petit-Saut dam, French Guiana - Lab288 P3 | ecosystem: Host-associated > Arthropoda: Insects > Digestive system > Gut ...
GCTCTAACAATTTCAATATTTCAGGGTATGTTTCCAATAATGGGGAGAGTTCCATGAAATTTTTGTGCCAATCAGGATTCATAAGGAGCGCGTCTTTGAGGCAATCACTTCCCTTTTCTATTTCTTGGTTTAAAAAACAGCATGCTGCCATATAATAGTAAAGTTTTGAGCGCATAATATCATCTTTAATATATTCGCTAAAAAGAAATTCATCCATAACATGCACACCCACTTCACACAACTCATTTAAAATGCAATAATGTGTAACGAAAAAGAAAAAATTATCAACATTTTCTAAATGATTGAGTGTAAGTCTAGATAATTGAAAAAAGAAATCAGCATCTTCTTCAGCAGTGAAGAATACAACCACAGAGAATAGGAGTTCTATATTTTGAGGATTTTTCTCAAATGCATTTACTACAAAAGCGCGGGCATCTTCAATTTTTCCTAATTCTCCTAAGGCGTTCACAATTCCAAGAACAGTTTCATTGTGAATAGGATTAATGTGATAAGATTTATAATAATATTCTAATGCTTCATCAAACCATTTTTGTACCGCATAGCAGTCTCCAATATTAGTAAGAGATTGAAAGTCTTCTTTATCAAAGCTATATGCTTCAAAATAATGATGAAGCGCCATGTCGTAATCTTTCAATTCAAAAAAGGCGTTTGCCATATTAAAATGTGCGGCAGCAAATTCGCCATCACAAGTAATGGCGAAGTTGTAAGCATCGATAGCTTCTTTATACTGATAAGTCCAGCTTAAAATATAACCCAGTCCAAACCAGGCAGCCCCAAGAAGTGGGAGCTCTTCGGTGAGAATAGTAAAAAACTCAACAGCTTCTACCGGTTTATCAAGTTCTTCAAAAAGAAATGAATAGGAAAACAGATTTTCCCCAAAAATGGGATCATTTTCTATCGCAATAAGTACATGTTTTATAGCTGTAAGAATATCATTATTTCTTATATATTCATGTCCAATTAAAAAATGTATATCGGGGTCATTGGGTTCTAATGCCAATGCTTTATGCAACCATTTAATTGAATATTCTGTTTTTTTATTAGTCAAATTCGACAATAATGCTTTTTCCACATACAGATCTGCAGAGGGTGGAAATGTTTTTTCAATCTCATTCAGTTCTTTTTCTGCACTCTCAATTTTATATTCAAGAGCGAGTTTTTTAACTCTGTAAAATCTGAAAATTGCTTCGTATGGAAACTGTGCAATCGCATGTTCAATAGCTAAAGAAAGGTATTGAAAATTAAAAGAGCCCATCAACTCTTCAATAATCATTTCCATCTCTTCAGAATCGAAATAACGGGAAAGATTATTATCCATGCTATTGATAAAGTTTTTTACCAGTTCGCTTTTTTCGTAATAGTTAAAAAAATCCAACAGTTAGAGATTTAAAGATTTAAAGATTTAAAGATTTAAAGTGATAAATGACATGAGTCATCAATCATTAATCATTATTCAAATGATAGAATTGCTTTTTTAATGAGTTCAATTGCTTCTCGGAGTTGTTCTTCTGTAATAACCAAAGGGGGTGTAAAACGAATAATATGCCCGTGGGTTGGTTTGGCGAGTACACCTAATTCTTTCATTTTCACACATACATCCCAAGCTGTTTTTCCGTTTTTGGGACGTATTACGATGGCATTCATAAGTCCTTTTCCACGCACAAGTTCAATCATATCGCTGCGAAGGGCTCTCATTTCTTCTCTAAAAATTTTGCCGAGGTATTCTGATTTTTCCACTAGATTTTCCTCTTTAATTACTTCAAGTGCAACCATTGCCACTTTGCAAGCAATTGGGTTTCCTCCGTAGGTAGATCCATGTTCTCCGGGTTTAATAGTGAGCATAATTTCATCGTCGGCTAACACCGCAGACACGGGGTATGCACCGCCTGAGAGTGCTTTTCCAAGAAGAAGCATATCTGGGCGCACGTTTTCGTGGTCACAGGCTAACATTCTTCCGGTACGTCCGATACCGGTTTGAATTTCATCTGCAATGAATAGTACGTTATTTGTTTTGCACAATTGGTATGCTTTTTTCAAATAACCTTCATCGGGCATATAAACGCCTGCTTCTCCCTGTATAGGCTCAAGCAAAAATCCGGCAACGTTAGGGTCTTTCAATGCTTCAGCTAATGCGTCTAAGTCGTTATAGGGAATACGGATAAATCCGGGAGTGAATGGTCCGTAGCCGCCGTAAGAATCGGGGTCGCTTGACATAGAAACGATTGTGATCGTTCTTCCGTGAAAATTTCCTTCACAACAAATAATTTTAGCTTGATTTTCTGGAATACCTTTCACTTTGTAAGCCCATTTACGACAAAGTTTCAGTGCGGTTTCGTCAGCTTCAGCACCGGAGTTCATCATAAGTACTTTATCGTATTTAAAAAATTCGGTGACATATTTTTCAAATATGCCAAGAATATCGTTATAGAAAGCACGAGATGTTAATGTTAAAGTGCGTGCCTGTTCGCACAGTGCATCAACAATTTTTGGGTGGCAATGGCCTTGATTTACTGCTGAATATGCAGCGAGAAAGTCATAATATTTATTTCCTTCAACATCCCACATAAAAGGTCCTTCACCTTTTGCAAGTACAACTGGGAGTGGGTGATAATTGTGCGCTCCGTACTTGTCTTCCAATTCGATAGCCTGTTGGCTGCTTGTTGCTTTTTTAATCATAATATTCTAATTTAAAGTGATGTATTGTTTATTTTTAAAAGATGGCAAAAATACATCTTTTTTTGAGATATGGCTGTGTAATTTATCTTTAATGGCTAACGGAATTACTTCAAAATATCTAATGTTTTTAAAATGATAATGCTGCAGCCCCTAAAATTGCTGCATCATTTTCGTTGAGTTTTGATCGTAAAATAGGGATATCATTTTTATAAACAAATAGTTTATGTTTAGCAAAAGAATCCCGCACGGGTTTTAGGAGAAGTTCTCCTGCATTTACTATACCGCCTGAAAGGAAGATGGCTTCAGGAGAAGAAAAAACAACCGCATTTGCAAGCGCAATACCCAACCATTCACCTGTTTTTTTGTAAGTTTCTACCGCCACTGCGTTGCCCTTTTCAGCTGCTCCTGCAATAATTCTTGGTGTGAGCTTCTCTTTTGGAATCTTCGAAAGTTCATTTTCAGGAGACTTTAGGAGCAGTTCGGTGCAAGTCTCTATAATTCCTCTAATAGAAGCATACATTTCCAAGCAGCCGTTGTTTCCGCAAGAACATTTTCTTCCATAAGGGAGCAGAATACTGTGTCCTAATTCGCCTGCAAAACCATCTGATCCACACAGTAGTTTTCCATCAATGATGATACCGCTACCAACGCCGGTGCCTAAAGTAAACATTATCAAATCTTTCATTCCTTTTGCACCTCCGTAAATCATCTCTCCATAAACTGCGGCGTTAGCATCATTAGTTACTACAACAGGAAGATGCAGTTGTGCTTCTAACATTTTTTTAAGAGGTGTTTTTCCTCTAAAATTAAGATTAGCAGCATCATCAATCGTGCCTTCGTAAAAATTTCCACAAGGAGCGCCAACTCCCACGCCAACAATTTTCTCAATATTGTTTTCGGAGATTAGTATATTAATTTCGGAAACAATATCATTGACAAACAACTGTGCATCGAAATATGGTGTAGTTTTCAGGCTTTTACGCGCAATTACTTTTCCCTCCACACTTACCAAACCAATGTCTGTATTGGTGCCGCCGATGTCAATGCCAAATATATTCATGATTTAAAGATTTAAGATTTAAAATTTATCATCTCATCATCTAATCTTTAATCATTTTTTCCACGAGTAAAGTATGCCCATCTATAGCTTCTTTCACTCGCACGATAGTTCCGGTAGATAGTATTTCCTTTTCATCCGAGATAGCGTCATACTCACGCACGGCTTGCTGAACACTCAGTTGCACTTTTCCTTTTCCGGCAGCGGGTATAGGAAAATAAACGGTAGCATTTTTTCCTACGGCATTATTGATATCAATATTGCCGCTTTGAATAGCCTTACTCAGAAAGTATAAGAGTGCCATGACAATAGTAACCAGCAATAAACCAATGAAAATACAGAACAAGGTTAACCAAGCTTTGTTGTCAAATAGTTCGTAAAGCGAGATTCCTGCCCATGCAAAACCGAGGAAGAAATTTACAAAATTTCTGAAAGTAAAGAGTTGAAACGGCACTTGCATATCTGCATCGCCATCTGCATCGCCGGAAACCTCGCCATGATCGCCCATGCCGAAAAAAGTCATAATCATTTGAATAATAAACACTACGCTCACAGGGATTGCAATTCCCCACATAATTTTCAGGTACAAATCTAAGGATGTCCACCAAATTTCCATAAAACAAAATAATTTAATTAATGATTGGCGAAATTAGAAAAAAAAGTATTCAAAAATATTCACGGTTCAAATCCACAATAAATCTTTCAATATCATCTTCGGTAGTATTCCAAGAAGTTACTAACCTGATTTCGTGAGTGCTTTCATTCCAAACATAGAAAAAATGATGTTTTAACATATTGTGAATAAGTGCAGGAGAGAATTTGACCAAAATAATATTGGCTTCGGTGGGTTGTGTAAATTCAAAACTACCGGTTTCTTCTATTTTTCTTCTTAACAACTGTGCCATCTTATTGGCGTGTTGGGCATTGGTTAGCCATAAGTCGTTTTGAAAATAAGCTAAAAACTGTGCCGATGCGTACCGCATTTTTGAAAACAGTTGAGTGGACTGTTTTCTAATATATTTCATACTTTCAGCCAATTCAGGGCGGAATGAGATCACCGATTCTCCCATCATCATTCCGTTTTTCGTACCGCCAAAGCTGAGAATATCTACACCACAATCTATGGTAGTCTCTTTTAGCGAACACTGTAAAGTAGCGGCGGCATTTGCCAAACGAGCGCCATCCACATGCAAATACATCTTGTTGTGATGCAAAAAATTAGAGAGTTGTTTTATTTCTTCAGACGTGTAAACAGTTCCTAACTCGGTGGCTTGCGAAATGTACAACACTTTGGGCTGCGAATGATGCTCAAAACCAAAAGCATCTAAAAAAGGCTCCAACATATCTACCGTAATTTTTCCGTTTGATGTTGGAATTGCTTTTGGTGCAGCACCGGTCAAAAACTCAGGTGCACCACATTCATCTACAAAAATATGGGCGTTTTCGGGACACAAAATGGCGTGAAATGGCTGTGTGCAAGCGCGTAATGCACAAATATTCGCACCGGTTCCATTGAAAGTGGGGAAAATGGTAGCGTTTTCTCCAAAAACTTCATTCACTTTTTTTTGTAATCTCTCTGAATAAATATCACCGCCATACGCGCAGGCATGGTCGGTATTAGCTTGGCTAATAGCCTCTAAGATAGCGGGGTGAATGCCGGAATGGTTGTCGCTTCCAAAACTTCGCATAATAAAATGGTTGATGGGTTAAACTCGTAATTATTTTTCGGCAAATAAACATGAAATTTTGGAATTATATACAGACGATAAAAATAGGAGTTAAGAGCTCAAGGATACGTATTTTTAACAATTTCTTATACTTTCGCCACCTATTTCATAGAATAATAATTTTAAACCCATTTCAAATGGAAGAAAATAATACCCTTTTTCCTCTTTGCAAAAATTGCAATGAGCCTGTTCATGGAAATTATTGCGCCAACTGCGGCGATCCGATAAAACTAAAAAGAATTGATAAACAATATATTATGAACGATATTAGTGACTTTTTTCTCACTCATAAAGGATTGTTTTATACCGTAAAAAAAGTATTTATTACTCCGGGAAAAAGTATCCGGCAATTTATTGCGGAAGACAGACATAGATTTGTGAAACCTATTACCTTTGTTATTATTACTTCGTTATTTTATGCTATTATTAATCACATTTTTAGTATTGGTGCAGAAGATTACTATGATCCTTCAAAATTAGAGTCAGAATCTACTCCTGCTCTTCTCATGAAATGGATACTTATAGATTATCCCGGCTATTCGAACTTATTAATTGGACTATTTATGGCGTTTTGGATAAAAATATTTTTTAAGAAAGCCGGTTACAATATTTTTGAGATTTTCGTTCTTATGTGTTTTATAACAGGTGTCGGAACACTTTATATGTCGCTTGCTGCCATTATACAGGGATTTATCCATGTGAAAATCTTACAAATTGCAAGTTATATAGGAATCATTTATTACACATGGGCAATTGGGCAATTTTTCGACAAGAAAAAAATAGCAAGCTACCTGAAAGGCTTTTTATCATATATTTTTGGGACTTTAGTTTTGGGATTTTTAATTGGGTTAGTAGGAACTATTATTGATATGATATAAATTAAAAAAATAATACTTTAATTCATGAAAATTAACATCATTACCTTAGGTTGTTCAAAAAATACCGTGGACTCGGAAGTTATTGCCGCTAAATGGAAAGAAAAGGGACACGAAATGGTTTTTGAAAGTACACAAAAATCAGACATTGTGATTATTAACACTTGTAGTTTTATTCACGATGCAAAACAAGAATCTATTGATGAGATTTTTCAACATATTGCCCGAAAACAACGGGGTGAAGTGGGTAAAGTGTTTGTTGTGGGATGTTTGGCACAACGCTATAAAAATGACCTGCAAGAGATGATTCCTGAAGCAGACGGTTTTTTTAGTTTTTCTGAACTACATAAATTGTTGGAAGAGAAAGAATTTGATTTGTTAAAATCAACAAGTAGAATTGTTTCTACGCCAAAGCATTATGCTTATTTAAAAATTTCGGAAGGTTGCGACCGCGAGTGTTCGTTTTGCGCCATTCCGTTAATTCGTGGCAAGCAGGTTTCTAAACCCATTGAAATGGTAGTTCAGGAAGCTGAAATGCTGGCGCAACAAGGCACTAAAGAATTGCTGCTTATTGCGCAAGATTTAACCTATTATGGAATTGATATTTACCAACAACGTACTTTAGCAAAATTAATGCGTAAACTTGCTGAAGTGAAAGGATTGGAATGGATTCGCTTGCATTATGCCTATCCGATGGGATTTCCTTATGAAATTTTAGATGTAATGAACGAGTTTTCAGTATTTTGTCGCTACTTGGATATTCCGTTGCAGCACATTAGCGATACTGTACTGAAAAGCATGAAACGTGGAAGCACTAAACAGCAGGTTTACAAATTTTTAGAGACACTTCGCAACACCGTACCCGGAATAGCACTCCGCACCACCTTAATTTCAGGCTATCCCGTAGAAACCCGAAAAGAACATAACGAATTGGTTGAATTTGTGAAGGATGTCCGTTTTGAACGTTTGGGTGTATTTGCCTATTCCCCCGAAGAGGGAACCGCGGCCTTTGAACTCGGAGATCCTGTGAAAGCTAAAGAGAAAAATCGCCGCGTTAAAGAAATTATGGAGTTGCAAGAATCTATTTCACTGCAACATAATAAAGAAAAAATAGAAAAAGTAATGCGTGTTTTAATAGACAAAAAAGATGGTGATTTTTATGTAGGACGCACCGAGTTCGACTCTCCGGAGGTGGATAATTTGGTATTTGTAAATGCCGGAAAAAAACTCAAAATCGGGGAGTTTTACCCTGTTTTAATTGAATACGCCGAAAGTTATGATTTGTATGGAAGGATAGTGTAGTGATTATATGGCTTAATCGGATTTTTAGTAATACTATCCTTTTTAATACAATTTTTAAGTATAAATAGTCGTTGTGCGACACCCGAAGGAAGAAGCAGTGCAAAAACAGACTGAATAGCAGAAAAATAGAGTGATAGATTGAACAATATTTAGAAATGACAAACGTTGATGTAAATGTGTAAAATTGAAGTAAAAATAAAGAAAGGAAGTAAATTATGAAGCAAATTGTTTTATGTTTTACAGCAATACTATTGCTGTTTACAGGTTGCAATAAAGATTGCATAATTAAACGCCCTAAAAGCGTAAAACCTATTGATTGGGAAAATTATAATGATGTTTATACTGTGTATTGGAATTTACTGAAATTTTGCAGTGAACCAAGTAATGATGAAGGAAAGGATATTAAAATATATGGTTGGATATTTCAAGGTCTGATTTATCCTGATGGGAAGCCTTTACCTGTTGATTCTAAAAATTTTGTCTTAATTAGTAATGAAGAAGATATTTTTTATGCTAATTATTGTACTCGTGGCGGAGTAGGAATTGCTATAGGGAGTGTTCATCGAGACAGTTTAAATTTCTTCGATTTGCAATCCAAATTGGATACCTCTGACATAACAAAAAAATGTTTTATAAAAGGAAAAATTGGTTTTATTTGTTTGCATACAGGGAAATGTTCTCAATCTGAACCACGAATATATTTACAAGATGTAAGTGATATTTATTTTGAATGATAAAAAAAAGGAAAGAAAATGAAAAATAGAAATTTAATCTCAATGATTTTGTGTATACTGCTACTAATTGCAGGGAGAATAAATGCACAACAACAAACGGGCAAATATTTACAAAAAAGTTATTATTGCAAAAGTAATGTCTAAAAAAAATAGAATCAAATTATGTGGATGGGCGATCGCACAACGAGCGATTTGGCAAGATAGCGGCAGTAACCCCGCAGAAACGATAGTGCGAACTTGGAAGTTACTACCCCGCAGGAACGTTAGTGAAGCCGTACCTCGCCAAGCCGCCGGCACGTTCTAATTTTAGTTCGTGAAATTATTTTTTTCTATTTTAAAACAAAATATTAATCCATAAACATATAAATAATGAAAAAACAGTTTTTTTATTTTACATGCTTTTTAATAGCGCTTTTATTACTTTCCTCATGCAAAAAAAACGGTACGAGAGGAATAAAAGTTGATAACTATTCAATTGGAAAAGCAGGGGAAGTAATTTTGGTATTAGACCAAAAATATGTTTCCGAAACCATGCAAAACTATATTGTTGAAGTTCTTACTCAACCACAGCCTGCACTCAATCAAATTGAGCCGATTTTCGACTTGTTACGTTTTGATAATAAAGGTTTTACTTCTTATTTTCAGCGACATAGAAACATTGTGAGGTTTGATATGAATCCAAACTATGCTTCAAATACTTTTAGTATTGATAATAATGTTTGGACAAAACCCCAAACCTACATTTATTTACGAGGCAATGATATGGATAGTTTAATTTGGCTCTTTATGCAAAATGAAGACGAAATTATTAACGCTCTTTACGACAATGATTTAAAAAGAGCTCAATCTTTTGCTGCGGCAGGCAATAATGATGCTTTTATTGAGAAAAAAATACGAGAAAAATTTGATATTAATATTACGATTCCTATCACCTACAAAATTGCTAGAGAAGAAGAAGATTTTATATGGCTTCGCTTTAAAACCGTTAGAAACGACAGGTTTATCATTATCTATACTACTCAGGGTAATGATTTGAGTAAAGGAAGGTTGGTAAATGCGCGGAATGAAAAAACCAAAGCCTATATTCAGGGTGCAGTTTTAGGTGCCTACCCTATTGTAGCTGATGTTACTCCATTCCCTTTATACAATAACGATGTAACTATTGGAGCGATTACCGGCGCTGAGTTGCGTGGACTTTGGGAAAGCGTAGGAGATAAGATGGGTGGACCATTCTACGAATTTTCTTTTAACGATAGAACCGGTGAAAATGTGATCTCAGTGGGTGGTTTTGTTTATGCCCCCGAAGAGGAAAAACGCGACTACTTACGTGAGGTAGAAGCAATTGTAAAATCGGTGAGATAAAGTGTTTTTTATTGATTCCTGCAGACATCGCTCCTCGAGAACGGTTTCTGTTTCGCACATCCTACATTCACATAATTTAAGGTAACATATTAGGTAACACAAATCCCTCAAAAATCCCCCATTTTCCCCAAAAAACCTCCTTATCCCTCTTTCAGAGCGGAAAACGGGATTCGAACCCGCGACCCTCAGCTTGGGAAGCTGATGCTCTACCACTGAGCTACTTCCGCATTGTTTGATAGCAAAAAGAGAGCCATTTTTGACTCTCTTTCAGA
>Ga0123353_10019766_pt1 | contig 10026 bp, 4 predicted proteins | sample TergutLab28metaG_3_FD_92763 | JGI IMG/M metagenome (GOLD analysis project Ga0123353, IMG submission 92763) | Labiotermes labralis P3 segment gut microbial communities from Petit-Saut dam, French Guiana - Lab288 P3 | ecosystem: Host-associated > Arthropoda: Insects > Digestive system > Gut ...
ACATACATATCGTATAATAATAATAATAATAATAATAATAATAATAATGGGAATAACACAGAAGAAAAACAAGGGAGGATAATCACAATTATTATTATTATTATTAGTAGTAGTAGTAGTAGTAGTAGCATTTGGTAAAAATTCCGAGTAAATAAAACCTAAATATATTATGACACAGACTCGGAATACCAGTGACTTTATTCGGTAGCTATGAGTGTTAAACAGAAATGAAAGTGTTGTGGTAGCCGTTTTTGGTGTGACAAATTCTTACATCCAATCCTGTTCTCACTACAGGAGTAAAACATAATGTCGTAATTTGAGTGTTACATTTAAGTGTGTTGCTTAATGATGCTGTCAGTCGGTAATATTGTGTAGCGTAGGTTGAGTGTTATTACATTTCTGAACATTTAATTACAGTTTTATTGTGTTATTGTCAAGGGAAGCAACCATACAGCGGCAGAAGAGGGGGATATTTGTTCACAATAGAAGGAATTGTCTCCTGTGATCTTTCGATACGGTCTGTACTGTGCTTCGTATTGACGGCGAAATTGATAACCTGCGGAGCGTATGATTTTATATAAAAGGGATGAAAAAGCAACAATACAGAAGGGGATTGTTGAATACTCAATAAAGAATCAGATTATGTTTTGTAAAGTGGACTTGGAAGGCTGTTGGTTACAGCCGTACTGTCGATATCGAAACACAATACGGATACTAAGGCACACAACAAAAAGGGTTCTTACCTTTATAACATGTAAGCACCTGTGACCGCCCCAAAGTTAGAATTTTGTTCCCTGTCCAACTCTTCTCAAGCCACCCACAAATTCTGATCCACACAAAAAGTACTGCAATATAAAGTAACGTAACCAAGGAAGAAAATAACATGAAATTTTCATTTATAAATTTTTATATTCTCACTGAATTAAGTAATGAAATGACGGTCATCTGGGATGTGACGCCGTTACATTTGGTAGATAGTTAAAGTGAAGATGAAGACAGCAGCTGCCTCACGAACAGAGGTAAAGCACCTATCCACTGGACTAAGAGAAACGACGTTCATTAAGACCGTAATCAGAATTTCAACGAGTCACTATTTATGACTTTGTTATTGACACATTGACCATAATGACATATAAATCGTATTTAATTCCTTGTACGTAACACAGGAGCGATTTTATTTTCATTGTTGTTATTATTGCTTATTTATTTCTTATTGTTTACTTAAATACGCTGTCATTATTTCAAATTCAGTAGCGGCCAATTACAAGTTGGCCTTGAATAGACGATTAGAAATTCTGTGGAAATAAGCAATGGTGGTATAATTTTACGCATTTTTCGAGGGATTGCTTGGAGGTACTGAGAAAACCACAAGTTTCAGTTAATTTAGCCCGCATATGGGTCGAAACCTCCCGAATACGAAGCAATAGTGCCAAATAGATAGCGAAATGTGTTATATTAATGTTGATGTCATGGGAGATAAGGATGCGACAAAGGGGCATGTGGAAACTGCTATCCTAATTATGCAGGGTTCGGAAAATGGGTCTGTTGCTTTTTCTGCTAGATACATGTAAGTAGGCCTGCATTATGTAGAAGTACTGTAATGCTTCATCCCTTACACTGACCCTTTAAACGGACTGGTTATTATATACACACTACATGTATCGATATCAAAAAGGTCTGCATTATGTCAACACAGTGTATTTTGAGAACATACAGCTATTATTTCGTTATACCGCGTCACCCAGGGTGCTTTTGAAAGACTGTCTCTACGGTGAAGCAGAACCCGAAGATTTTAAAACACTTTTTAACCAAAATTTGCGTTCATCACTGTTCTCTGCATGGGACAGGCGGTTAGTTGCCGGCCCCTCGCCCTAGAGGTTCGATTTCAATCCCTTATCATCCTGTGTGAGATTTGTGGTGGGCGAAGTAGCAGTGGGACAGGTTCTTCCCATAGAACTTCGGGTTTCCTCTGTCGGTAAAATTCCAAAAATTTTCCACACCTACCTTCATCTTAGAAAAGGAAAGTTGAAGCGCGGGAAACTTCAAACAAAGTGAAGATCTTTTGGATATAGGGAGACGCTGGACTGAAAAGTACTTTCATATTAGACCGCCAAAAGTTTAAGGTAACACAATGTGTTTGCAAAAAGTGTCCAACTGCAAGGAACAACGTAATAATCTGAAGCCTAATACCGACCTAAAAATAAGTAAAACTTTAGTTGCAACGTTCTGGAAAGTACACTGCATTTCCACTACACAGACCAGACGATAGATGCTGTTTAGAGAACTAAGTGCCCTTTATTGTGATAATCTTAATAAAGGCAAAGGTTTCATCAACCAGGTCACAAAGGTACATAGCCTCGGCACTAGATGGAGGTGTGGGGTTAGCTTCAGGCCCCTGCCGCTCTACTCCTGGAAGAGACCCCGGCAACCCTTTAACAGGAGACTGGGTGAACCCCAGAACTGGTATGGACGTTTTGGAGAAAAAAAATATCTTCCTTCTATCGGCATTCGAACCCGGGACCTTCCAGCCCATCGCCTAAGCTCTATTCCGACTACGCTACTCCGACTGCTGTAAATCTTAAGAAACGCGAAATGTTTCAGTGATATAAAGCAGGTAATAAATAAGAAAAATAGTTAAATCCTGCCAGAATGGCTGTCCCAGAAGCTCCAGTCTCGGTCACTAGAGATGCAGCAAGGGGCTGTCCAGTTCTGCAGAACTTGGTTCTTTATTTTGTACACTTTATTTCGGACATACCGTTGTGACTTTTTTAATGAAGGTAGTTATTGACGGTTTACGCAATACCTTCCTTTGTTTCGTACCTTACTTATCCTGCATTCTTACATTACAATTGTTAATATAGTGCACTGAACACTGAGAGCTGGGGCGCGATGACAGTCAATACGAGGACAGGAAGCACACAGAAGTTAGTTACAGCTTGCATTAAGCCAGCCCCTCGCCCGCCATTCCGCTCTGCCGGCACTTTCGTCACAAGCATTGGCACATGACTGTCGTTGTTGGCCACTACGGTACGACAGACAGCAGGCAGGCAATCAATGAGACTGGAAAACTGACTACTTCAATTGATGCATTTATTTTGTAGAATTCATCGCAACTTCAAAGCTGCATTAGAGGAACCCGGGGGAATAGGGTCGGGTTTGGTACAACCGCGTTGTTAAAAGCCAGTATATTACAATCCATATTTGCAAGACAGAAGTCAGACAAATTAACGTATATATTCCCACCAATCGCTGTCCTGTCTTATAGCATTCTATCCAAACAACATCATATCCTTCCATTCTGTACTGTTCTCCTCACCACCCAGTCCATCCTCTCCTGTCTTAAACTATACGATCTCATGAAAGTGAATTGTGTCCTACTCAATGCTCTGCTTTAACATTCAAAATTTTGAAATTTAGTCATGCAACATATGCTCTATAAAATTACGTAAACTGTAATTACGCACCTAAAGAGCATTAAATGACTGACTTTTGGAAAGAAGAAGCATTTTCTTTTCAGTGCAGTAGGAATTCAATGTCAAGCAATGTATGTTAATATGACGATTCTTTAGAATTTGACAGCCGTGTTGATTGGTTAGCAGAACGTACCGTATTCACCGTAGGAAGTTCATCACATTTCTCCCGAAAGTTATCTTGCAAACTACACGGCGTCACATTCCGTGAAACTATTATCTTCGTACTTATTACCTTAGAACCTCCAATATAATACATTATTGAAAACAAATTTAGGCTTTACAGGCGCAGAACCAGATTTAGATATTTATCAACACACATGGTCTGGCGAACAAGGTGGTGGTTGCTAGACAAAGCCCTCACGAAAGTGAATGTGGAGATTACCCTCTTAGAAGACGTAAAGCCGCTAAGTCAGGGTGAAGATGGAAGCAGAACAATCTTCCTAAACGTCGGTAAATTTCTAACAGTCTACAAGGCGTCATATTGCAAAACGCAATAATCTTGAGCACAATTTCAAAAGAGTATCACGCCATTAATTTATTGTTGTAAATTAAGCGCACAATGTAATGTTGAACATAAAAAATAATAACTTATGTGAAAACGTTAAAAAAGATACGAAATGACCAAACCACTGTTTGTTATCAAGCAGTGCTCTCAGAACTGTCACCGTTTGATAAATTGCACCTTACTTCGTTTCAACAAAACAAAGAAGCCTTCTTGCCATAGGAAGATAGCTGTCGGAAAGGGATTCAAAGTGATGAGTAAAACTTTTAATATCTGAAGTAATTTATCGCAGGAAGAGACTAAAAATTGTTATTTTATTCGGACGAGTAAGATGCCATTTTTACTGCTGTGTCCTTGACTCACGAGTCAAACTTACCATAAACATCCGACACAAAAAAGAACAGATTTTAAACTTTCACTTCTAAAAGCTTGAAATGCACGTGCACCACACAGTTTTGTTAACTTTGACCCATTCAGCTGGATACAAAATGCCGGTGTTCACGTGACACGAACGCCAATTTAAATCAGAAATACTTGTACATCTTACACTGCACACTGAATTTTAAGCCACTAAATAAAATTGTGCTTATTGTTACATAAGTCCATCCCAGTAAGTGAATAAAGCTCTGTATGAAAGCTGACGGTTAGTGTCGTGTTATTACCTTTGATAGCAAATTTTTACGAAGAGGATCGAAACATGGCAGTCATGATATTTAGCTGGTATTCGGTATTACAATGTTCACCTGTGTACAAAATGACTATAAGGTGGCAGCATTGCTAGTGCAATTGTAATATCTTAATAGAAACGTAGCTGTATGCGCTGAGGTTCAAGTACATATCACTTTGTTGTCAACAGTTTCATTTCCAGTTTGCACCTGCATTACTACATCAAATAGCCCACACTGTAAAACAAATAAATAAACGTACGCAGTACCTACATGACAATTGAAGTTCTCAGGGTAGAAAATAGTATAAGAGTCTTTTGGGATGCGACATCATGTAGCTCGCTAAAAATTTATTAATGTTTCGGATAAACGTTATGCTTCCATGTTCAGAGTAGATTAGTATTTCGCTACTCTGAAGATGAAGTTAGGACTGTACTCAAAAACGTCACTAAGTGTCTAGCAGACCTAAAGGGCTTCGCATCCCATAAGACAGTAGTCTTCTTCTTCTTCTTCTTCTTCTTCTTCTTCTAACAGGCGTCTAGTTTTGATACGTGACCTAAGCTTGATATTTGATGCATAGGGTAAAACGACGTTAAGTTTGGTAAAGAGGCGCCAACATTTGGCAGTAACACAATGCTCCTCACCTCACGGTCCATATCATGTTATAAATCTGCGAGCCCACTACAGGCACTGGTGTTCTGTTTCAAAGCAGCAGATTTTCCAGCATCAAATACAATTTCACTGTCTCATTGGTCTGGCACTGTAGGCACATATAAATTAATTATTGTCTTGGAAACGTCTCTTGTATGCTGCACAGGTAGTTACGTCAGTTACCTGGCTGCCCTTTCATTAAGCTTTTAAGGTATCCGCTCATGTTTGGTAGAACCTGCCTTGTCGTTCAGGCGTTGGTCTCCTTCCCAGCTTTATGCTGAAGACAAACGAATTAAAATGCGTTCAAGTTATGAACTGTGGCAAGCCTAACCATTTTGGCGTGTTACTTCAGTTGCACTACCGGAAATACGCAGTGTGGATGTGTGACCGTGTGCTCATCTTTAGTCTGGCTAGGTTTCTCTCAGTGTCTTTCAAGGTAGCCATTCAACATCCGTCCAGATTCCCCACTCATCATCCTCCCAATGCACACTGTATAGTGCGAGCTAATTACGGTGAAGATAAAGAAAACTTAGAACGTAAAAATCACACCCCCCTTGGAAAAAATAACGTTAGCTAAAAATATCGTACATTACAAGAAGATATCGAGTTCTTCACGCGGTAAAGAAAAACACGCACGCACATGCACACACATATACGCGCCGATGTACAGACAGAGACAACTTTCGAAAGAAATAAACACAAACACACAAAAACCCATATATATACACACACACACACATATACATAAATACATACACACACATATATATATAAATACATACACATACATACATACACACATACACACACATACACATACATACGTACATACATACACATACATACACACACATACATACATACACACATACATACCTACATACATACATACATACATACACATACATATATACACACATAAATACAGACAGACAGAAACACACACACACACACAAACACACACATACATACATACACACACATACACATATATACTTACATACAGAAACACACATGCATTATTGTGTGAACGTATTTCCTTTCATTTATGGGTACTTGACTCTATATTAATCCTTTCAAACTTTAAACGGTTCAAGGTCATAATCCTTCGTGTATGAGAAAATAAAAATTTAAGATTCTTAATTAAAAATAAACAACTATAATCTCCAATACAGTGTGTATAGTACAGAGCGTTCCAGAAACTGGTCACTCGGATAAAAAGTTTATTGTTTGGTCTAAGACAGCCATGATAGTTGAAATATCATTAGTAGTGCTGACAAAGGCACAACTTGAGGGCGGGGTTGCAAGAGGCGCAAATGTCCCTCCAAAACTTCTCCAACCTAAGAATATTTTCAGCTACTAAGTTGAAGAGGGGCAATTTACAAAACAGACATTTTTTTCTAATTATGGAAAACCTGCTTTCTACGGGAAGCATAACAAAGGCATGGTCGATTCCCCCCCCATCCCCCGAACCCCCCTCCGACCCCCCATGTTATTAGTCAAGTTACGCCTATGGGTGTTGATGTTACACATGGTTCAGTAATTTTTGGGCCATTCTGCATACAAGAGCATTTGTTACATATGTTATAATGACCATACTGGTTATGGCATCATAGATGTTCTAAAGGGACTTACACTGTGATTTGCAACTCTCAAGACACACGTAGTCAACCTTTACAAGTAGGTGGGCTCTTTTAGTTGGGGAACTGCGAACAATGTGCAATTTACAGAAGCGAAGGTATTTTAAACTCGTTTTAAGAGTTGAGTATGACATTCGAGTTCTGATGGCGGTAAACATTTGGGGTATGGCCGTGTGGGACGTGGCGCTGACCGCATGGTCACATCCCTGGGGACCGTGATCTTCAGGAACATAAACTTTCACCGAAAATGTTGACAACCACACGGCACACCAGTAGCCACTTCTGATAACTTGTTCTCTACAACTGCCACGGTATGACACACAACTCAGAGGCGGTTGAGGTCATCAGACACTCCGACAGCCTCTCTGCAAGCGTTCCGACAGTGTCTGTGAGATACCAGTATACTGCCTACACGACATGCCTTCGCAGCACTACGATCATGCAGATGAAGTCAGCATGTCGGAAGTTTTGAAGATAGATGCCTACCGTCCCTATCTTCAAGGCGAAATTAATTTACCTTCTACCAGCCAATGTTTGAAGTGCAGTGTAGACTGCTATATTGCCCAGGTTCGGAGAAACTTCCTGTCTCCGTCTTCAAGGCGAAACTAACTTGCCCTCTGGTACCTGCTGAAACATATGGCACAGAACCCGTATTGTAAGCTTGCTGGCTGTACTACAGTTACATTATAGTACTGCTGACGTTTCGGAGATCCTTTCGACCTCCATCTAGGCCAGGACATTAATTTACCCCATTAACACCGGCAGATGAATACGTCATAAAGAAACATCATTGTACTGCTGGCATTTCGAAAAAATTTCAGTCTCCACATTTAAGGCGAAGTCACCTTTTACTTGCCGATATGTAGCTCTGAATAGTTACATGTGAAGTTGCACTTTCGATGTTTTAGACAAATCTTCCTACATCAAATATGAAGGCGAATTGTCTGTAACCAGTACACCGTGCTAAAACTTGTACATGCTATATTTAGTGCTGATGTAGGTGGTATTTACGACGTTTCGGAGATTATTCCCGCCTCATCCTGCAGAAGTAATTACTTTCAAATGACTCATGTTGATATTTAGACTACAGTAGGGGTACATGTAGTTGTTTCAGCTGATATTATTTAGGATTCTTATTGCACCAGTCTTCGGGTTGTTATGTAGCCCTTCCACAACTGAACCAGTTGAGTGTAGCACACGGTCCGCTCTGTAAGGTTCTTTTAAAATTATCTTCCCAGCTAGGCCTAAGTCTTTCATATGACCTCTTCCGTTAATATGTTCCAGTTAAAATTTCGTACAAATTTGCAGTCTTCCCACGCATGCTGCTTTCGCCGTCCGTCTCGTCGTCAATAATTTGATCGTCAAATAGATATTAAGTAAAGTGCAAAATACATAAGCTTAGAACTGATGTTTTTTTTCGATCTTCTCTCACTTTACTTGCCTTAGGCCAACAGTTCTCGGCGCCCTGCTCCTGAAGTCCTTCGGAATAAGAAATTTTAAGTTATCATGTCTGTGAGGGAGAAGCTTTATTCCGGAACGTGACTCTGACGTCTTCTAGTTCGGTACACAGGCACCTATTTCGAGGGTGAATATTCAGATCGCCTTGAATGTGACGCCGTGTAGTTTCGCAAATACACGTAGTATTTACCTATTAAACTTCATGGCGTCACGAACCAGAGGACAGTATCCCTCACTCTCAAGATACATTTCTCCCATGGGGAAAGAGACCTTATGTTCTTCCAAAATACTGTCCTGCTAGACCCTTTTTACTGCATATGAATAAACACGTTATTCCGCACAAGTCCATAATTATATTATATTTATCAACTTTCATTCTCTAATGGACTCAGTATTACAAGGTTTGTGCATTTTCTAAAAACCGGCTTCAGTATCGGTGAGCTTGTTTATCTGCAGAGCGTGACAGGAGGCTGATAGATCACCAGGACCTGGAGGTCGACCATCGTGCCTCGATCCTCAATAGGAAACAGATAATCAGCAACTTGTCTCGAACTTTCCACTCACAGACGATGCACTGTCCCTCTGTTACCGCGTCTGTCACTGCAGGTGACTTCTTGAATTAGCGACAAAATCTGATCGGAAATTAGGCCATTCTCTTACACTAAAACTGACTCATTTGTTACAAATGCAGACTAGAAGGCAAAGTACTTCAGCCGTGCAGGTGTGATGTCACTTGAACTGTCCAGATGAACCACCTATAACTTGCTTGTGGATTGGATTCGTGTGGATCACATACGATGATTTGGAAGGCTCTTGAAAATAGTCACATGGAAATCCGGGTTGCATGAAAGGCGGATAAATTCGTGAGTATTTGAGAGAATGTCAGCTTTACAAGGACAACTGTGCTCAGCGAAGTAATGAAGAAAGTGATTAAATACAGCGTGGATGTTCTTCAGGAACTGAGAGGAGCTCAGCCAAGCAAGTTGAGTCGCCCTTTATGTAATTGAAAAGTTCTTTGTTGTTTTCACAACTAACTGGTATGTCTTCTGAGCCATGTACATCTCTTTCACAAACTCTCGATGGATTCCTCAATTTGCTACTCTTTCGGCGGATTAAGACTTATTTCTGTGTGGAACTACAGGCTAAAATGGGACCATTGCCCATCATCTGGATGACAGACGAATGAATATGGAACATGATAACTAACAGGTAAACCAAAGTTTTCGAAGTTAAATATATTCCAATTCAAATTTTCCACCACAAATTTTACACGAATTGTTCTTGGACTGAACCCGGCCATTCAGGTTGAGAAGCCGGCAAGTGTTAGGCCGAGTTACAGCATGACCCACCGTGCAGGTAATGTATGAGAAGTGTAGATCTTAAATGTTGACGTTTTGCTGACCGTGCATCTCAGTATATTTATCTCAGTATTTAACCAAATTGATGCACAAAATCTGTTTCACGATAAGTTTTATTTCATGCCTCTACATGTTTCGAGCACATGTGCTCATCATCAGGAGGTCAAAATTGCATTACACAGCCTCTGTGTAATGCAATTTTGACATCACACTTATAGGTGTGATGATACCAGAGGCTGTGTAATGCAATTTTGACCTCCTGATGATGATCACATGTGC
>Ga0123353_10019768_pt1 | contig 10026 bp, 6 predicted proteins | sample TergutLab28metaG_3_FD_92763 | JGI IMG/M metagenome (GOLD analysis project Ga0123353, IMG submission 92763) | Labiotermes labralis P3 segment gut microbial communities from Petit-Saut dam, French Guiana - Lab288 P3 | ecosystem: Host-associated > Arthropoda: Insects > Digestive system > Gut ...
AGAGCGTCACAGAGACGGCACAAAAAAAAAATAAGTAAAAACTGCGATATGCTACGGCGAATACGAAAAGAATGTAGGTGATGGGCGGTACATCTACAGGGTAACCGGTGGAACTAATACGTGGCCGGCACCCGCAGATTCACCGTTTCCTCGTACCGTGTAAGTGGTTTCAGGTCACTGTGGTTGCTGTATTTTCACTGTATCTTATTTGATTTGGCGAGTAGGTTTTCGCACCCCGTATGCTACCATAAGGTCCTTGTATTTGAAAATCTTTTTGGGTTTCACGCTTCTGTCTCATATTGTGACAAAGTGATGAAGTCACACATCATAGTGTAACCCCAGGCGTGTTGCTGCTGATATTACCTCTTATGGCAGTGACTGCATCGTAGACTGAATCGATACTTAGGTTTTTTAAACCCTTCACACGTGTATAAACAGCTGAACTACGAGAGAAATTAAGGCATTGATGGGCGGATAATATTAAAATGGGTTATAAAGAAGAAAACCTACGGAGCTGTAAGGCTGGATTTATCTGGCCCAGTGTAGAGACAAATGATGCGTTGTTGTAAATGCGGTAGTAGCTGTAAGCATTCCTTAAGAGGGAGGGGAGTTTGTGATTATCTGAGAAACTGCCAGTTTGCGAATTTTGGGGTGTTCACATTAGTGTAGTAGAGGACATCGGTCTTCTGGGATATGACGCTGTCTCGCTGGGTAAGTGGTTCCCACTGTTTTGAAGGATCATCTTGCTTTCGTCTTCAAGTGTTCAGGGTCCATGAGGTATTCCGAAATGTGAACCCTTGAAGATGAAGACGAAAAGATACTTCGATGTCTCGGAAGTCATTTACCTAGGGACGCAACGCCACATTCCTGAAGGCCGAAATCCGCCGTCAGCTTCTCGAGGAGGAGTCTCTTCTGTTTTACCCTGCAACTCTTGGTGGGACCGTTTTTGAGAGTCAAGGCTCATAGTGTATTAAGTAGGATGTGTTTGAAAGTTGATGAACATGGCAGTAAGTTGGACAGGTTTTCTTGGAGTTTGAAGATGGCGTGGGTTGCTATTACGAGGGCAAAGAACTGCGTGGAGCTGGTGTTAATGTAAGGGTGTGGAGCAGGGCGTTATCTATCACAAGGAATTCAATTAAAGGCTTTCGTTTCTGGGATCATTGTGTGTCCCCCGCTCCTTTCGCAGAAATAAATTCCTGGGTCCGCTTAACGAGGTGTGTTTCTGCCCCGTAACGAATCTTAATGCCATTTGAATGTGGACATGCTTTAACCAGATTTCATTTCTTGATGTTTCCTCTTGTTCAGTCTTATGTATGGGGATACGTTTCCTGGCTTCCTGTCAGGTTTATGCGCTCCTTGTACACAAAAGCCTATATAGAATGGGGCGCAATCTGCCTGTAAATCATCTTTTTTTTTTTTTTTTTGCGTTTGGTGTTTGAGGTCGTCATGAATACATACGACACAAATTTTGACGTTTTGCTGGCCGTGCATCTCAGTATATTTATCTCAGTATTTAACCAACTTGATGCACAAAATTTGTTTGACAATTTTTTTTTCATGCCTCTACATGTTTCGAGCACATGTGCTCGAAACATGTAGAGGCATAAAAAAAAATATTGTGAAACAAATTTTGTGCATCAAGTTGGTTAAATACTGAGATAAATATACGACACAAGTTTAAATTTTGTTCTGGTTGCTGTGCTAGGACCTCTGCGTTTTAAAAGATTAAATGTCATTTTATCAGGTATCCAAAGGTGATTTATTACTTAGAAAAATCAGTATTTACCTCAAAATTGGGATGTCATTCACAACCATATTTTTTTTTTTATGTGACGGGATTTATTTTCTGTTTGATTCTGTTGCTACGCTAGGCTCTAGGACAGTATCCAGACCAATGTTTTTCCCTCTGGACCGTCTGGTCAGATCATAGGCTGCAAATTGTGACAAAATACGATATGTATAATTCACAGGGAATTTAATTAAAATTCTCTCCTTTCCCGTTGGCAAGCAAGTACGTAGGGTTGTGAATATTTGTGTTATAGCGGAATGCCGATAGTTTTGAATAGATTCGGCTTCTGAAAGGGGAAATGAATGTGGGGTGAAAAGTAATGGGAGGGAGGAAAATTACAGATGAAAAGACAATTCGAATGAGAAGAGGGGTGGGACGAATAGGTTCTCAATAGGGGCAATCTCTGAAACGCTAATCTTCATTCTGTAGAAGAATGGCGAAAAAAGGGAAAAGGGAGTGAGATAAAGGGAGCATAGCATACCCAAAATTGCAACTAAAAATGCTCAGATGTGATTAGTGGATAATCAGGGGGTTGGAGCAATGTGGGTCTGTATTTGGTGTAAGGGGAGGGTTGAAAAGTCTAGCTGTAATTTGCACCTTAGTCTAGGAACAGAGGAGCTGCTTGTGAGATACGTTGACCTGAGCTGGTGCGAGTTGTAGTGCTTGTCAGTCTTCGTGCCGCGCATCTGGAACTAAATTCGTACACATATGTGATTGGCTGAGAGTGGAACAGGCCTAATGGCAGTTCAGCCCTGTTTCTTCATCTAGTGTTAAACTGTTGCAACAGTTTGTGACATGGATATTGTCTTGTATCATGCTATTGTATCTAATAACAGCGATTTCATTCTTAATATTTGCGAACGTTGTACGTATGTTGGACGTCACAGTAGTTCTTTGTTACGAGTTTGTGAAATGTTGCTGATCTGTTAGAAAATATGCTGCTGCACTTGATGTGTGAACATATCCATATGTGTGCATCTTGTGTTGGCAGTACATTTCTGACTCTAGGATTGGCCTGAAAAATAAGCTTTTGACTTACTGACAGAAATCTGCCTGCATATAAATGAAAATCATGCATGTATTTGTGCCTGCGTACGTAGAATACACAGAGACGTACGGCATTACAAACATGTGTTTTGTAATAACAGTCCGAGGTCCTGAATCCTATTCCGCCTTGCCGCCATGTAGGAACATGCGTCTGCAGAAGCATCTGACAGGTCGGTTTAATGGAAATTCTCACCAGTTTAGGGCGAATATGCGTACGGTTTAAGTCCCTTGTTAATGACTGTGTGTACAGTTTTGGTAATGCTCCTCTGTTGTTGCTTGCAGAAATGTTAAATCAGGATATGTGTGGACCTGACATTGTGTATTCTTATCAGACACGTTTGCTTTTATTTCATACCGAAAATTGATCTTAATTAAGATACATTCAGTGTTATTTGCGCGTGCCTTTGTTCATTCAGCCGTTTTGAGCATAGCAGGGAGGTTTGGTCCTCTGAGCTTTAGTGTTTATATTCAGTCCATGTGAACCAGTTTTGAGAAAAACGAAACTTGTGTTCCTTTAGACGTAGTGCGGGTGGTGCAAAGCTTCTAACTTTAAGCAGTCTGTTAATTGCATTTAGAGATTCCTATCCAGTGTAACTTCGTTTATGAAATTTTTACGAAGAGTTCGTAAAAATGGAAACCGACTTTAAATTCCTGTAGTGTTCTTTGTGCCACACAGATAAACCCTTACCTGACACAACGCACAGTACTCTCCAGTCGTTACGTCTCTAATCATTTAGGACTCTTCTTTTAAACCTGTCATCCATTTATTACACAGAGTGACTGTAAGTGCTTTGAAGGTTTGTGACGCAATACTTGCACGTCGCAGAGTAACCTAACTTGGGATCGGCCATTTTCTGGACCTCACTGTTTCACCATTTCGCCTGAGACAGTGTCCGTCTGCATGTTCTGCTTTTATTGTCTTGTTTGTTAGTGTGGGTAAAGACGCTTTTTATTAGAGACAAACGTCGTAGAACGCCAAACGAACTGACCGCAGAGAACACCTTGGAAGCAAACGATCGTGACCTGTCGTGAAGCTGTGTCCAGTTGCTATTGCATGAAAGGTTTTGAGATCTGAGGTTCTCGCACCTTTGTGTGCGAGGTTTTTAGAAAGACCCGAAGGTGACCTGCATCACTGCCCAACTAAGAAAGGTTTCACGGCTACATTCAATGTGTTAAGTAGGGAGGTGGCAGTTACGAGGCTGTTGATTGGGTGGAAAATCACTTCGCCCGTATTGGACAGGGGTGTAAGTTACGTTGCTAATGTGGTAGACTGGACTAGAATTACTTCGCTGTTGCTTGTGTGGTAAGTGTAATTGTAAATTACGGGATCCTTTTCATTTACGTAATGTGCAGAGTTGAGATCCACGTCGCTCGTGTTGGAAGTTGCCTCGCTTGTGTAGTTTGTCAAACGCGTAAACTACGAAGTGAAACGTTCCAAGTGAAGCTGTTAAGATGTGACGGGATACTGTTAGTGAACACATTCCGGCTATAAAACGGTAGTTTTATGTTAGCGAGATAGAAGGGACCTCACTGACTGATGTGGTCTCGAGGCAGCAGTCGCGTCCCCTTCTGACGAGGTGCGTCTTCTCAGTGCCAAGTTCATATGTTTTCTTATGTAGCTGCAGTGTAGGGCAGAACCCGGAATGGATTAACTCTTTTATTGAGCTCATCAGCAAAATGTCGTTTCTAAAACAAGGGGTTTAGTACCGTTTATTGCGAAGTTCCTAGTCGTGAAGAGCTCCACGGTAGGTGTCGGTCTCCAATTATTTCTGCTCAGCAACACGTAGGGAAGAACCGTGTATCCCATCTGTGCCCACGGCGTTGTAGTGGTCAACGTCTGCAAATAGGCCGTGGCTATTTACCGAACCATTTTGAGGAGTTGCACAAAGTGATGCCACTCAACGCTAAGTAACGTGTTAGTTGGTACAACTTCTTTAAATAATCAGCCTCGCGTACATTCGTTCATGTCCATTTTAGTGATGATGTTTCGGTGCTGGACGTCATAATATGGCGTGTTAACACGTGGTTCTGGTAAGGCGCTGTGTTTCATTTTTGTTCGTCGTAACCAGTGAAGTGCCAGCACTTTTTGAATAACTTCCGCAGTGCCTCTGGTTGACGCCATATTTTTGAGCGTAAGAGCAGGGCCATTTTTAACTAGAGCCAGGCGTCTCGACGTCATGAGAACAAAAGTTGCGAGGCGCTTTCAATAAACTTTCTACTCTGTTTGAATATTTAAGGAGCGTTCCCCAGGGGTGTCACAGCCCAGTTTGCACGCTTTTTTTGACCCTCTTGTCTTAATGACTTGCCTTCAGCTTCACATTGCCCGTTAATTCACGGGATACGGAGGTCGATGACTCCCTCACGCATAGTGACATACAAAATGGCGTCTTTTCCTTAGTGTGTAACAGCCCGTTCCAACCCAATATCTCGCCGACATGGTTCATAGATACAGGGTGTGTCGGTAATGCAGCAACCGGAACAACGCATTTAGTGACTAAACGGTTACTGATTTCGTCACTAAAAAAAACTAAACTCCGTGGCCTTAGTCCGCACGCGAACTATACCGACAGAGCGGCCGCCGCCGGTCGGCACTACATTAAAATGTGCAAGTGCACTAACCATTTAAAGCCCTTTCGTCAGTATCTGTACCAACTGAAGTAACGTTAGGAAGCTGCCCTTTTCCCACACAAAGTGTTTATGTAGGGCGTCTGTTCTTGTACGGTCCTTAAAAGAAACAGATTATTCCCTTACACAGCATTTGCTGATTGGTGTTTGTAATGGAAACAGACTGTGTTCTCTCTGAGGTACAATCTGCAGTTCTAGCCTGTATCATTTAGGTGGAAGTCAGTCTCCAAATGGTTAAAGTGTTCCCACCCTTATTGTTATACTAGTGAGCGGTGTGTGCGCAGTTTTGCATTACACCGGCTTTTATCATGAGAGATAGTGGCAAGAAAGATGGCGCTGTTGGTGTGATAAGTGGTAGCGAAAGAAGAAGTATTAAGGTGATGTGCCTTCTGATATCATGCTTAATGAAAATGCGTAAATTTTTTCTGTCTCTCTCACGGACACGCACGCATATGGGCACACACTGCAAACGCCAGAGTGCGTGGCTGTTTGTTTGCTAGACAGCCAGATAATATTCAGAGTCCGAAATAGTTTATCTGCAAGATTTTCATGTGTCACGTCTATCGACGAAAAGTAAAATAATTAATAAGATACTTTTCGAGTTGGCCAGATGACCTGTTTTCGGTTTTCCTTAGGAGCAAGCCTGCCCCTTTAACGGCTTTTCAGACTTGCCCAGCCTACTGGATGAGTCAGCGTTACCTACGCCTGGTGTTTGGAACTTCGTCTTAACGCCCTTGGTGGGCCTTTATTACTTATTGTAGTGCGTGAAAATGAGGGTTTTTTGGACGTCCTGCAAGATTAATTTGCTATTCCAGTTCTGAATGATGTGCAGGACAAACACAGGATTCGAGTGAAGACACGTAACGCAGGGTCGGCTGAAAGAAGGTAACAGGTCGGCGGGGAATTGAACCGGCTGGTGGCTTCTGCCATTTCTCTGTCATGCGCTTCATACATTGCATTGCACTGAGGGAGCGGCCCGGAAATGGGGTCATCTGATTTGTGTCCACTCACTGTGTGTTATATCGTCATTTCCGCTCCACTAAATACCAGATATGTCCGGCGCTTGGACTCAGTCGTGCTCAATTATGAATCTGCAAGCCTTGTTGTGAAGTACAGGCGGACATATATTAGACTGTGTATGGGCCAGAGATCACTAAAATTATATTATATAAGACACTAATAAGACCGGTAGTGTCGTATGGAGCGGAAGCATGGACGTTGACGAAGAAAGAAGAAGAAGCTCTGCTAATTTTTGAAAGGAAAATATTTGGAAGAATATATGGTCCTAAATATGAAAACGGGGAATGGAAAAGTAGGACGAATCGAGAACTAGAAGAGATGAGCAAAGGAGAAAATATAGTGAAATGGTTGAAAGGGCAAAGGATAAGCTGGTTAGGTCACCTAGAAAGAAGGGAGGAGGATAGGATGCCCAAAAAGATCTTCACCGAAGAACGGGAAGGGACGAGAAGAAGGGGAATACCCAGGAAAAGACGGAAAGAGGAAGTAGAAAGATCTTCAAGTGCTGGGAGTGAGAAGATGGAGAGAATTGGTGGCAGATAGGAAAAAACGGAAGGACATGTTCGACAGGCCAAAGCCCACAGTGCGCTGTAGTGCCAATAGAAGAAGAAGAAGGAGGAGGAGAAGAAGAAGAAGAAGAAGAAGAAGAAGGATAAGAGGAGGAGGAGGAGGAGGAAGAGGAGATCGGGAACGTAAGCGCTGTGTGGCAGCGCAGTGAGACTGGTTTCCCATCTACGTCGCAGCTTCGGAAGTGCTTTGTAAGAATTCTTCTTCACATGAACATTCCCTGTGCTCAGTTTTTGTCTTTTATTCTTTCACTAAAGTGGAACCTGTTATCATATACGAGTATTTCAGTTAATGAGCATACGAATACTTGGTCAGGTGATCATTTAGTTTCTCGTTTTGCGAATTTCTCCAATCTGCTTCTCTCTTATGCTCATGTTTGTGTCAGTGCGTTTATTGTTGTTACGTTTGAGGTACATCTGTGCCCACTGCATTAAGTGGAATGGGCCAGTTTTAACTTCGAGTCATATAATCTGACAATCCGAAATAACGTGTATAGTTGGATCGGCTGTCAACTCAGCAAGCAGTTGCGATGTTTGCCTGGACGCGTCTTGTCCAGATGCTCTAAATACTTCACCTTCTCGTCGTAAAGTGATCAAGAAAATAACACAAGTCTCAGTCATAATTAGAACAATGTTTGGTTAAGATGCTACCAACTTACGTATTACGTCCCCAAGTTCCTCGCTGTAGGCACAAAATTCCACCAGTGGAAGCACCTCCACTGTGTTCGCTTAGCCAATAACACAGGCATTGTACAGTACGTATAACGTAACATTGAGACGCGTTCCTGTAACCATTGTTGTTGTGGAAAAGCAATGAGTATTATATATTCTGAAGGTGTGTCTGTAGCCTTACTTATTCATAATGCAAAGCGCATGCGCTGTATTGTATTGTCATCTGTAAGCCTGTCTGGCTGTACCATATTTTTGTACTTTATGTAATAAACGGCACTATTTTTGAGAAGGAGTTATGGAACATAAAAGAGCGTGTTTTGATTTTCCCTGCAAATTTTTTCTGAAATATTTCTCATTCTAGGAAGAATTCAGCTAGATATCGTCATAAAATTTACATAGGTCGTCATGTAAAGTACCCGGTATTCTTGACATATTTTAATGAAACTTGGATTTTTTCGACATATTTTCGAAAAATGCTCAAATATCAAATTTAATGAAAATCCGTCCAGTGGGAGCCGAGTTATTGCATGCGGGCGGACGGACAGACCGACAAAAAATGACGAAGCTAATTGCCGCTTTTCGCAGTTTTTCCTAATGCCCCAAGCGATATCTTAAATTTTCTGAAGTGTCCATTTCTCCAGACGCTCTATCTTAGTGTGAAGCTCAGTTTATACGTGGGGTAGGCATTAATGCTTTATTAACGGTCTTTCCTTTGTTTCAGGTAAGTGAGGGCTTCGCCGCTACAATTTGCTGCTGCCCGTCTGTCTCTAAACCAGTAAGTCCGTTGTCTCGCTACTACTGACTGTTTCATATGTGCATATGCGAACATGTAACAAATAGAATTGTTCCTGCACACACCTTGGAGGCAAGCAGGGTGTGTGGAGGTATAGCTCCACACATCAATCTCGGCTGTAGCTGGGGCTGAATTTCCCTTATCTCTGTGTGTTTGTGTGTGTGTGTGTGCTTTCCGTTTCCTTAGTCTTAGAGTTTGAGTAGGCTGGAGACTGTATGTCCTTCTCCGGTCTGGGACCTGCTATACAGATCATTCTGTGGGAATCAAGGCTGACCATTTACATCCATCCAGAGCCGAGATTAAGAACGCGTGGAGCTACACCTCCACTCTTCCACGTGTATCCATAGCGTATCTCTTATTTAAGCAGGGATGCAGTTCTTCTGCTTGTTATTGAAGGAGTCCGTTTGCGGTGTATTTGGAAGCCATTCAACTGTCTGCTGTTATACTTCTGTCGCGCTAAGAGGCTGTGAGCGTCATGTTGTGTAGACTGTGTTCCACTCAACACACACGACGTACATATGACTATAGAAACCACCCGCTGCTTGAACACAACTAGACCTACTTACTTTAGGTCTTTGTTCTCAAAGGAGGATGGAGTCATAAAGTAAATATGGCTAATCAGTTTTTGAAAATGATAAATTTCAGATAGAGTGTTTGGAAACTGTGGTAACAAATCATAATACATCATTACGATATTAACCTTTTGAAGCCTAATGTCAACTATAGTGGTCGTACCGCTAACCTCTAAATTTGCATTTTATATATTTATTCAACAAATATAGGTACTGAATATTTTAAACTTGGTATATAATCTCCGTTTTTTTCTCTTCAAAATGCAGTTTGTTTCATAATTCTAACGTATTTGGTTCCTGTATTATTCACATTTTATATACAGGGTGTGCTAATATTAAAAAAAATAATTCCGGCGCCAAAAGGTTAAAGGCAGATTAGTTTAAGTAAATTCGGTTCACGTGTTGTGTTTAAACGTGCAGATGAAAATAAGGCTGGAACATGTATATGAAGTTTGGTCTGACGCCCTGACGGAAGGTCGGTGATGTATCACGAGGTGCTGGCTGAAGGAAACAGTGACTGTTTGATGCAGCATTCCTACAGAACACATAAACAAGCAAAGTTCACAAAATGCGAAGCGTCTAGTGTTATACACTGGCAGTTCTTCATTTACTGTTAGGCCTTGAAGAGTTAAGACTCTTTGTATGGAGGATCAGCTCATTGTGATGCTTCTGCCATGACAGGCGATATGTCCTGAACGGTATTCGAAAACACCCCCTCAATTGTTTGGGTTGTCCAAGAAGGCGCGATTTCCAGAATTCTGTCATCTTCCACCCGGAAGATTACAGAATTTATTTTCCCCACCATCGAACATTATATCTGTCACTTACTCACTCCATGGTGCAGAGTCCTTCTTGAGAAGCTAACTGGTTTGCAGCTAGTCAAGAAATTCCCCGCATTTCACGGAACCCGAAGGTTCATTACCGCACTCACAAGCGTCTGCCACC
>Ga0123353_10019769_pt1 | contig 10026 bp, 3 predicted proteins | sample TergutLab28metaG_3_FD_92763 | JGI IMG/M metagenome (GOLD analysis project Ga0123353, IMG submission 92763) | Labiotermes labralis P3 segment gut microbial communities from Petit-Saut dam, French Guiana - Lab288 P3 | ecosystem: Host-associated > Arthropoda: Insects > Digestive system > Gut ...
ACCAGAATATGCTGGATGTGTCAACCAAGTGGGCTGACCGCATCCGTGAGACAGGGACGCTGGACATGGACACCCGTTTGCGGATGCAACATGACATCAACGGCGTCTCGGTGTCGTTTTCGGACAAGATGGATACGGCATTCCCTGGCTGGCGCGGTGAAGATGTTGACCTCACTCGCCTTGTCCGTGTCACCACCGCCTTTGAGCCATTCCGTAAAATACGCTCCGAGATTCTGCGCGGCGAGATGGGTGGAAAAACAAACACAGAGAACACAGAGGACACAGAGGGGGACGAATGAAATCGCACAATGGCATAGCTACAAAACGGCAATCAACTCCTCGGCGGTCAAACCGATGTCTTTGGCAATCTGACGCAGGAGTGCGGGTGCCACATCACGTCCCTTGTGCATGGGGACGGTCGTGCAACGTCCGTCCCCATGACGGTACTGGATATGAGAACCCCGTTGCCGGACAACAAAGAAACCCAGCCGTTCGAGTCGGGCGCAGACTTCATGTGGCTTCAATACTTTCATGCGAAGGCCAAGGAGTGAGTTCCGACAAATTCGGCATCCAAGGCCGGCTCGCCATCTTCCAGCAGCATGGCGATCACCTCACGCAGGTTATCGCTCAACTCGTTGAGCGACTCTCCCTGCGCGTGTGCGCCCGAAAACCCAGGGACATAGCCGACCAGAAGCCCAGTCGCATAATCCCGCTCAATGACAGCTTGAAAATTCATTTTCATAATGTTATCAGAATATCGCAGAAGGACACGAAACGTCAAGCCGAAAAACGCCACGCTTATCCCACTTTTTTTGAAAACGTCTAACGAGCAAATGAGGAAACCACAGATGAGAACGCAAATGATGAAAGCGCACACACGAGTCAATAACGACGGCATCCTGCCGTTGGTAAAAGTGGCGGAGGCATCCCTGCCTCCGATTATGTCCAATGCCCCAATCACCAACGACACCCTGCCGTTGCCAAAACCCGAGCCGACGGCTGGAAGCCGTCGCCACACCATCTGGCAATCATTCATAACAGCGGTGGCATTCGGAATAACCGCCCTTTTCGGGACGATGAATGCCAATGCAGGGAATTGGGCGGATGTGACTAACCGCGTTACATCATGGGGGGCGAATTATTCCTCCACCAGTACCTTTTACATAGGAACGCCACAAGAGCTGGCACAGTTCGCATGGATGGTCAATGATGGGCAGGATTTTTCCAATAAGACCGTTAATGTCACAAACAACCTTACCATGTCCGCTCATTACTGGACACCCGCAGGGACTATCAACCGGACATTATTTAGCTCAGTTGTTGTCAATGAACAGCCTTTTTTAGGAACCTTCAATGGTAACAACTACACCATCACGGGCATTGCGATGAACCCTGATGACACATTGCAATATGCCGGGCTTTTCGGATATATCGGACAAAACGGCATAATTAAAAATGTAACCCTTGACAAAGTATTCGTTCTGGGCAGTTCCCGCTGGTCTGCGTATGCGGGTGGTATCGTGGGGTATAATTACGGGACGGTTGAGAATTGCAAGGTCTTCGGGGCGAAGAGCACGGTGAAATCCGCCTGTGTCATCATGGACTCCGTAAGCAAGGCTACGGATTTGGTCGGGAAACTCACGGGCGGTATAATCAACCTCACAATACCCGAGTTTAACTTTGCGTATGCCGGGGGCATCGTGGGATTCAATAACGGCGGCACCGTGACAAAGTGCGAAAACAGCGCCAAGGTGAAGGCCATCGCATGGACGACGATCGCCTCTGCTGGTGGTGTGGTCGGAAGCAACGTCAAAGGCACGGTGGTGGATTGCGTGAACAACGGCAAAGTAGAGTCCAAGTCCACGGACATTCTGACCGAGGTGTCCGAGAGCATTCAGGAGGGAATCATTGCCGTCTTGGAGGACATCAACAGTAACCTCTTACAGGAACTGAAAGAGATATACAAAGACTTGGCAAAAGAGATTTTCAAGAAAGCTGTCGAAGAAGCTGTTGCGGCCAAAGCCCCCCTTCCTTCCATCGCAATCAAGGTGGTCATCAATTATTCATATTCCGGCGGCGTGGCGGGGATGAACGAATCCGGTACCCTTAAAAACAATGCCAACGGCGGTTCGATAGATGCCGACTCCTCCACCTGTTCCACCATTTCGGAGTTGATAACCCTCATCAAAACCATCATCGCCGTTGTTCGACTCGTGGCATCGTGGGGTGGCGATATCAAAGCTTGGGGCGACATCACCATCTCCGCCACCGGCATTGATATTGAGGCCCACGCGGGCGGCGCGGCAGGGTGGAATTCCGGAACCATTGACTCCTGTACAAATACTGGTGGGATTGATGCCCATTGCTTCAACTTGGATTACACCTCCCTCATTGTCGGTTTCAATTTGCCTTCATACGCGGGCGGTATGACGGGGTATAACGTGAATGGCGTTATCAGGAACTGCTCAAACAGCGGTGCGCTGAACGGCAGGTCTGACAATTGGATTGTAACCGCTTTGTCAGGTGGGAGCGTCTCCGCCCATGCTGGCGGGATGGCGGGGAAGAGCAGTAGCGGCGTCATTGAAAACAGCTATAACAACGGCAGGGTGTATTCAAAATCCTTTTCCGCGTCACTGGGCAGCGCCTACACCTACGCACGCGGCGGCGGCGTGGCGGGCATCCAAAACGGTGGCAGGATTGAGAACTGCATGAGCCGCGGGGCGGTGTTTGCGGATTGGGTGAACGTGACCCCGAGTTTCTGGGTTTATTTCAGCGCAGGTTCTTTTTCCGAGGCTGGCGGCTTGGTGGGGGAAAACAAGAAGGATAGCACTGTAGCCAACAGTTACTGGAGGAAAAACGGTTCCTCTGGACTTAACCGCAACGCAGTCGGGAAGAACAATGGCACCCAAAAAACGTGTTTCTTTTTCGACGCTATGCCGGGAACGCTGTCGGGGAGTGCGAGTGTAGGAAATGTGTCCAACTCGAGAAACTTGCAGGAGGTGTTGAACGGCTGGGTCGGCAATGAAGCGAAGTATTACCGCTGGAGCGTTGTGGCAAACCCTATGATGGAAGGGGGATACCCGTTCCTTTCACGCCCCGTCGCGGTCACATTCGATGCCAACAACACCAAAGGCAGTACGGTTTTTCCCACAAGCATAAATGTGACTTACGGTAACGTATATGGCACCCTGCCCTCCCCGACACCGCGTTCCGATGGGTATTATTTCGCTGGCTGGTTCACTTCTACAAACGCAGGGCAGACAGCTTCCGCCAACACGGTTGTCACTAACGGCGACAACCACACGCTATATGCGCGGTGGGTGACGGACTGGTCTATGTACGCGACAGATATGCCGACACCCGTCGGGAACACATACACCCTCACGACGGAGGGGGAACTCGCCGCGTTCATGGTGGCGGTGAACAAAGGGAATCCGTTTTCAGGGAAAACCTTTGTCTTGGCAAATGACTTGAATCTGTCCGCCTACCCGTGGGTTCCGATAGGGACGAATTCGGCAACCGCCTTCAGGGGGATATTTGACGGACAGGGGCATACGATTAACGGTCTAGAAATCAAGAATATCATCAGTCGCCAATATGCAGGTCTCTTCGGGTATATTGGGACTGGGGGCATTGTCCGGGATGTCAACCTCACGAACACCATCATAACCGCCAATTACGCAGGGACTGTGTATGTCGGTGGCGTGGCTGGTTATAATGCGGGCGGTTCCAACGGTGGTATTTTCAACTGTTCAGTCAGCGGAACGGTTTCTGGCACTGCCTCCGGTTCCGCCTCAACTGCCTATGTCGGCGGTGTGGTGGGATATAACGCTTCCAGCAGTCGCGTTGAGGGTTGCGTGAAAAGCAGCAGTGTCACAGCCAACTCCGGCTATGATGCCATCGCTGGCGGCGTGGTGGGGTATAATTTGGGCATCACCAGAAACAGCTCGAACAACGGCTCGGCGACCGCCAACTCTCCCACATCCGGCAGGGCATACGCTGGGGGTGTAACGGGAGTCAATGACCCCAGCGGAACCATTCAGAATTGTTTGAACAGTGGCTCGGTGACGGGTACCACCTCCGTAACCCGTCTCTCACTCGTCGGTGGCGTGGCGGGAGAGAATAGAGGTGCCGTTTCAAATTGCACGAACAAGGGCGGAATCTCAAGTTCATCCAAATCTCAGGTTGGCGGCGTGGCGGGATATAATGCGAGTGATGCCACCGTCTCACACTGCTCGAATAGCGGCACGGTGAACGGTACATCCTCCACCTTGGGTGTAACATTTGATGTCGGTGGCGTGGTGGGGAATAACAATGGCACGGTTTCGTACTGCATGAATAGCGCAATGGTTAGTGCGTCTGCAGCTGATATTTCTAAGGGTGGTGGCATTGTGGGGTATAATTCGGGTACCGTTTCGAACAGTATAAACACTAGCACAGGCACAGTGGATATATACGTAAACCCTACCTACTACTCATATTCTGGTGGTATAGTGGGGTTCAACGAATGTGTTGTATCGTCCTGCTCGAACAGTGGCTCGGTGGTCGCTAGAACAGGGAATAGGCGTGCATTCGCTGGTGGTGTGGTGGGAGCGAACGGGGGCAACGATGCCGCCTCCAACTATGGCTCTGGTAATGCTATTATTCGTAACTGCTCTAACAGCGGATCGGTAAGTTCGGCTACTTCTGGTGAGTACTGTTGGGCGGGCGGAGTAGCTGGCTATAACCGCAATAGCGATATGAAGAACTGCATGAATAGCGGCTCTGTGACCACCACTGGAGCCGGGCGCCGAACGGGTGGCGTGGCTGCGACTAACGATGGAGGTCTCATAGAGAATTGTACAAACAGGGGTTCGTTAAGTGGTGACAATGGTTGGCTGGGAGGTATAGTGGGAAGACACAAGCTTGCCGGCACTATCAAATATTGTTATTGGCATGCTACTAATAATAATACGCCAAAAGGTTTTACGGATAGTACTGGGGGCAGCACGCAGGATCCTATTCGTTATTTCAAAGATACTTCCGGAACATTGTATCACGTAAATAATACCGCTACCAGTGTGACGGTGAACGGTACGACTGCGTCAATCCTTTTGACCGCCTTGAATCGTTGGGTGAATGGGAGTTCGACCTATTCAAGCTGGGTTGTCACTTCGAATGTCAACGGCGGTTATCCGTACCTGACAAACTCTCACTTCACCCTCTTCGACGGTAACGACGGCATGCCGCTCACCCAGATGATGACGCACACACCGGGGGCAACCTACGGCACATTGCCGACCCCGACGCGCACAGGGTATTCTTTCAAAGGATGGTTCACGGCGGCGACGAACGGGACGCAAGTCACAAACACTACCAGCGTCTCCCTGACAACCTTCCGAACATTGTACGCGCAATGGATACCGAACACCTATGCGGTGACGTACAACGCCAACGGCGGTTCACCTGCCAGCGCCAACATCACGCAGACCTACGATTCCAAGTACATCCTGCCAACAGCCAATCCGACACGCACGGGCTACACCTTTGCGGGTTGGTGGACGGCAAACGGCACATCCACAGGCAGCTGGGGGACACAGGTGACCACCAACACGACGGTCAAAATCACCGCCAGCCAGACGCTTTACGCACGTTGGACACCGAATCAATACAGAGTCACGTTCAACGCGATGGGCGGTACGGTCTCACCCGCCTACGAAATCATGACTTTCGATGCGCCGTATGGAAAACCGTTTGCCGAGGGTGGAATGATTATAGTTACACCCGCGCCGCTTCCTGAAGAAGAGGATGGAGGTGTCACGCCTGTTGTGCTCCCCAAAGAACCGGTTGGCGAACTGCCTGTACCACAACGCAGGGGGTATAAATTTGTCGGATGGACGTTCAACGGGTCTCCGATACACGCAACTACGATTGTCACCAACGCTTATGACCACATCCTCACCGCAAAATGGATAGACAGGCATGAGAACGACAAAGCCGACAACGGCACAAGCAACGGCACGAACTGGGCGGATGAGGATAACCAAGACAAGGATTGGGGGACGAATTATGACAATCCTTCCGTCACCAATTTCTTCATCGGGACACCGAGGGAACTGGCGCGGTTCGCGTGGATGGTCAACCAAGGGAAGGACTTCAACAATAGGGTTGTCTTTGTCACGAACGACCTTGTGGTAACGACTTGCGGGATTCGCACGAACGACCTCGACGAGGTCGCTGCCTACACGAACGGTCTTTCGGGTATCCCCTACTATACCTCTTATGCGGTCACCGAGCACACGAACACGGTTTCTGACGGCGAGAGCGAGATTGAAGAAGTCATCTATACGGTCTCCGTCACAAACGACCTCAGCATGGCGAAATACTACTGGACTCCGGCGGGCGACAACAGCACCACATCAAGGCGGTTCAGGGGGACGTTCGACGGTCAGGGTCATGCCATTCAGGGCATCACCATTTATGCGGTCAACATCTCCATGCAGTATGCGGGTCTCTTTGGATATCTTGATGATGGCGATATTCGGAATGTCAATTTAACGGAAACCGATATTGTTGTCAGCCATGCCAATGCCGTGTTTGTCGGTGGTGTTGCCGGATACAATGACCGCGGCACCATTGAAAATTGTGTAAATGTTGGTTTGGTAAGTGCTTCCTCTGCATCTGTTTCCAGTTTCGCCCATGTCGGCGGTGTGGTCGGGTTTAACTCGGACAACGCTGCCATTGTAAATAACACAAGTAGTGGAGCGGTTGAGGCTTTTGCTTCAAGTTCTTCGCGTGTTGGCGGCGTGGCGGGGCACAATTCCCCAGATGGTTTAATCACGGACAGTATGAACAGTGCCAGTGTTTCGGCATTTTCCAATTCATCACGGACAGACCGTGCGGGGGGCGTGGTGGGGAACAACAATGGCGTCATTATGAATTGTGAGAACAATGGCACGGTTGACGCGATGTCCTCCGATTTTGCTTTCGCCGGCGGTATTGCGGGGGTTAACGACGGTTTCATTATGAACTGTCAAAACAACAAATCGGTGGGCGCGCTCGCAACAACGACCAATTCTACTTTCACCGCCCGCGCCGGTGGCATAGCCGGAGACAATTACGGTTACGTTTATAATTGCGTGAACCGTGGCGAAGTGAGTGTGTCGGTCATGCCGGAGTCCTGTGCCGGCGGCGTGGTTGGACACAATTACGGCGGCGAGATAAGAAACTGCATAAATCTCGGCGCTGTAAGCGCATCAGCCGACATTGATTATGCCGGCGGCGTGGTGGGACTCAACACTTACGGCGGCGACATTTTTGATTGTCATTGGAGAATGGACGGCACGGATGGGTTTACCAATAATGCGGCAGGACATCTTGTAAGTGGGACAACAAACGGATTGTTTTCATTTGACGAACCGTCGGTAAACTTGTTGGCGGATTTGAATGATTGGGTGGCAACCTACAAGTGGTGGAATTATCAGGATGAAATTTATCAATCTTCCGATTGGACGCTTGAAGGCTCCCGAGACGGTTATCCGATATTGACGTGCTTCAATCATCTTTACCGCTGGGATCATGAGCGCAACCGTGATTTGGAGTGGGTTTACAGCACGGCGAACGGAAGCACCAACGTCATCCGCACAGCTCAGGAGTTGGCGCAATTCGCATGGCTTGTGAACCAAGGGATAAACTTCGCAAACACCACGACCATTCTTGCGAGTGACATTACCCTTTCGGCATATCACTGGACACCCGTTGAAGGCTTTCATCAGGGAATATTCGATGGGCAGGGGCATACAATTCACGGACTTACCATCAACGCCATTGATACGTTACAGTTCGTAGGACTCTTTGGATTATTTACCGGTACAGTTCGAAACGTAAATCTTTCGGATGTCGAAATATCCGTTTTTCACAATACATCTTCTGTTTATATTGGCAGTGTGGCGGCATATAATTGGGGTATTATCGAAAACTGCGCTAACAACAATGGGATGATAAGTACCGTTACTGATTATCTGTCATACTTGGGAGGCATGGCTGGTTTGAATAACGGCTCCATCATAAACTGCGTGAATGACAGCTCGATTAACAGTACCTGCTTCACTATTACTGGAATAGTCAACAGTATTGGAGGCATAGCAGGGGCAAATCACAGTGTTATTAAGAACTGCGTAAACAATGGCGAAGTGAATACTGGATATCGCACCGAAAGCGGCGGCGTGGCGGGTGTCAACTCTGGTACGATTGTGAACTGTGTAAACAATGGCGAGGTGAAAAGTGGAAACTATGCTGGTGGTATAACGGGATATAACTCTTTGTATGGGGTTATCATAAACTGCATGAACTGTGGTTCACTTTCCTCTTCCACAAGCGGTGGCGTAGCTAGGAATAACGCAGGTATCATTCAATACTGCTACTGGAAAACTGGTGTCGGCACGACATCGGCGGTTGGACTTGATTACGGCGGTTTTGCAGAACCCGTGCGTTCTTTTACGGATGCCCCAGGAATGATAGGCATACTGAATGTCTATGGAACCATCACGCCCGACCTCCTGACCGCATTGAGGTGTTGGGTGACGGCAAACGGTGGCTCAACTGCGGGTTATTGGGATTGGAAAGTTGACGGGGATATGAATGACGGGTATCCCTCCCTTTCGGAATGGACGCTCGAAGTCACCTTGGACAGTAACGACGAAACGCCTTCCCCCCAGACCATGACCATGCCACAGACGTACCGTTCTAAATACCTGCTTCCGATATTCGACCCGGAACGGAAGGGATACAGATTCAAAGGCTGGTTCACCGCCGCAAACGGCGGTACGGAGGTGACACCCACCACAATGGTCGCCACAACTGCCAACCACACCCTCTGGGCGCAGTGGTCATTGGCAGTAACACACACCTCCAGAACGCCCGTCCCAGTGCCGTACGAGTGGCTTGACCTGTGGGAAAACAACATTGCGAACTACGAAGATTTTGCGGAATCGGAGGGGATAAACGGTGTGACGCTCTGGGAGTCATACGTCGCAGGGTTGATTCCGACGAATGCGGCGAGCAAGTTTGCCATTACCAACTTCGTAGTGAACGCTGGAAGCCGTGTCTCCAAGCTGGAGTGGTCACCGAACTATGAGAACGACCCTGACCCCAAGAAGCGGCGTGTCTATATCATCAAGGGCAAGGAGGACTTGTCGGACAAGGATTGGCACAGCCCCACGAATAGTGCGTCACGGTTCTTTAAGGTGGAAGTGAAGCTACCGTAGGGCGGCAAAGCCGCCCTGAATATCCAATGTCCAACAAGGAATGGTCAATGTCCAAGTGGGAATGCGCTTCGGGCAATGCTTCGGGGAAGTTCTCGCAGAGACGCAAAGGGGAGAAGTTCTAAAGTTCGGGAGTTCTAAAGTTCTAAAGTTTCTACTACCCTGTCACGCCTTTGGCGTGCCACCCCTTGTCAATGAAGGGGAAGAAGTGGCGACCTAAAGTGGCGACGGCATCCCTGCCGTCGGATAGCAATGATAACGGCTTCCAGCCGTTGCAAAAAAGCCCAACGGCAGGGATGCCGTTGCCACTAAAACTTCCCCTTCATTTATGAAGTTAAAACGCGTAATCTGGATTAAACCCAGATTACGCATTAGGGTAATAAAAAGGTGGTGCGGGCATTCCTGCCCGCAATAATCGGCATCACGGGCAGGAATGCCCGTGCCACCTTTTTTAATGCGTAATCTGGGTTAAAACACGATGACGGTTACTTTACCATGATAAGCGTCCCGCTGTTGTTGCGGTAGCACCGCAGCCCGATCGCGAGGTAGCTGCCGTTATCGTAGGTGATGGGCGTTGACGTGTAGTTGACGCTGTAGTCCGTGAGGTCTATCCCCGTGAGGACGGCGCGGTTCTCAAAACCGCTGATGGAGAATGCCGCCGTGTCCTCGACGAAGAAGAGCGGGACGGTGAACAGCGCCGGGAGCTTCCCTTGCGCCTCAACCTTCAGCGTGAATGTGCTGTCAACAATCAGGGGCGCCGCGCCGCAGATGCGGAAGCCGTCGG
>Ga0123353_10019772_pt1 | contig 10025 bp, 5 predicted proteins | sample TergutLab28metaG_3_FD_92763 | JGI IMG/M metagenome (GOLD analysis project Ga0123353, IMG submission 92763) | Labiotermes labralis P3 segment gut microbial communities from Petit-Saut dam, French Guiana - Lab288 P3 | ecosystem: Host-associated > Arthropoda: Insects > Digestive system > Gut ...
CGCTTTGTGGTTCGGGGGCGCCGCGCTGCTGTCGGCAGGGCGCTTTTGTTTGCAGGCCGGCGCCCCCTGTCCTGTGTTTGTAACCGGATAGCCGCCTGAAGCACGCTTCAGGCGGCTATACAAATACTACTTATAGACTCGCACGTAGTCTATGTACATGTTACCTATGCTGTTGTTCCCAGGTGCGCGCCCGCCGTCGAAGCTGCCTCCTACGGCAAGGTTGAGGATCAGGTAGAACGGCTGGTCAAACGGCGTCACCTGCTGCATGCGCACTCCGTTTACGGTCGTGTACCATGTGTTGATCTCGTTGTAGCGTATACCGTCGATGAACCATTCGAAGCGGTCCGGATACCATTCGACCGCGTAGGTATGCCATTCGCCGACATTGAATCCCGGGATGACCGTGTCAACTGGGATGTTTGTGTCTACCGTCGGCGCCGCGCCCGCGCGTATCGTCGTATAACGGTTACGGACTGCGTTCATGACGTTGCTCGCCGCCCATGAGCCTCCGAAATGGAGGGCGCTGCTGACCGTACCGCTCTGGCGGCTCTTGTTTTCCAGGATATCGACTTCGCCGGCATTGGCCCATCCGCCGTAAATGCCGCTTGCAGGCATCATCCAGAACGCAGGCCAGAATCCCTGATCGTTCACAGGGGTCCTGATCCGGGCTTCGATGCGCCCGTATGTTGTGCTGAACAGCCCTTCGGTCGTGAGCTTACAGGAAGCCCATGAGCCTCTCGGCAATCCGGTTTGACGGTAAGCCTGTATCCTGAGCGCGGAGTTGTCGATAGATCCTTCAAGCAAGGCGTCTGTCTTGTTGATCTCCGCGTTTTGCGGGCGATAATACTGTATCTCGTTATTGCCGCCGCCGCCGTTATCAGGCGGGATGCCCCACTTCGTCGTGTCGATCGAGGTTCCGTCAAACTCGTCGCTCCAAACCAGGCTCAACGGGGTCGGTTCGACCGGCTCGCCCAAAGGCACATAGGTCGCCCCATCCCACAAGAAGGCTTTGACTTTCGCCGCACCTGCAGGGACGTTTATTTCAACGGACAAGCTGTCAAACGTCGGTGAGTCGAGGCCGAACACGTCGGTCGGGACCTGTTGCGTCAGCCGCAGGGGTTTCTTTGCCGGGACGGCGGTGGGTTCTGACACGGCAATGCTCAGCATCCGTCCGGCGGCGTCGTAAGAGGCCGCTACGACAACGACGCTGGAAGCCTTGATCGTCAGGTCGCTGAGGTATGCCGTCGCAACGGCTTTCGAACCGTTCAGGTCGACTCTAAGTATATGCGACCAGTTTGCCACAAGCTGCGTGTTGGCCACGACTGTCGTCGAGGCGTTATAGAACGTGGGCATCAGACAGGCGTTGCTGGCTGAAATCGTCGTCCTGCCGTCGTATGTGAGCCAGCCGTTAAATACGAATCCCGGACGGCTTGGCGGTACGGGCAGCTCGCCGATCGCGGCGCCAGACGCGACAGATTTGTTCGGCGGGTTCGTCGGCGCGCCGAGATAGTTGTAGTTGAATGTGACGATGAAATCATCGGGATTCGGCGGTTCGACAACTCCTCCATCCACTTTGACGATGTTGAACTTTCCGGTGTCTCCGACGGAACTATCCACGGTGGAAAGGTTGCCGTTTGCGGCTACGTCGATGTACTTGATTCCATCAAATGAGTTGATCCTCTTTATCTTAACAGTGTTGTCAGCCTGGAGTTCGAATTGCAGGGCTTCCCATCCGTCGGCGGCGATCGCGCCCGGTTCGGCCCGCGGCCTGACTTTCCTGTCGCCCCAAGCCGGGCCTTCCATGCTGATGTACAAGCCGTTCTTCGCCTTGAGGTAGACTGCGTCAAACTTATATTCTACTTCAAGCTTCGCGTAATCGTTGGCTGCGTCAAGATTGGCTACCATCGTGAGCTGGCCATTGTCGACGGGAGGCCCGAATGTGCCGGGATCAGCGCCGACGATTTTGCCGTTCCGAAGCGCTACCAGGTAAATAGTGTCCCCTTCTTTTGGCAACACGTCGTCCGGGCCGGTAACTTTCAGCGTGCCTTTTACACTCGATTCGACGCCGTCGACCGTCACAACGATATCGTATGAACCCGCCGCGAGCAGGTTCGCAGCAACCGGTATTGTCACAGTCCCGCCGGTCGCTCCCGTGACGGTTACGAATGTGGCGGCAAAGCCTTTGATCCCCACCTTTACTTCAGCGTCTTCGAGGTCCTTGCCTGCTACGGTCACGCTGAGGCTCGCCGCCGTGCCCTCGTTGATCTGCGACGGTGAGACTCCCACACTGACGATCGTGGGGGTTGGCTCGATAGCGCCGAGGGAGACCAGCCTGAACTTTCCGGTATCTCCGACGCTGTTCTGCACCGTTGCCAGGTTGCCGTTCGTGCCGACATTTATATACCAGGTGCCGTCGGAACCGGTCCTTCTGATTTTTATCGTCCCGTCAGCCTGGTCTTCAATTATTAAGGCTTCCCATCCCGTCGCCGTCGGGTTGGCGGGCGGGGCGGTCCTCGGCCTGACCATTTGGCTTCCATAAGACGACCCTTCCATTGTTACGAGATAACCGTTCATCATAAGGAAATGTACCCTATCCTGCACCGGGCGCAGTATTTCAAACTGTGCGTACCCATTGGGTTCGTCAAGGTTCGCCACCATCGTGGTCATGCTTCCCGTATTGTTGAATGTGGCGGGATCAGCGCCGACTATCTTGCCGTTTCTTTCGGCTATGAGATAGTAGTACGCTTTCTCGAGGTCGACCCTGAGCGAGGCCTTCATGCCGGATTCGACGCCGTTGAGCGTCATGACCACATCGTAAGAGCCGATCGGGAGTAAGCTGCCGCTTATATTTATGTCCGCCGTCCCGCCTGTGTTGCCGGGGACGCTGACGAATGTTTCCGGATAGCCTTTAATGCCTGTCTTGACTTCCGCGCCCTCAAGGTTCTTGCCCGTTATCGTCACCTTGACTGTCGCCGCTTTGCCCACGGTGATTTGCATCGGGCTTATCGAGATGGTCTTCAGCGCCGGGTCGGGGCTTATTTCTTCCGCAAACGCGAAGCTTCGCATGATCGGGCCCATGATCTGCCTGATATTGTTCTCAAGCGCCGCGCGTGAGACCGTGTTCAATGAGGAGTCCGCATCTTCCATTTTTACGTTGCATCCGGCGGCGATCTGGCTGGCGGAAGACGCCCTGCCGTTCCACCAGTCGGTCATGACCAAGCCATTGAATCCCCACTCGTTTCTCAATATATGCGTGAGCAAATCGATGGAGGCTTCGGTGCGGACTCCGTTCAGGTAGTTGTACGAAGTCATAACGCAGCCCGGATCGGATTCTTTTACCGCGATTTCAAAGCCCTTGAGATATATCTCGCGGAGGGCGCGCTCGGCAACCTGCGAGTTTGTATTGTAACGGTTGGTTTCCTGGTTGTTTGCGGCAAAATGCTTGAGCGTCACGAGTCCGCCCCTGTTCTGCACCCCTCTGGTGATGGCGCCCGCAGCCTTACCCGTTACCAACGGGTCTTCCGAATAATATTCGAAGTTGCGTCCGTTGCGCGGGTGGCGGTGGATGTTCATGCCGGGCGCGAGCCAAATGTCGACCTTGTTCAGCTCCATCTCGGCGCCGACCCCCGCACCGACTTCTTCGCAAAGCTCCTCGTTCCATGTGCATGCCAAAAGCGTCCCGACCGGGAAGCAGGTCGCGGCTATCGTTCTGGCGCCAATTACGCCTATTCTCACTCCGGCGGGTCCGTCGGCCGTGTTCACTTCCGGAATTCCATATTTTGCCAATTTGCCGATGGCGCCCGTTCCGTTAGGCAAAATCGAGCTGCCCTGGTGCCTGCACATTATACGCAGCTCGGCGTCGGTCATCTGCTCTACAAAATCGTAAATGTATCCCGGCTGTTTGTAGACGTCTTCCAGCATTATAGTGCCGCTTCCGGTCCAGTCTAGCCGCGCGACAGTCGGCGCGGGGCCGGGGTTCGGGTTTGGCGTCCCGGGAATCGGCGCCCCGCCGGCCGGCGTCCAGTTTGTCGCCTGTGTCGTCCCGGTCACAGGATCGATCATGCGGTTAAATGCTGTGGCCGGCGTGAGCCGCTTAGCCAACTGCTCAGTCACTTTGAGCCCGACCTGCGTGTATCTTCCGGCGGCGTTGCTCTTAGTCGCATTTTTAATTGAGTTGCCGATGTAAATGTCATAGTCGCCCGCTTCCATCACATAGGCCGATATGACGCCGGTCTTACCGACGTCGTCATATGACGCCATGTCGCTGATCGGGAAGCGCATCTCAACGTTCTCACTGGCGCCGACCGCAAGCAGGGAAGTCTTGGCAAAGGCGGCAAGCTCAAAAGCGGGTTTATTGAGCGCGCCCGCAGGCGGCGAATAATAGACCTGCACGACTTCCTTGCCGGGAAGCGGGCCGTTGTTCGTCACTTTTGCCGTGGCGACCAGCTCGTTGCCGTCTACCGTGACGGCTTTATCCGTGATCGTAAACTCTGAGTATGACAGCCCATAGCCAAACTCATATTTTACTTTGGTGTAATTCGGATCCGCCGTTGCGAAGTAGCGGTATCCAACGTAGATATCATCGGTGTATTGCGGGTTGCTTTGGGCAAAAGTCGCGGTCGACGCGTAGTCGGCAAGGCTGCGGGCAAAGGTGTCAACGAGCTTGCCCGACGGATTGACTACTCCGCAAATCGCGTCGGCTACCGCATTGCCGCCCTCCATGCCCGGGTACCAGGCGACGAGCACTGCGCTGATGTGATTGTAATTCTCGATCCATGTCATGTCGAGGGCGTTGCCCATGTTCATGACGACGATCACTTTGTCAAATGCGGTGTTTACCCTGTCTATCATCGTGGTTTCACCTGCGGACAGCAGGTAACCGCCCGCGCCTGCGCTGATATCCGATGCTTCTGCGGCCCAGCGGCGGATCACTACTATCGCGACGTCGTTTACAAGGGCGGCGTTGTTCACGGCGGTTGCGCTGGGTTCATTGCCGATGTTCGATACCGACTGGAGCCTGCCTTCGTCTTTCCTGTTGTTCAGTCCCATTAAGAGATCCACGACATACGGCGCCGTTACTTCGCCGGAACCTCCGCCATAGCTGATCCAACCGTCTTTGCCAAAGCCGTCGGTTGGGTATGAACTGCCGTTCATATGCCGCGAATGGCCGAATACGGCTACATTGGCGGTTGGTTTAAGCGGAAGGACGCCGTCGTTTTCGAGCAGTACTATGCCTTCCGCAACGGCCTTCCGTGCTATGATGGCGTTGTCGGGTATTGCCGTGGCTGAGACGGTCATGGGGATGCTTGCAAATATGCTAAACAGCAGCGCGAACATTAAAACTAAGGATATTACTTTTCTCTTCACAAAAAACACTCCTTTTTTCATCAAAAAGCTGCAACCATAGACGCTTTATACGGCGGAATTTCCGCGCGAACAAGCGCTGTGGCCTTTGTATGTAAATTTTGAATCATTTCTTGATCGTCACTGACCGTATGTAACTATATCGTGCCTAGCAGACATCCGCGCATGGGCCTTGTGCCTATTCCGGTCGTATCCCTTGTCCCCAATCGCGGAAGCGTCTTCTCCCCCCTGGCGCATAGTTAGCGGTAAATCACTTCATAAAAAGAAAATGATCGTGTGTATATTGTACCATTTTCGTATGATAACCGCAAGCGGGACGGGGTGAAAAACTGCTCGGGTGTTGAAAATTTTATATATTCATGCTATTATTCAACGTGCGGCGCCGTCCCGTTGCCTCCGGGCCTGGGACGGCTGCTGAGAATCAGCTTGTTTTGATAGACTACGGAGGGGGCGCCATTATGATACCAATAAAAATAACCGATCGTAATATCATGTTCACCGAGCCCATGGGGAAGGACTACGACTTGAATATGGGGCTCATTCTCGGGGAAAAGCATAACTATGTCATCGACACCGGACTGGGAAGCGGCAGCGTCGCGCCGGTGCTGGAGTATATTCGCGGCGACGCAAAGCCGGTGGTCGTCGTCAACACGCATTTCCATTGGGACCATATCTGGGGGAACTGGGTCTTCGAAAACAGCCTGATGATCTCGCACACGATTTGCCGCGAACTCGAGGAAAAGTACTGGGATGAAGCGCTTGCGGAGTTTGCGGAGTCCATCGACGGAGAAGTACGCAAATGCCTGCCGAACATGGTGTTTGAGGGCAGCCTGCATTTCCCCTGCGACGGGATCCATATATTCCACTCGCCGGGCCATTCGGCTGACTGCATAAGCATATATGACGAGGTCGACAAGGTGCTGTACGCCGGGGACAATATCGGCGATACGGAAATAAACATAGTCCCCTGGATCGACACCGACCCGGAGACTTTCAAAAAGTTGATCGAGACATATAAGCAGTATGATTTCGATTGTTGCATTTCGGGGCATAACAAGCCGCAAACCAAGTCAGTCCTGGCGCGAATGGAGTCCGCGCTGGCGGACTCCTGGGAGAAACAAAAAGAATTTATGTGATAGTGACAGCAGTAGCGGCGGCGACAGCAATAGCGGCAGTAATTGCGCCAGCGACTGTGACCGTGGCTGTGGCTGCAATAGCGTCTCCGCGATCAAATCCTGATCTCGTTGCCGGTGTTGTCTATTTTCCTCGCGTTCTGTGCGAAGAGCGCTACGAAAAACATTATCGCCATGAGCGCTAAAGTAAAGAGAACCGTCACAATGACCTCGACGGGCTGTAATATGGACAGCCCTTCTTTCGTTACGGCCGTGGCAGCCAGTACGTTGAGCATGAAGGGGTTGTAGACGCGTTCCGAACCGAACAGCATGAACGCGTTTGGCAGGATCAGCGACACGAGTATGCATACCGTCGCGCTCAGCCCCGCCTTCCCGGTCGCCGTCCCGATGGTAATATGGGCGCAGATGTAAAACATCATGCATACCCCCACGAGCGCCCCGCCTAAGAGCACCCCCAGAAACACGACGTCATTATCCTGGAAAATCACAGACGATATCCCCCACGACGCAAACGCGGAAGCCAGCGCCAGCACAAAGCCCGCCAGCGGGTAGACTATGAATTTGGGAAATATATAGCTGAAACTCTGCAGCCCCGCGCTTCGCGGTATCATCACGGAACGCTTTTTCAGCTCCCCGCCGGCATTGCTGTTTATAACGAGCAAAAACACGATCAGGCTCGTTTGCGTGATGTCCATTATCGCCGACGACACCCCTTGCGACGACGACGGCGAGTTCAAAGCGTCGGTCAATCCGGAGACATCCATGCCCAATTCGCCGTAGACGTCGCTGATCAAATCCATCATCGAATTCCTGCCCGCGTACATAAGGGGGTTCAGTATCGACAAGCCAATAAGCACCAATGCCAGTATCAAAAACTTGTTTGTTCTGAAAAATGCAAGGAATTCCTTCCTAAAGCTCGCATTTGTCTGCATGTCCATCTTCTCACCTCACAAGAAAAACTCTTTAATACCAGCCGCCCGGGGCGACCGGCCTTATCATATCATTGTTTACGCCCAGATATATCTGTTCCAGGTTCAGGCGCTTGAACTCTATGCTCTCCGGCAGGATGTTATTGTTGGCAAGCGAAATTATCACGTGGTTATACAGCGCCACTTCGCTCACCCCTTCTTTTGCGTAAATCGTCAGTCCATATGGGTCGATCTCGCTGCGCTCCACAACGTCGAGCATACATAGGGGGTCGTTGGGCATTGGCGCGTACCGCAGCCGTACCCTTATTGCCGTCGCTCCCCCAAACTGCCTGATCACATCGTGAAGCCTGCCCTCCACGGCCATGACCCCGTTGCGGAGTATACCCACCTTATTTGCCACGCGCTCGACGTCAGCCAGTATGTGGGTGCAAAGAAGGATCGTCGAACCTCCGGCAGCCAATTTGGTAATAATTTCCATAACTTCGGCCCTTCCCTGAGGGTCGAGGGCGGAAGTCGGCTCGTCGAGGATGAGCAGATCCGGCTTGGCGTATATCGCGGCTGCGATCCCGATGCGTTGATTCATGCCCCGCGAATAGCCCTTTATCAGCCTTTTAGCGCCGTCCAGCATCCCTGTGATCTCTAAGACTTCTCTCGTGCGATCTTTTATGATCCCCGCGTATTCGTAGCACGCTCCGATGAAATCCAGATATTCAAAGCCATTCATATATCCGTACAGCGCAGGCATTTCAGGCAAATACCCGATGCTCACGCCCCCTTCCGCGAAGGCGATATCCCCGTCGTCCTTTGGTATGATGTTGCAGATTATATTCATGGTCGTTGTCTTACCGCAGCCATTTGTGCCAATGAACCCGTAAACGTCGCCCCTGTCGATGCTCATGTTGAGGTTTCTGAGCACCGGAAAGCTTTTATAGCTTTTCTTAAGTCCCGTTATTCTAAGCATCTTTCCCCTCCATATTTATGCTAACTACCTTATGATCAACCTGACCAGCCAATTGTTTGTGTGCTCGTTAAACGCGAAAACCAGCATCAGTATAACAGGTATCGACAGGAAAAACAAAGCTGTTTTCTTTCCCGCGCCGACTTCCGGCCAATTGTTGTCGATCCTGTACTTTCTGATCACAGGTATTTTCCTTATAAACGCGATCACGCCGACGATCATCAGCACCACCATAGCGAGCATGTATGTGCTCGCTATCGTATTGAGCGACTTGTGTCCTTCGCCGAGCATCTCCCTCAGCGACGACAGGACCAGCAGTCCCGCTGATATCGCGTTTATCATCGCGTGAAATATCGTGCTGACAAAAATCGATCCTGTTGCGTAGCGAAGGTATCCAAGTGCAAAGCCGAGCGCGGTCGAGTAAAACAGCATGTATAAGCTTCCATGCATGAGGCCGAATACTACCGAGCTTATGATTATCGCCATTCCGCATCCGAAAGGTTTCAGCGCGTCGTAAAGGATCCCCCTCACAAAAAATTCCTCAAATATCGGAGCTATCACGACGAGCAGGAAAACCATAGTCAGCATACTTGGTATATTCGTCGACGGTTCTATCGTAGTCGGCCTGAAAAGATCCTCGACAAAGGACTGGCCGCCCGATAACCTGGAAATCAGCAGCGAGGTCAGAAAAGTCAGCAGGGCAACTCCGACGCCCAGTCCATACGTCGCGGGCAAGCTCCCGAACGTGCGGGCAAGGCGCCTGGGTTTCTTGTAGAGTTCGCGAAATTTCCCTTTGTATCTTTCGAAACTATGGAAAAGGACTGCGGCTATGAGGATCGGTATTATATACGTAAATAACACAGCTATTGCCGTTTGTATAATGTATGAACCGGAATCGCCCAATGTACGCAGCGGATTAAGTAATATGTACAGGACAAGCCCGTTGAGGATCCTGCATATGTAGTAAACGCACATTATGAGGCCCAGTTTGGCGCAAACGGCTTTGTAGGAATGCAGCGGGTCTCTTTTGGTAAACTCGATATCATCCATAATCGTCGCCTCTTTCTTCGCTTCTGTTGCACTTTTGGCACTTTTTGCGCTTTGCACTTTGCGCTTTTTGCACTTTGCGCTTTGCACTTTGCGCTTTGCACTTTGCACTTTGCGCTTTGCACTTTGCACTTTGCGCTTTGCGCTTTGCGCTTTGCGTCAGAACGTCAAGGTTGAGATCACTTTATCACAGTATCCGCATCTGTCCGCGCCGCTTTTTGAAATTATTCTCGGGAGATATGTGTCCGACTGCGTCACGCAGGCCGGGTTTCCGCACTCGGCAGCCGCACGCCCGCCTATAGCGGGAGGCGGTGTCATCCTCGGCAGGTGCATAAACTCGAGCAGCAGCGCCATGCGTATGAACATACCGTAACGCGCCTGTTCGAAGTAGATGGCGCGCGGGTCGTGGTCTACATCCTGCGCGATCTCGCCGTACCTGGGCAGCGGGTGCATGATGAGCATATCGGGTTTCGCGTGTTCCAGCATCTTTCTCGTGAGTATATAAACATCTTTGAGCCGCCTGTACTCCGCCGCGTCGCGGAACCTTTCGCGCTGCACCCGGGTCATGTACAGGATATCAAGTTCTGGCATACA
>Ga0123353_10019773_pt1 | contig 10025 bp, 9 predicted proteins | sample TergutLab28metaG_3_FD_92763 | JGI IMG/M metagenome (GOLD analysis project Ga0123353, IMG submission 92763) | Labiotermes labralis P3 segment gut microbial communities from Petit-Saut dam, French Guiana - Lab288 P3 | ecosystem: Host-associated > Arthropoda: Insects > Digestive system > Gut ...
GCAGGGAAAGAAAGATCTCGCAACGAAGGCAAAACAGCTTAATCTTGACGCCATACACGATACCGTGCATGAGATGTGCAAAGACGAGGCGCGGCACGGGAAGGCGTTCCAGGGGTTGTTGAGCCGGTATTTTTAACCCGGATATTTTTTAGAGATTTGTAACGAACCATAATTCGTGTTAATTCGTGATTCTTCACGACCGATGCGAAGGCTAAAATAATACACGGTACGAGGCGGCGCCTACGGGCGCTGGCGTCTGACACCCGCGCCCGTAGGCGCCGCTTCGTACCCCTGGAGGTAACCGGCTACGAGATGTAGCTGGCGTTGATATTTACGTAATCGTGGCTGAAATCGCAGGTCCAGACCGTCGCGCTTTCCTTCCCTTCCGTAAGCCCCACCTCGATCACAATGTCGCGCTCCTTAATGGCTTTTTCCGCTTCCGCGCGCGTCGAGGAAACCGGCTTTCCCCTGCTGAAGATGGGAATGCCGTTTATGCGCAGCGTTACCTTGTCGGGATTGAGGGAAACTTTACTGTAGCCGATGGCGCAAAGGATGCGTCCCCAGTTCAGTTCCTGGCCGTAAAGCGCCGTTTTTACCAGCGGCGAATGGGCGATGGCCTTTGCGACCTTGCGGGCTGATTTAAAATCGGCCGCGCCTTTGACGGCGATCTCCACAAACTTGGTCGCCCCTTCGCCGTCGCGCGCAATGCTCTTGGCCAGTTCCCGGCAAACGAGCGTCAACCCATTTTCAAACGCGGCAAGCGACCTGGTGTCGTTTGCCGCCGCGCCGGACGCGCCGTTGGCCATAACGAAAACCGTATCGTTCGTTGACGTGTCGCCGTCCACGGTCAGGCAGTTGAACGTGCGCTCGGTCGTCCGATGCAGAACCCTGCGCAATTCTCCGTGCGAGATCTTTACATCGGTGGTGATTACGCCGATCATCGTCGCCATGTTCGGGTGAATCATGCCCGAACCCTTGGCCATACCGCCGATACGCACGGTTTTGCCGCTGATTTTGCTTTCAAAAGCGAAGATTTTTTCTTTTGTGTCCGTGGTCATTATGGCAAGCGCGGCGTCATGACCGCCTCCTGAACTGAGCGCGGAAACGGCTGAAGCGATCCCATCCAGCATTTTCGTCATCGGAAGGTATGCGCCTATCACTCCGGTGCTGGCGACCAGCGTTTGTTCCGGATCAATTTTCAGAAGCGAGGCAAGTTTTCGCGCGCTCAAAGCCGCGTCCTTTTTCCCCTGTACGCCGGTGCAGGCGTTGGCGCAGCCGGAATTAACCAGAATCGCGCGCGCACGGCCGCGGGCAAGTTTCAAGTTTTCCCTGCTTAAAACAACCGGCGCGGCCTGTACCAGGTTTTGTGTAAACACTCCGGCTGCCACCGCCGGCTGTGTCGAAAACAAAACGGCGAGGTCTAGCCCCTTCTTTTTGACGCCCGCCGCGACGCCGGAAGCCATGTAGCCCGCGGGCGCTGTGATGCCTCCTTCAACCGGAAGCCACGCTCCCGTTGTCGACGCCTTTTTTGATGCCGGTTTTCGATCTGTCATAGCTGCAATACCATCGCGATTTCGTCGCATTTGTTGAATTTGGGACATTGGAAACATTCATTATAAACCTTCAGCGGCAGAACGCTGTGCTCCACCTGAATGAATCCCAGACGGTTGAAAAATTTCGGCACGTATGTAAAGCAGAAAACCTGCTCAACTCCAAGTTCCCGCGCTTCATCAATCAGATGCTCGGCCAGCAGCGTTCCGATTCCCTTACGGTTCATTTCTTCCACCACGGCGATGGCGCGAATCTCGGCGAGGTTTTCCCAATAAATGTGAAGCGCGCCGCAGGCAAGAATCTGCCCCGACGCGTCTTCCACGACGGAAAAATCCCGCAGGTTTTCATAGAGCTGCAAATGCGTCTTGGGAAGCATCTGTTGCTGCACGGCGTAAAAATTTACGATCCGGGACATCTCGCCGACATCCCGGAGCCGGGCCTTGCGCGTGATCGGAATATCAGGCATGGAACGAGTCCTTACGCTTCTGCCCGGCTGGATTCAATATTTCCCAGGACCGAATAAAACATCTCAAGAAATTCAGTACACTGACTCTTATTAACGACCAGCGGCGGCATCAGCCGCAGAACGGTATCGTGCGTGACGTTGGCGATAATGCCCTTTGAAATCAGCCGGTCAAAAACCTCTTTGGCATCGCTTCCAAGTTCGGCGCCGATCATCAGCCCAAAGCCGCGCACCTCGCCTACCGCCGGAAACCGTTTCCCTATCAGCCGCAGACCTTTCACCAGATAGCCGCCCAGCTTTTTCGCGTTCGAGAGCAGGTCTTCATCTTCGATGATGGAGATGACTTCCAGCGCAAGCCGGCAGGCCAGGGGACCGCCGCCGAACGTCGTGCCGTGATCGCCGGGGGTAAAAATATTCGCGACTTTTTTGTTTCCTAAAACCACACCAAGCGGGTATCCGGCCGCCAGCGATTTTGCCAGCGTAATAACGTCGGGACGGACGTCGAAATGCTCAAAACCGAACCATTTGCCGGTTCGTCCAAGCCCGCACTGAATTTCATCGGCAATAAGAAGCGCGTCGTATCGGTCGCAAAGCTCCCGCGCGGCGCGCATGAAGCCCGCCTTCATCGGGAACACGCCGCCCTCGCCCTGCACCGGTTCAAGCACAAGGGCGCAGACTTCGTCGGAGAAAGCTTTTTCAAGCGCCTTGACGGTCGTTCCTTCGATGATCTCCACGTCCGGTACAAGGGGCAGAAACGGAGCCTGGTATTTTTCCTGCGCCGTAATGCTCAGCGCGCCGAACGTCCGGCCGTGGAAGGAATTTTTCAGCGAAAGGATTTTTGTTTTTCCCTTGCGTCCGCCGGATCGGCCGTAGGCGCGGGCGATTTTCATCGCGGCCTCGATCGCCTCCGTTCCGCTGTTGGCGAAAAACGCGCGGGACATGCCGGAAATTTCCGTGAGCTTTTTCGCCAGCAATCCCTGATACGGATGATAAAAGAGATTGGAACTGTGAATCAGCTTCTGTCCCTGTTCGACGATTACATTTACAATCCGCGGATGATTGTACCCAAGCGAGTTTACAGATATACCGGCAAGAAAATCCAGGTACCGTCTGCCTTCGATGTCGTAAATATACGCTCTATTGCCGTGCGAAAAGTAAAGCTCGGTTCGCTTGTAAGTCCGGAAAAGATATTTCTCTTCCAGCTTTTTTATTTCTTTTGGCCCATGCGCCGCCGCTTTCTTAGTTTTCATAAATTTTCGTTCCTTTCGTCGAATTTCCCGTGATGAAATCCGTCAGAATATTCCTGTCCGCGCCGGGCAGGATGTATACCGCAACTACGCCCGTGTCAATGGCCTCAAGACAGGCGGCCGTTTTTGGAAGCATCCCGCCTGAAATCGCGCCGCGCGCGCGCAGTTCCAGAATATCGGCCTTATTCAAGGCGTTTATCACTTTTTCATTCGCATCCATTACTCCGGGCACGTCCGTAAGATACACAAGCGCCTCACAGCCGGTTTCCGCAGCGCAGGCCGACGCCATCTGATCGGCGTTGATGTTGTAAAACCGCGCCTTTTCCCCGGCGGCCTCTCCCGGCCTGATCGCTATGCTGGAAACCACCGGCGTAATTCCCGCACCCAGAAGCAATTCAAAAAAATCCCGGTTTACCTTCGTCGGCTTGCCGACAAAACCGATGCCGTCCGGGTAGCCGGGCATTCCCGCCACGGGAGCGCAGCATACCGCCTGCGCGTCCGCGCCGCACAAACCGAGCGCGGCGACGCCCGGCCGCCCCAGTTCGGCAACCAGTTTTTTGTTGACCTCGCCCGCCAGCACCATAACGGCGACGCCGAGCGTGGCTTCGTCGGTCACGCGCAGTCCGTCGATAAAACGCGCTTCCATTTGCAGTTGCTGCAGGCGCCGGTTCAGGCTTTTGCCGCCGCCGTGCACCAGAATGATCTCATGTTTTTGCAGGGCAATCGCCGCGATTTCATCAAGCAGCCGGCCGCGAATATCGGCGTCTTCCAGAATGCTGCCGCCCAGTTTTATGGTGATCCGCATTAAAGTATCCCCGTGGTTTCGTCGAAACCGTGCATGATGTTGAAATTCTGCAGCGCCTGCCCCGAAGCTCCCTTTATCAGGTTGTCGATTGCCGAAAAAATAACGGCGCGTTTTCCGTTGTGCGTAAGACGCCAGGCGATGTCGCAGAAATTCGTCGACACAACCGCGCTGATTTCAGGTAAACGGGGCGAGCCGAGAACGCGGACGAAGCGGCGTCCGTCGTACCTGCCGACGTATTCAGCCTCAAGCTCCTCGGCGCCGACCTGCCGGTTGAAGTTCACATAAATGGTGGAAATTATTCCCTGCCGGATCGGAAGCAGGTGCGGCACGAAAGTGAAGTTTTCTATATCCCACCCAAGCTCCTGGCACATCTCGGGAGCGTGCCTGTGTACGACGGGACTGTAAGGACGAAAACTCCCGGTGATTTCCGCGAACATCATTTCAGGTTTGGCGGAACGGCCCGCGCCGCTGACGCCGGACTTGCAGTCGCAGAAAATTTCCGATCCGGTTTTAAGCAGTCCCGCGCGGACAAGCGGCAAAAGGGCCAGATCGACCGAAGTCGGATAACATCCCGGATTGGCGATCAATTGCGCCTGGGCGATTTCACGGGTATTCCATTCAGATAAGCCATACACCGCCTTTTCAAGCAGGCTGACGTCGGTGTGATCAAAACCGTACCAGCCCGGATAACTGGAGGCGTCTTTCAGACGAAACGCGCCGCTGAAATCAATGACGCGCATTCCGGCGGCAAGAATCAAGGGGACCAGCTCATGGGAAACCATATCGGGCGTACATAAAAACACCGTGTCAAGACCAAGAGAGGTCATCCATTCCGTGCTGGGCAGCTCAACTACATGATCGTAAACGCCGCGCAGGGACGTATGAATTTCCCCCAGACGTTTTCCCGTAAACTCCCTGGAGTCCATAGCCGTCGTGAACTCAATGTCCGGATGCCGCGCGATGAGGCGGATTAATTCCAGTCCGGCGTAACCGCTGACTCCGACTATTCCTGTTTTCGCTTTCATGCCGACAAATCCTCCATTCGCTTCAGCAGTTCTCCGCATTCACCAGGATTGCGCGCCAGGACAAAAATCGTATCATCGCCGGCGACCGTTCCCACCACTTCCGGCCATTCGGCCGCATCCAGCGCCACGCACACCGAATGTGCGTTGCCGGGCGTGGTGCGTATAACGACAATGTTGCCCGCTGCATCCGTCCGGATTACGAACTGTACGAACACGTTCTTCAGCGCGCCCGACGCGGCGGCTGCCGGCGGCGCGGCGGCCGCCTGGTAGTTTCCGCGAATCTTTACCAGCCCCAGTTCACGGATATCCCTGGAAATCGTGGTTTGTGCGGCCTCGACGCCGTTATCGCGCAGCAGCGCGGAGAGGCTTTCCTGGCTTTCCACCCTGTGACCGCGGATAATCTCAAGAATCCTCGCCTGCCTGACTCTTTTGGAAAACATCATTCCTCCAAGATTGATAGCCCCCTGAAATATCCGGGCTAATTATGCAGTGCATAGATTAATTATGCAAGCTGGAACATTTTTTATTTTTGAACTGTTCCCTGGTCCGAATAAACGTTATGTTTTCCTGACGGTTCCTAAAGGAGCGCGTACATTGCAGGAGGCATAATGAGCGGCCTGGAGTTTTCCATCCCATACAACAACGATCCCGAGAATCTTCGGGAGATATTTCGCCTGAAAGAACACCAGGGGAACCGCATACGTGAGATTTATCTTTCCGGCCCGCAGGAGTTCGGGGGATCGGGCCGCATTGCCCCGGAATTGAGTTTCGACGAATTTACCCGGGTCGTACATTCCATTCACGGCCAGGGGATCCGGGTAAATCTGACCCTCAACTCGATCTGTGAAGGGAGCGACTGGTATTCGCCGGGGGTTTTGAATTCCACCATGGAATACCTGCGCCGCGCGCATCATGACCATGGGGTTAAGGCTGTTACGATCGCGAATCCTCTCTATATTCGCGAGGTGCGCAGGCGATTTCCGCAAATCGAGATCACCGTATCCGTACTCGGCGACATCGATTGCGTGCAAAAGGCGGTTCTCTTCAGAAAAGCCGGGGCGGACGTGATCACGCCGCATGTCGATATCAACCGCGATCTCGCGCTGCTGAAGAAAATCAGGGAGAAGACCGGCGCTGAAATAAAGCTGATGGTCAACGAAGGCTGCCTTTTCCGATGCGCCTTCCGGAAATTCCACTTCAACTACATTTCACATAAATCAAGAAAACCCGGCTCCGGCAAAGAAGCGCGCGCGGAAGACAACGTTTTCAGCATCAACTGTATTCAACTCTCCAGGAGCGATCAGTCACAAATCCTGAAATCCGCCTGGATCCGGCCCGAAGACGCCGGCCGATACGGCGAGATCAGCCGCTATTTCAAACTTGTAGGAAGGACGAGTTCGAGCAGCATGCTGTTACGATCCGTCGAGGCGTATTTAAGCGAAAACTGGGACGGTGACCTGCTGGAATTGATGGCCGGCAATCTATACTCGGTCGGAATGTCGCATCTGCTGCATCTGGACAACAAGAGCCTTGATGCGGCCGGGTTCTTCGACAAGACAGCCGCCTGCGACAAGGAATGCAGCGAATGCGACTATTGCGCCGCGCTGGCCGGAAAACTGATAAGGCGAGGCGTTTTAACGCCGGCCAAGATCGGAGATCTCGGTTTCCGGGAGCCTGTTTCAGAAAAGCCTCCTCCAGGATGATCGCCAGGTCTTATTCCTCCGAAAAAATGATACCGTTTCGCAAAATCCCGCAGTAGAATTTCCATGAAACATCCGGACCGTAAACCGGCCACAGCTGGAAATGGAGGCTGACTCGATGGAATATCGACCCTGGACGTGGAAAATACCTGAGAATAGCGAGGAGATGAGAGGCGACATCAGCCGGCAGGATGCGTTCGAAAGAATCAGCGGACAGGCCGTGTTTACAAGAGATGTGAATCTTCCCGGCATGCTGTACGCCAAGATTCTCATGTCGCCTTACGCGCATGCGCGAATCAGGCGCATCGACTACAGTAGGGCGGAAGCTCTCGTCGGCGTGCGGGATATACTCAAATACGATGATCCGGATATCGAATTCGATAACGAAACCCTGCCCGGCTTTGAGGTTTCGCGGAACTACAATCTGTTGACGCTGCCCCGGACTTCCGAGTTCTACCAGCACCCGATGGGCGTTGTGGTCGTCGCCGATTCCGAAGAAATATGCGACCGGGCGCTGCGGCTTTTAGAAATAGAATGGGAAGAACAGCCTTTCATTCTGGATATGGAAGAATCTCTTAAACCGGATGCTCCCAAAATCATGCCCGAAGTAAAGTTAATGAATCCCGGGGCTAAGGAGCCGAATACCGTCCTGACCAGCCGGGAGGAATTCGGCGATGTCGACAAGGGGTTCGCCGAAGCCGATAAGGTTTTGGAATACACCATCACGCGCGCCCGCAATACGCCGGCCGGCGTTGAACCTATCGTATGTGTCGCGCAATGGAGAGGGGATTTCCTGGATCTATGGGTTCATCATCAGGATCTGCCGCAAGCCACCGTTACAACTTCAAACAATGTTCGTGAAAAGTCACGGCCTCCTCTCGCCGAATGGACGAAGATCACGCTTACGATGCCTTATCAGGGCGCATGGTACGGCGGCATTGCATGGCTTTCCTATTCATACGCATTTGTCCGGCTTGCCGCGATTCTGGCGAAAAGAGCGGCCGGGAAACCCGTCAAACTCCTTTGGGACGAGAGCGGCTATTACTGCGGCGGCGACGACGCCGGCACTTACAGATGCAAGGTTGGCGCGAAGAAGGACGGAACGATAACGGCGTATCACTGGCACATGCTCGGTATAAGAAATCCCGCGATGGAGAAAACTCATGCCAGCACCAAAATTCCCAATATTCTTGGCACCCAGGAATGGGCCCTTGTCAATACTGGCCACAATATGTGCTTCCGGCATGGAACGCACACCTGCGTTCCTCACAATGTGATGTTTGACCGCGTGGCGGCGGAGATGGGATTGGATCCGACGGAAGTCGCGCTGAAAAACGACGGCTGCAGCGGCCACGATTGGGACTGGGTTACGCGCTATCAGAAGGAAAACGAATTTCCTCAACGGTGGAGTCTGAAAGAAGTCCTCGAAAAAGGAAAAAAAGCTATCCGGTGGGATGAAAAATGGCATCCTCCGGGAACAAAAAAACTTCCGAACGGAAAAATGCACGGGATGGGTTTTATCCATATCAATGAATGGCACTGGCACGCGCCTATTCCGGGAATTTCATTCGCCTGCGTGACGTTGCGCAATGGAAAAGCCGCCATCATTGCGGTCCGCAGTGATATAGGAGTCGATACGGAGTCCGGCGCGCGCCTTGCCGTTGCTTCGGAGGCCGGGCTCAGGTACGATGACACGGTCATCCTGGAGCGCCGCTCCGACAATACAAATTTTCACTTCTGGCAGCCGGGAGGCGCGTTTGGAACAGGGTATATCACAACGCAACTGATTCTCGCGGCGAGGGAACTGAAACAGAAAATTCTTGAATATGCGGTAAGGCCAAAACCGGCCTTATACATCAGCCCCGCGCAGCCGCCGCTGTTTCCAGACGTGAAACCTGAAGACCTGGATATTAAAGACAGCATGGTTTTTGAAAAAGCCAACCCGGGCAATCGAAAAACGGTCAGGGAAGTTGCGGATGCATGGTGGGCCCAGGATCCGCCGATCTTTCATCCCGTCGCGGGAAACCTCTACGGCCTGACATCGGACGGGAAGCCGGATTCTGAACTGTACGCCATGGGGAGACAGGCGCATTTCATCGAGGTTGAAGTGGATATTGAAACAGGCATGGTGGATGTAACCAGGCTCGTATGCGTCAATGATGTCGGCCACCTGTTCAATCCGGCGGGCGCTTACGCGCAGCAATACGGCGGCGCGGTTATGGGACTGGGGCGAAGCGGAACCGAGGGACATATTTTCTGCCCGAACACCGGCGTAGCGCTCAATTACGATTTGATCGGCTATCACATTGGAACGATGAATGATTATCCAAAGACGGAAGGTCTGATCAACGAAAGCCATCTGGGGTATGCCGCTTACGGCGCCTACGGCATTGGCGAAAATGTCGGCGCGGGTATGTCGGGCATTACGGTATCCGCCATACACAACGCAACCGGCAAGTGGGTGCTTGATTACCCCACCACCCCGGACAAGGTTCTCAGGGCTCTAGGAAGAATCTGAAAATCAGGCGCCGGTTGAAAAACCTCCTGGAATTTTAGCCGCTGAACTTTTGAAATTTATGCCCGTTCCGAGTATAAACCAGGTCACATATTGCCCGACGACTGCATCAGGCGACTTCGCGTATACGCATTTCGATGTGAAATCCAGCGACGGTTGCCATGTTCACCAGAGCATCAAGGCCAAATAGATTTATCTTGCCGCGCATCAAATCGGAGATGCGCGGCTGAGTTACACCGAAAAGCCTGGCGGCCTGTGCCTGGCTCATTCCGGCATTGATAATGTGGTCTTTCAGCGTCATCATCAAGGCGGAACGCAACTTCATATTCTCCGCTTCTTCCGGTGTATCCTCAATAGCATCCCAAACACTATCAAATAGTTGATTATTCATCAGCATAACTCCTTCAACGTGGAGTTTTATCTATGTACCGCCGCATCTTTTAAGCGGGATGTCGGGACGTCAACCTTTTTGTAGACAATTTGCTAAGCAACAGATCCAATCTCCACGTACTCGAGTGGCTGATGGATGCCACACCGTGTGTTTTGGCGAAATCCGTCACGCCGTAGGCCGGAGGCGTGGCGGATTTCGCGCGGCGCGCCCATTCTCACGCCGCCCTCTTTTCGCACTTCGCCGCTAACACTTTCAATCGCATTGAGTTAAAGTATTGTCTCGGCGACAAGTACCCTAACCTTTTCTGCGCTCTCGTCTCCCAGGTTGA
>Ga0123353_10019774_pt1 | contig 10025 bp, 6 predicted proteins | sample TergutLab28metaG_3_FD_92763 | JGI IMG/M metagenome (GOLD analysis project Ga0123353, IMG submission 92763) | Labiotermes labralis P3 segment gut microbial communities from Petit-Saut dam, French Guiana - Lab288 P3 | ecosystem: Host-associated > Arthropoda: Insects > Digestive system > Gut ...
AAATGGCATGATATTGAAGTTGAAGACGATGTAACCGCGTATATGGAGTTTGAAAATAATGCTACCGGCACATTCATAACATCAACAGGCGATACACCGGGCAGTAACCGCTTTGAAATAACTTTTGACGGCGGTAAGCTGATTGCCGAAGGCGGTAAGATTACAATGTGGGAGCTGGAACAATTCGAGCAGGATTTTTCTCACGTAAATAAGGAATTATTCGGTTCGCCCGGTGTTACGGAGACAATAGTTGAAACTGACGGCAAGTCCGAGCAGCATGCGGGAGTGCTAAATGCTTTTGCAGGAGCAGTTTTACGCAACGAACCGCTTATTGCAGACGGCCGCGAGGGCATAAAAGGTCTAATGCTGTCAAATGCGATGCATTTATCGGCATGGAAAGGTAAATCCATAAATCTGCCAATCGACGAAGACGATTTTTATAAAGAGCTGATGAAAAAAGTTAAGTAAAATCTTATCACAAAAATTAAGGAACAGAGTAGCCTGAAACAATAAATGATAATGCAGAGTGCAGAAATTGATAGCTTTTTTCATTACTATTTGTGCTTTGAGCACGGCGAAAGGAATGGAGTTTAAATGAAATTTCAACTGTGTGCATTCGCAGACGAGGCGGATTCCGGTATTGATGGGCAAATACAGGCATTAAATGACAACGGGGTATCATACATCGAGCTTCGCAGTGTAGATGGTGAAAATGTTTCAAAAATTACTTTAGAGAAAGCCAAAACCGTAAAAGAGAAGTTTGATTCTAACGGAATAAAGGTATGGGCAATTGGTTCTCCGACCGGAAAGATTGATATTTCGGACGATTTTGAAGCACATCATGACAGCTTCAAGCATATGCTGGAAATTGCCCGAATTGTCGGGGCTTCACATTATCGGCTTTTCAGCTTCTATAATGTAACAGAAAAGAAGAAGTCTATTGATTATCTGTCGAGACTTTTAGAGACCGCAAAGAGCCATGGAATCATGTTATGTCACGAAAATGAAAAGGATATTTACGGAGAGATGGCTTTGCAGTGCCTGGAGCTTCATAAAGCACTGCCGGAGCTAAAAGCTGTCTTTGACCCCGCTAATTTTGTTCAAGCCGGACAAGATACACTGGAAGCGTGGGATATGCTGGAGCCTTACGTTGAGTATCTGCACATTAAGGATGCTCTGGCTGACGGGCAGGTCGTACCTGCCGGGTTTGGTATCGGAAATATTCCCGAGCTGCTGAAGCGATATAAAGGGCAGATTTTATCGGTCGAACCGCATTTAACGATTTTCAAAGGACGCGAAGAACTGGAACGCACGAAGACACCGGAAGCGTATACCTATCCCGACAGCAGGACAGCCTTTAAGGCTGCTATAACTGCTTTGCGTGAAATATGCTAAGGTTTGGAATAAAGCGCACAGAGAAAACTAATGGAGGCGTATCTATGTTTTATAAAAAGTCAATGAAACCCTTAACCGATGAACTCTTTCAAAACCCAACGTCGGAATATCGTGCAACGCCGTTTTGGGCGTGGAACAACAAGCTTGAAGCCGAAGAACTCAAATGGCAAATCGAACAGTTTAAGCTGATGGGCTTCGGAGGCTTTCACATGCATGTCCGGACCGGAATGGCTACCGAATATTTGAGTGACGAGTACATGGAAATCATAAAAGCTTGTGTTGACAAAGCTCGTGAAGAAAAAATGCTTGCATGGCTTTATGATGAAGACAGATGGCCGTCCGGCGCTGCCGGAGGCATTGTTACAAAGGACAAGAAATATCGGGCAAGGCATCTCCTGCTGACACGTCAACCTTACGGCAGCGAAGTCAGACCTGAAAAAAAATGGAAAACTAAAGCCCGGCGCTCCGAAAACGGCAAGCTGTTGATTTGCTTTGATATAAAGCTTTCAAGCAGCGGAATCCTTACTTCGTATAGAGAAATTAAAGAAAACGAAAAGCCAGAAGGCTTTAAGATATATGCTTACGAAGAAACCTCGCTAAACAACCCGTGGTATAACAATCAAGCATATCTGAACACTCTTGACCCGGCGGCAGTGGCAGAGTTTATTAAGGTAACATATGAGCGCTACAATGAAAAGGTCTCTGATGATTTCGGCATAGTTATCCCTGCGATTTTTACCGATGAACCGCAGTTTCCGTTTAAAGAAACACTGGCGTTTTCGCACGATATTAAAGATATACTTTTGCCGTGGACCAGCGATTTGCCGGAAACGTATCAAAAAACGTATGGCAGCTCTTTATTAAGTCATTTACCTGAGCTTTTATGGGATTTGTCGGAAGGAAAAGTCTCTTTGACACGATATCGATATCACGACCATGTAGCGGAGCGGTTTGCTTCGGCATTTGCCGATCAGTGCGGCAAGTGGTGTCAGGAGCATGGGCTAATGTTAACGGGACATATGATGGAAGAACCCACGCTTGAAAGCCAAACAGCGGCACTGGGCGAAGCCATGCGGTCTTACCGCTCATTTCAACTGCCCGGAATAGATATGCTGTGTGACCGGAGAGAATATACAACCGCAAAGCAAGCGCAAAGCGCATCACGTCAACATGGTCGTCCCGGCGTATCATCAGAGCTTTACGGCGTAACAAATTGGGATTTTGATTTCAGAGGGCATAAGCTTCAAGGCGATTGGCAGGCGGCATTGGGCGTTACGGTACGTATACCGCACTTGTCATGGGTTTCGATGAACGGTGAAGCAAAACGGGACTATCCGTCTACATTTAATTACCAATCAGCGTGGTATAAAGAGTACCCGTATATAGAAGATCACTTTGCCAGAGTGAACTCGGTGATGACGCGCGGCAGAGCTGTTTGCAAGGTTGGAGTAATTCATCCTGTAGAAAGCTATTGGCTGCATTGGGGTGCACAGGAAACATCGGCGGAAGCACGCGATCAAATGGATAAAAACTTTCATGATCTTTGCGACTGGCTTTTACGCGGATGTATCGACTTTGATTACATCAGCGAGTCATTGCTGCCGGGATTGTGCGATATTACCGGGATTGACGGCAAAATGTTTCCGGTCGGAGAAATGAGGTATGAAGCAATTATTGTGCCGAATTTGGAAACTATACGAATGTCAACATTGGAGCGTCTGGAGGAGTTCTCAAAAGCAGGAGGCTGTGTGATTATACTCGGCAGTGTACCGGCGCTTATTGACGCAGAGCCGGACAATAGAGCAAATGACTTAAGATGTGAGCACGTGCCTTTTGAGCGGATACCCGTACTAAATGCTCTTGCCGGCTTACGGGATGTACAGATCCGCTCGTCTGACGGCTCTTTGTCAGAAGGATTGTTTTATCAATTGCGTGAAGAAACCGATTATCGTTGGCTTTTTATTGCACAAGCAGACGAGCCGGTTAATCCCGATATTCCGCAAGGTGATGTAAAGAAGATAAAAGTGCGAGGTAAATATAATATTACTGTTTATGACTCTCTGACAGGTGATATAAAACCGCTGCAAGTTGATTTTTATGATGGTTGGACCGGTTTTGACTATCTTCTTTATGAGCACGACAGCTTGCTGCTTCGTTTGGATGAACGGTCTGCCTGCCTTGATCAAAACGGTAAGACAGATGCGCTGTCCCCTTGTCTTGACGTAACAACAAACTCACGGAATCCGCAACTTTTCATTTTACCTGTTCCGGTAACCCTCCATGAGCCAAATGTACTTTTGCTTGATATAGCGGAGTTTGCTCTTGATGATGAAGAATACCGCCAATGCGAAGAAGTATTGCGACTGGACAATATCCTGCGCACGGAACTAAAATGGGCTTTGCGCGGAGAAGCCGCTGCGCAGCCCTGGGTAGAAAATGATACCTCTACTCCGCACACGCTCAGATTAAGGTTTACATTTAACAGCGAGGTATCTGTGAAAAATGCGGAACTGGCACTTGAAAACGCCGCAATAACAAAAATTGTGCTCAACGGAGAAACAGCAGGTTCGGTCAGAGGTTGGTATGTTGATAAATGTATAGGGAAAGCGCCTTTGCCTGAAATCAATGTCGGTATAAATATCCTTGAATTGACTGTTCCTTACGGAAAAAAGACGGATATAGAAGCATGTTACCTTCTCGGTAGCTTCGGCGTAACTGTACAAGGTATAAACAACACGCTTACAAAACAAATATCCGAGCTTGCATTTGGGGACATAACAAGGCAAGGCCTGCCGTTTTACGGCGGCAACCTGACATATCACTTAGAGCTAGGCTCCCCGGTACAAGGGGACCAAGAGGATCAAGGGGACGGTTCATCCGCCCCACCGTCAAGGGCTTCAATGGAAATCGTCGTTTCTTACTATCGCGGGCATTTGTTACGAGTGGCTGTAGACGGTAATGACGAGGGCATTATAGCTTTTTCGCCTTATAAAAAAAAGGTAGAGAACCTAAAAAATAGTGAATCCACGAAAACAGGTATGCACAAAATTGATATCACTTATTTCGGGAGCAGAGTAAATACATTCGGACAATTACACAGAAACAACCGCCACGACCCATGGTGGGGACCGGATTCATGGCGGACAACAGGCGACGCATGGACATATGAATACCGCTTCTGGCCTCAAGGAGTGCTAAAATCACCGGAGGTATGGTGGTGGTAGGAGGTGTTGTTGCGGGGTGTTATTACTGCGTTAAGGGATATTAGTCTCGCAAAATCCCTAGAAAGTGCCGTTTAACAATAAAACACTTTATACAGACCTGTTAGCGGATTGCGGTTATTGCTGTCTGCAAAGATTCCTTTGCCTGAGCTTAGCACCGCAAACTCTTCACGCCGCAGTTTACGTCCGAGTATTCTCTCAGCCGTTTCCGCGGCTTTTTTTCTTTCCCCTGCCGATTTTTGTCGTGTATCATCGTTTTTCAGAAAGGACGGAGTGTTTTTTCCCTTGACCATTCCCAGCCAATCGTAAATTAAACAGTCTTTTAACGCAGCCTCTTCAACACCGGGCTGTTTTAAAGAAAAGTTATATATCTGCACAATGTAATCTTCGAGTTGAGTTGCGTGGTTCGGCACTGCTGCACCCAAAGAATTCAACAGGTCAAAAGGTCTTGCTCCCGTGACAGTCAGAACATAATCAAGTGCGGTTAAAAAACGACTTTTGTTTCGTGTGTGCTGCAATGCATTTTCGGTATGCTTTAAGGCTTGTATATCAACGGTACTGAGCCACGGGCTGCTGATGATTTCGTATGGCGGATTTTGTGAGTATTTTATTCCGAAATCCTCTGCTTGTGTACGTAATACGCTCCCGTGTAAGAGCTTCAAGAAACCTAATTGTAAATTGTGAGTATTTAATGTGTATGCACGGTCAAAACCATCCTTGAAATCGTCAAGTGTTTCATAAGGCAAGCCGGCGATTAAATCAATGTGTATATGAATGTTTTGCATTTTCATTAACGTACGAATGTTTCGCGCCGCTTTTTCTATATCCGTTTGACGCGATGTTGCCTCCAACGCAGGCTTGTGGAAGCTTTGCAAGCCAATCTCGAACTGTATGCGCCCGGGCGGTGCCGCTTCAAGCACAAACAGAGTTTTTTCATCAAATAAATCAGCGGCAACTTCAAAATGAAAACGGGATGTCGTTTCCATCGTGATGATAAACTCAAATATCTCAACGGCGCGAGCAGGGTTGCAATTAAAGGTCCTATCTACAAATTTGAGTGTTTTTGTGCTTGACCGTGAGAGTGTGAGAATATGGCTTTTTATAACATCGAGCGGGAAATACCGCACACCGCTTCCTGCGGATAAACAAAAAGAACACTTAAACGGACACCCCCGCGAGGTTTCGATATAGGCGAGCCTACCGTTAAGGGAGTCCAGGTATTGGGCAGTGTAGGGGTTGACAGCAGGACAGGGGGACAGGGTCACTGTCTTGTCTGAAGATATGTTTGCAGCGAGCACAGAGTTTGCCACAGAGAAGACAGTGACCCTGTCCCCCTGTCCTGCTGTGAAGGCGTCCAAAAATTGGGGAAATACATATTCGCCTTCGCCTTGCAGTACATAATCCGCGCCTGTTTCAAGCCAATAATTCATGTTATTTGAAGCTTCGGGGCCGCCGAGAACGAGGGGCGAATTTGGTAATCGCTCACGTAGTATCATCAGCAATTCCGGTAACATTCCGGCATTCCAGATGTATGCCGATATACCAACAACATCAGGCTTATTCTCCGCAACCCGCATAGCGATATCGAAGACGGGCTGATGTATCGTTGCTTCAACAACGCTCACATCATACGGAAAACGCGCAAAGCTTCGTATACCTTCGGAAATAACCCACACCGAAAGCGAAGAATGTACATACTTTGCATTTATTGCCAATAAAACAACTTTTGTCATATTACAGAATCAGGACAGACGAACCGTCATCCTTCTCCGCTCGCAGTTTTCTAAAGAACATAGTTAACAGCTCGCTGCAGCTATCTGCGAGGATTCCGCCTGTTATTTTTGTTGAGTGGTCGTATGGCTCCATGAATAGATTTATTACACTGCCGCAGGAGCCGGTCAGTTCGTCTTTAGCACCAAAGAATACCTTGCCGATTCGGGACATGATGATTGCTCCCGCGCACATAGGGCATGGCTCTAATGTGACATATAGCGAACAATCCGATAAACGCCAGTCATTAAGCGTATTACAAGCATCTTCAATAGCTTCCAGCTCTGCATGAGCAAGTGCGGATTTTGATTTCTCACGGCGATTACGCCCACGCCCGATTACAGCCCCGTTGGCGTCAACAACAACGCACCCGACCGGAGCCTCATCGTCTGCACCCGCTTCCTTTGCCAGAGATAATGCTATTGACATGTAGTAATCATGGTCCTGCATTCCTTTGACCGCTCCTTTCGCGGAAAAATACCGCATGAGTAACACTTTACATTACAATCACATGAATTTATTCTTTGATTTAGGATTACTGCCGGACTTTAATCAAGCGTTTTCCTTTGCTTCAAGTTTATTAAGCACTGCTGCAAAATAATCAGGCAATTCTGTGGACAGCTCTATTTCATCACCTGTTGACGGATGTTTAAAGCATAGCTTTTTTGCATGTAAGCACTGGCTCTGCATACCAAGGTCCGCTTTTTTCCGTCCGTAAACCATGTCACCAAGAACAGGGTTGCCGAGATGTGCCATATGGACACGGATTTGGTGTGTCCGTCCCGTTTCAAGGCGGCAGCGCACATGAGTGTATCCGCCGTATCTGCCTATAACTTTATAATGTGTTACAGCAGAGCGGGAGTTCATTTCCGTGACCGCTTGCTTTTTTCTGTCAGCCGGATGCCTGCCTATAGGCGCGTTTATTGTTCCGCTGTCTTTTTTTACATTACCGCATACAATCGCTTCATATTCCCTTGTTAACGTCCTTGCAGACAACTGTGATGCAAGCGATAGATGGGAACCATCGTTTTTTGCGGCGATTACAAGCCCCGAGGTGTCTTTATCGATTCGATGAACAATACCGGGACGTATAACTCCGCCGATACCCGAAAGGCTATCACCGCAGTGATGCAGTAACGCGTTTACAAGCGTGCCGTCAGGATGACCGGGAGCGGGATGTATTACTAAGCCACGCGGTTTGTTTACGACGATTAAGTCATCATCCTCAAAAACGATATCGAGCGGGATGTCCTGCTTTACAATAACAGAAGCATCCGGCTCGTTTTGAATAACCTTATAAACCTCGCCCGCAACAGTCTTATGGTTCTTTCTCACAGGATATCCGTTTAAGGTCACACTTTCGCTTTCAAGAAGCTTTTGAACGGCACTCCTTGTCAGTTCAGGGATACTCGCCGCAAGAAAAACATCAAGCCGATCACCGTCTTTTTTACATAAAAGCGTTATTTCACTCAAAACTCAACGCTCCCCGCTTGTTAATTCCTTGCGTTCGGCTACAATTCCCTAACCTCTAAATCCACATACAAGAGATCAATATTCCCGCGCACGGTCATCATATCAAGCGTATCAACGAGGCATAGCGAAGTATAGTCCTAATCATCATCATAGCCGTATTCGCGGAGGATGTCGTCTACATTGTAATCATCAAGTGCCTCAATATCCAGCCCGGCATCATACTCTTCCGCCGCTGTATCGAGTTGCGCATAAGAATCATATTCCTGAGAAGAATCCGTCTGCGGTTCATTTCCTGCTTGTGCGGGATCTTCCGGATCCTGCATGTTTGAAGAGCGCTCCGCAAACGCTAACTCTTGCTCCGCCTGCGTAGCTTCACCGACATCAATATCTTCATGTTCGCCGGAATCCCGGGTATCATAATCCTGTTCGCCGTACTCATCATAATCCTCATCATCCGCATGCCCCCCCGCTTTTTCAGCTTTTTCGGACTTAAATGTGATGACTATAAAATGAATGAGAAAAGTCAGAAAACCCAAAGTTATGAAGATATCCGCAATATTGAAGATAGGGAAACGAAATAACAGTGTTTCGAACATATCGACAACTTTTCCGTCATTAAATATACGATCCGCGAGGTTTCCTACTGTTCCGCCGAGAACGGCGGCAAGACCGATTGTACCCCAAAAGCCTTCATTATATCTAAGCAATATCATTATAAGGACGACAGCGGCACCAAAAGCAATAGCGGCAAGCAGCCATTGCTGACCTGACAGGATATTTAGCATTGCGCCGTCGTTTTCCCATCGCGTAAGACCTAAAAATCCCGGGATGATCACAGGTCCGGTCTCTCCCAAATCCAAAGTGCGTAAAATCCAGTGCTTAAAAAATTGGTCGAGCGCAACAATCAGTGCTGCAAATAGAAAACATAGCATATATAGTGGCCTCCCTAACGGTACAGAAATTGTGATATAATAACCGCACGCGGTTATCATATATTGATTTAATGCATAAATCATAACGCTGTATATAGTTATATGAAATTTGTGAGTTGTTGCAACAGCTATGAGATAATAAACTACAAGTTGCTTCGGCGGTCGGGCGTTAGTGCTGACCGCCTTATTTTACAATTAGGTTAGTTACAGACAACAAGACTTAGTCATCAGTGTCGAAGTTTGCGCCGAATTTTAAATCGTCAAAATCGAATTTTGGTCTTGGTGAGGTTTCATCGAGCTCGCTTTCGGGTGTATATAACCTTACAGACCCGTCATCATCTTCAAATAATGAGGCAGGGGGCTCTTCAAACACCGGTGGTCCTACTTCGCCGGGTGGTGCAGCCGGTGTAACTTCAACATCAGTGATTCTCTCAACGGCAGAGCCGATCTGCATTGCAATATCATCGATTTCTACCTCATTTGCAGTTACTGACGGTGCAGCAGGTGCGGCGGGTCTTGGTGCTTGATTCTGCACAACCGGCTGTGCAGGCTGTACCGGCGGCATCGGTGGCATCGGCTGTACTGATTGTACCGGTGGCGGCGGTGCCGGTTGAACATGCTGCTGTACAGGTTGTATCGGCTGCTGCACAGGTTGGGCGGGCTTAACAGACGGAGCTGCCGATCTTGTCTGCTGTGCTGTTTTTGGCGCTCTTCCTGCTTTCGCCGCTGCGGATTGATCTTGTGCTGCTTGTCTTGCAGCGCTTTTGGGGTCTATAGAACGCCTGGCGGCTTCCAGTTTATCGAGAAATTCGGCATGCTTTCGCATAATTGCCTGCGAGACCTCAATAAATTTTGCGGTCTCTTTTGTAGCTGCTTCAAGGCGTCTTTCCTCATCGGCACAAAGCTTAGCCGTTTCGGATAACCTTTCTTTTATTTCCTCTTCAGTTTTTTGAAGCATTTCATTTTTTGCTCTGGTTGCTTCAGAGGTTATTTCCTCGCCCATACGCTGAGCGGTCAGTAAAGCCATTCTCATAGCATCCTCGGTAGAGCGGTATTCTTCAACCTTTTCTACAAGAACCTTCAGCTTACCTTTAAGAATTGCATTTTCCTTATACAATGCATTGTAGTCATTTGACACGGCTTCGAGAAAATCATCTACTTCGCCTGCATCGTACCCGTTAAGCATGACTTTTCCAAAACCCTTATCATTGACTTCTTGTGGAGTTAGCATTAA
>Ga0123353_10019777_pt1 | contig 10024 bp, 10 predicted proteins | sample TergutLab28metaG_3_FD_92763 | JGI IMG/M metagenome (GOLD analysis project Ga0123353, IMG submission 92763) | Labiotermes labralis P3 segment gut microbial communities from Petit-Saut dam, French Guiana - Lab288 P3 | ecosystem: Host-associated > Arthropoda: Insects > Digestive system > Gut ...
ACCCCCACCCCCCCCCACACCCACACACACACACACACACACACACCCCACACCACACACACACACACACACACACATACACACACACACACATACACACAAACACATACACAATACACACACACCACACACCACACACACACATCCACACACACACACACCCACCCACACACACACACCCACACACAAACTTAATTAAAACGAAAATTTATTGGAGCTGAGGACAATAATTACATTTACGTTGGAGCTAGTATAACATTTGTAATTTTTCAATATGAACAACATTCGCTGGATTTTCCCCAATGTCACTTTTTATTAGCACAACGCTTTGGAAGTTTTTGCTTCCTTCTGCAAGTAAAAAAACTAATCATGAGAAAAAAAATTGACCAAAATTTAAGCCAAAACTCATAACTAGGAACACGCGAGCTAAAACAAACCCACACACCTAAAAACACAAATTCAATATACAAAATTGTAACACATAACAACAATAATGAAATATAAAAGAATTTTAAAATACGTGCGCAAATCGCGATACAGTCATAATAAAATGTAAAACAATTAATTACATGACAGGCAATGTACTTATACCGTAACAATGAGGTGCGTTTGTTCAACCATTGTAGCAGTGCGAAAGAAATAGGAATTACATATTCTGAGTGTGTGTTTGTAGCCTTATGCATCCTGGAATCAATGCGCAAGCGCCATATTTCCATCTATGGCCTGTCTGGCTCTACAATATATTTTCCAAATTATCTCATAAAAGGCACGATTTTCGAAAAAGAATTTATTGTACCCAAATGTGTGATCTAATTTTCTCCAACAATTTGTCTGAAACACTTATCATTCTAAGAAGAATTCGGCGGGATATTATCATATACGTCTTCACGTAAAATAACCTTTATTTTGTCTCATTTTAATGAAATACGCCTTTCCCGAGTGAGTTTCGAAAAATACTCAGACATAAAATTTCATGAATATCCGTCTAGTGGGAGCTGAGTTGTTCCATGCGGACGGACGGACAGACAGACAAATGGGTGGACATGACGAAGCTAACAGTCTCCTTTTCACAATTTTTCGAACTCGCCTGAAAACCAAAATATTCATATGTATAAAGAATGAACACCCTCTGATGGAAGGTGTAAGAGCCAAAGCAAAAAACATGGTATGAGAGAAAATACGCTCTCATGCCAGAAACTGTATACACCGTGATGACGTAAGGTATGTGAAGAACTATGTACGTATGTCTCTCATAAAAGGCAGCAAATTACACTCCAGACGCGAACATCTTTCAAGAGGCCGTCAATAGTCTTGATAACCCTCCTGTCGGCACTCACTCTCCACTCCCAATGTAACCCACTACCTTCCAGATCGAAAACAATCATCCCATCTTGCATCCGAGAGTAGGATAGAGACAACAGACCAAGGCAGGTGATTCTATTCCCAGGCTATCCGTGATGGTTCTGGGCAAATTGAATTATATTCGCAGTCATGCACCACGATCACTGTGCCATCTACTTGGTTTTGGCCATCGCGGTGATGCAGTGCAGAACCCAGCACGTCATGTCCCTTCCCACCCCATCGACGTCATAGAAAACCACCTGGTCCTTGTGACTGAGGAAGGGGATACGTTATGACGTCATATACGGTCCAACAACAACTCTAAACCAACCCCTCAAACACACAAGAAACATCATGGGAGGGAGAAAGAAATTGCCACTGAAGGAAAAATAAGTTGTGAGGGCTTGTGAGAAGAAAATCGAAGAGGGAAAACTCAGAAGGGATGACAAAGAAAAAATAGCTTTCAAACAAAGGCTCTCTTCCAGAAGCTGTAAAGATGATTTGAAGAGATGGAATGACAAGAAAGAAGGGGGAAGAAAATCAGGAAGTAGATTATTTGAAATCGTGAACTTTCATCAAAGAATCAATCTTTGGTTTACAAACTATTGGTATCTGATTCAATGGATGTAATCTCAAAGGGTTAGATTGAATGTCCCGGCGAATTCTGCGTTTACTGAAATCAGTTCGCAAAATTTATGTTAGTATCCAAGACTAGACGTTTGTCGAAGACGGAGTGGGTAAAGTCTTAAAATCTCTCACAGTACTTTAAATAAACACTTCTTGAATACAAATCAGCAGTCCACGTCTGATCCAGGTCAGAAGACTTCAGGACGGCGCTCCGACACTCGTAAGACACATCAGAAATTGATGTGAATCTGCAAGTGACGTAATATTCGTGGTCCTATGCGTAATTTTAGTAGTACTTAACGTTCTGAGTTAACACGATAACAATTCTGCAGTTTATTAAGAAAGAAAATTATGCCTAAACAGTAACCCTAGCTTGTGTTTCACATAAACAAACAATACTTAGAAAAACCTTTACTGAAAATCTAAGAGTGTCTATGGAATTCAATGGTTCTTGACCCCATAAACAAAAGGCACCTACTAGAACTTACTCTGCGCAGGTTAAACCTATTGCAAGAAATCTTAACCATTCTTACAAAATACTTATTTACTTAATTACCTACCCCATGGATCTGATTTCTTCTCCAGAAGCTAGTCGGTTTTAAGCTAGCCAAGAAATTCCCCACATTTTATGGAACCCGAAGGTTCATTACCGCATTTACAAGTGTCCGCCACCTCTCCCTATCCAGCGTCAGATCGATCTAGTCCATACGCCCAAATTCCACTTCTTGCAGATCCTTCTTAATAGCATCCTCCCATCTACGCCTGTGTCTCCCTAGTGGTCTCTTACCCTCAGGTTTCCCCACCGCAACTCTGTATACGCCTCTCCTCTCCTCATACATGCTATATGCCCCGCCAATCTCGTTCTTTTCGATTTTATCACTAGAAAAATTTTGGGTGAAGAGTACAAATCATTTAGCTCCTCATTAATTCCTTCATACTGGTATATCTTATAAGTGATCTTTCGGTTAATTTACATCGATGTAAGGTAAAATACCTACAGTTGAGGATAAACAGTTACGGAGGCAATGGCAAGAGAAATTTTAAAGAATGAGAGCTGTTATACATTTATTGATTACAAAATACATGTTAAAACGCGGAGGAATTTGTACTTCCTGTAATGTTAACACCTGCACGTACATATATGGTTTACATTTAAGTGACATAAATATATTGAAGAAGAAAAAATAACTCACACTAATTTCATAAAAATCGTCTTTAGGATTCCAAGTCATTTACATAGGACATCCGTCTCCGTATGGCTTGGCTTCGCTATCGGCTCAAGGACAGATCTGCGCAGTGTACGGATAACACGCTGTGCTAAACACGCGCAGTACGTGGAAACGCAAGAATACCTATTTTTCTCGCCTCATGAACTCCATAACCGTTCAACTCCTAATTAGGTTTGGTTATAACTATCGAAGCAACTATCTACCGAAGCATGACATACTGTTCCTGAAACATCCTGTGTGTAACAGACAGACTGAGCACCATGCAAAATTGGGTAAACGTAAACGGACCATGACCATATTTAAATTCTAACACGCCTTTGCTCGAATGTTTCACTTAATTATTATTTACTTCACGATAATGTTCACATCTCAAATGATACGCTGTCGAATTGTAACATTACTGGTTTGTGATAAATCTGAAAGAATTTGGAAGCAAATAGTCGTGATCTAAGTGAGGTGATGTATTGGAATTTCTATGAGGTACCTGAGGGAAAGAGAAAAATCAATCGGAATAACAGGTATACCAGCCAAGACACGAACCGAGCACCTCCACAATACAATTCTAGATTGTTACCATTACTCCAATCTGGTCAGTCTAATGACGTATCTTCCTGGACGTCCGGTCAGACAGGGGTTGCCACCCAGTACTTCACAGACGAAAATAATATTTACGGCGAAAATCTGTGCTGTTTTTCTACAAAATCCAGTATGCAGCATTTTCGTTTACTGTCTCACAACATTACAGGACCGGAGTGAGAATGGAAAAGTTGGCCACTATTTACTTAAAACGACATAAAGACTTGCGGGAGAGCGAAGTTACAGCTCCGCGAATTCGTAATGTCGTTACTAGACACAGGAGAATGGTTAACTTAGCTATACTACTGACAGAGACTGTGGAAATTGAAATTACTGACTCATATCACTGTTTACAAGGCACAAATTATGATCAAAAAACAAAAATCCTATATTACACGATACTTTTTTGAAAGATAAAATAACACTACTTTATGTTCCGTTAAACATTAGGGACTCTTCACGCGAGTTTCTAAAATATTTGTGTAAGAGTATGTGTGAAAGTGAAGAATGAAGCCAGATTTGCCAGTTGGTATAAAACAATACGTCGTGAGGTGTGAAGGTCTCTTATCATTGTCAGTATGACAGAATACCTATTATGTTTCTTAGTAGAACGAGGGAAGTTGGAATGAGAAACGAACATTAACAGAAAAAAGAGCAATGAGACAGGGTGACATTAACGATGACATAATAGAGAAACGAAGGTAGGAGACGCGAGAGAGAAAGAAGTGATACAGACAAATTATGAGGAACAGAAGGAAAAGGTAATAATATCGAAAAAAGGAGAAAAGACTTAGTAGAAATATTTCCAGAAAGAAATACAGAAAAATAAGGAATATACAAGAGAAAAGAAAATCTTTGTAAAGAAATTACTTTTTTTGTTGTTGAGTTGCGTCTATACCGAATATATATATATATATATATATATGCACGCTCACTAACTTTACGCACTGTAAAGCCAGAAATTGTGGCCACTAGATGGAAATTGAATATGACGTGAAAGTTGTTTACAAAGTTCCTTACAGAAGGAATCCACGTCTCATCGTCTAAGCGCAGTAGACTTTACTTGCAGAAGAACAGTACTTGTATGTATACCGTCATATGCGACAGCTACAGGACTGGTAGACTTCAAAAATTTTCAAAATTATTTAATCACAATTAAAAATACCCCAGTTCAGATATTTTACTTTATGCTCATGTAACTCTACATTACATACTTCATACGAGTTTCACCAACATCCATACACTACCATAAATCTCATTCAAACAAAATACCCATCTTCACATACCGCTTGCGCTGATACGTGAGGAGCAGTAAGCAATTATATTTTCAGTGAATATGCAGGAAAGAATATGAAGATATCTTTAAAGAAAATTTCATAGAATAAGTGGCGACATACATTTCAATTGTTTGATCTTTATAACAGACCTAGAGATAACTTTTATCGGGAAGTGCTGAGGCATCAATACCGACCAGTGCTTCGGTATCGACAGCTCCACAGGACAGACGGTTTTCAGAAGTCATTGTCACCTATTTTACGTATGAGTCATTAAAAGAATGACTTACGTGGGGACAGAATGATGACATAATTCGGGAAAATAATCTGTACAACTACGTTTACAGTTTTAACAAGAATGGATCAAGAATATGTCAATAGAAAAATAAATAATCAAGTTAAAATGTTAAAAGGCAAAGTCAGTAGAAGTTTAGGTAATCGTTCAAAAGAACTGTTATGCTTTGACTGCGTTTATCCAATTCTAATTGCCAAAAAGCACAAAGGGGATGAATTGTCTTAAAATTCAAAAAGCCATGCAAGACGTATGAATCCTCTCTGATAGCTTCGAAGGAGCCAGATGCTTTGATGTCAGCTATGCTTTATTTTCAGTCCAATATCTGCTTCATGCTGAAGTTTCAAGTAAGTTCTCGTACAACGGAAGTTTCAGTAGATAGTTAATACGATCTTGTTCAAGCTTCATGTAACTCTATAATTCGGTACAACTGCGCTACTAGAGCAGTATATATAGCATTATCGTCTGTGGGTATAACTGACGATGACTCTTATTTCACTAAGCTACTGTTGGTAATCACAAGGCTGTTATTTGAATAATTTTTATGTAATTTGAAAATAGTCTTTATATGGCATGTTAATGATATTTATAAAAACAGACTACAGTAGCACGCATGAAAGCCCACTTTCGCATGACACAGAACTCCATTTAATAAAAGTATTTATCATTATTCTTACCTTATATTTTAAGGAAATGGTTTTTATGTAAATATGTCCTGTACGTTACACGTGTCAAATATAAACTCAGAGTAATGGGTCTTCACTGGATTAACAAGTATTTCATACATAATACGCAGAAATACGTACGATCTGTCTCTACAACAGACTTCACATGCGCGACTCAGATGGTTAATCAACTGCCGCCGTCAAATCAAAAATAAAAAAATAAAACTCGCATGGACGCCATGTTATTTTGCATATAGAAGAATATTTTCTTGAGCAAAGTTGCATATTTTTCCAAGTTTTGTTACCATATATGACTACCATTGCAAAATCCTGAAGAAAGCGGAGCTCATGTCACTCCAGTCTCACAATTTCGGGCGCCCACTGAAGTCCCAATTACTTATTTATACGGAATTAACAGTGATTACTTCTGTTTGTTAGTAATTTGCTGCAAAGGATTTGGCTTAACAGTTCTTCACGAAAATATTGTACTGGAATAGGTTGCTTTTATCGCTGTTTTTAATAAAATAAAATGTTTCTAAATATGATTCTGTTTATATCATCACGTAAATTATGCAGGAAGTTGAAACCTAGCCTTTAGGGTCCACTGTGCCATGAATAATTCAGTCTAATGGATCCAAAAGAGAAAGTTTTGTATTTTTGTGCCTGGTGACGTAATCAGTGGCAACATCTGTAATGCTGTTATTTAACAAAAAACAAAAAAAAAGAGACGAAGACTAATAGTCTTCTGCGATAGGACGTCGTATTAATTGGTACGCCTTACCGACGCTTCTGAGGAGCATTCCACTTCCATTTTTAAGGCAGTCGCTCTCTTTGTACTACACTGAAGACAGAGGAAGAAATATCCTCCGAAACATGATTACTTATCATTTAACCGGCCTCCTATCGCACAAGAAGGGAACACCGTCATGAGAACATGTAATTGTTAAAAGAAAACGACACTGGAAAAACCCCCAATATGTCTGTCATTTAAATATCCCGAACTTGTAGGCACAAAAGAGGCGATACTAATTAATTACGTACATTCCTTGCTGCACAAATTCACTCCTTATTTGGACATTACTAATTCTACTGAAACTGAATCACGAGCAACAGAATCTAAATTTGTAGCCAAATATCTGAGCGTTCACTCAAAATAACGTACTCACCAGAGTCAAAGTACACTTCACTTAGTAACAGCCACTTGCTGGCGAAGTCTAGCTCCAACCTCACGAACCGACCCACTCGGTTCTGCAGAGGAATGGTGATATTTCGAGCAGCACTTCCACTGTCCTTGAGCAGCGACGTGTGATGATACCAGTCGTCCTCACTGTTTGTAACGAGGCTGAAGTAGAGGGGTGTCTGCTGGTACCGTTCGCCGTCCAGGCTGAAGAATATCCGTGCCTCCATGAATACCTGAATCAAGGATCAATTTGGCCTCAGATATTGACATTTCTCAATTAGAAACACAACTTGACTCAGAAATCTGCCAAAAAATGTTTTGGGTATTTAAAGTTCATCAGTACGGTAAATTCAAAGATACGGCCTTCTGGGACGAGGCGTAATTTGGCAAACAGGTACCAATATTTTGGAGAAACCTACTAACTGCATCGTCAGGGTAAACTGCGGGGGAAGAGACAATGTATCCTCTTGTTTTATTCTTCGTGCCGCTGTCTCCCATTGGATCGCTCGCAGCTCAGATTCCAGGCCCCTTTTCCCTATACATAGGAGTCTTTTCCCCCTTTGTCCATCAATTATTCAGATAGAACGGGTATCTATTCCCTTCCCCAGGTAAAACATTGGGGGGGGGGTACATTCTCAGTTTGGTCCGATAAAGACGGTCAATCTCAATCACCGGACAACCTGCGTCAGGTAACCTCTATATATCAACCTGGAATCAGGTTTGGTCACCGAGAGTTAAGAGAAAATTAACGATACAATTTATGGTATTGACCATGAAGATTTAAAGCAAAAATAGGAAGAAAGTCGAAATTAAAGTTTTAAATAATAAGATTAACCAAAATTATATTCAAAGACTCAGTTCGTGCCGCGCAATAAACAAGTTCCGTATCGGCTATAAAAACCGTAAATTCTGTTTACAGAAATAATCACTTCTTCGTAGACCTGCACTAAACATAGAAATGTACTCTGTGGGTAAAACATGGAATTTTTCTGTATAAAATATGGTAGTACATACAGTAACCACTAGATTTACGATGTTAATACCACCAGACCAGAGCAATAACCATATTCAGAAACGAATGTAATCTAAATTACAACTGTACGGCACATACACAGTGGTTTGATGTGAGTAATTGGTTGAATAACAACCATGTAGTCAGTGTTACCACTTACTTCACACCACGGTTACCATTCTTATGACTATATTCTCTATAAAGTTCACGCCGAGGCCTAAGATTTTGATAATAATACAGGAGTGTGTTCTCTATGAGATAAAAGCTTCGGCCAAAAACACAGTTCAATATTCATTACATCGTTGGTTTCCTCTAATAATATGAGATATACGCCTATTACTGAGCTTCGATAGACTACTCTGCATGTGTACGTAAAATGCACTCCCTACAATTGTCCCAGTATATTGTCCTATATTACGCTTTGTGAGAGTGAGTGAGTTAGTGACGTCCTGGTTCCTGGCGAGGATGTGTTTAGCTGAAGAAACAGTTGAGCATGAAGAATACCAGGACGTAGTGTTTTCTGTGAGTTACAAAATGAGCCTTAAGAAACAGTTGAACGTGGATCACATAATACAACATAGCACAGGTTGATGGCAGCGTCAAAAATATTGCTAGCCCATTATAATAGTTATGAGGCTTGTACCCCTTTATCGATAAAGGTCATCGGTGGAACAGAAATGGAACCTACAAGAATAATTAAAAAATAAGCACGTAAAATCCGCCACTGCCTACCAGGCTTCCCTGCCAAATGTGAACCACCTCAATAATTACAGGAATCAGTATAGACAAAATTTTCAGAGCAAGTTGGTTCATCGGATTTTGCATTCATGACGTGCGTATCTCCTATAACTGCCGTAGTTTCAGTCCTAACGAGGAATCAGAATTGTATTCCCGACACGGACAGGAGACTTTACTTTTACACTAAATCAGGAAAAAATACCTATTTATGATGAAAGCTCCTCACGGTTGTTAAAAGAAACACTTAAAAAACGCTTGTTAAAGTCATCTAATATGAAGTGTAGCGAAGTGAAATAAATGAAGTGAACGAAGCAAAGTGAAGTGGAATGGGGTGAAGCGAAGTGCAGTATAGGGAAGGGGGGGGGGAACGATTCTTTATGGAAAAGGTTTATAGGAGTAGTAAGTGATGAGAAGTGAAGGACTGGGGTGAAAGCGTGAGTGAATTAATGACTGGGGAAAAAAACAATTACAAGAAATTCTAAACAGTACTCTCTTACTTGGGTGTTTTTACCCTCTGTACATGTTGTATTCTAATTTGTCTCGTGTGTATTGTTGCTAATTTTAAGTTGTCTTGTGTGTAATTGTTGTTGGGTGACCGTGTGTATTGTTGTAGTTGTCTTGTGTGTATTGTTGTCATCTTATGTGTATTTGTTGTACTAGTTGTGCCTTGCTGTTTTTTACTTCAGATGTCGGACTGCTGGCTAGAAGTCAGTATTCGGAAGGTCCTGCGACCGGTCATCTCGACACAGGCTTTTCTGGGTTTCCCTGTGCCTAAAAGCAAATGCTGAGATGGTTCCCAACATTCCAAGTTGCCACTACATGCTTCTCATGTAGCCCTCTCGACTTAAATTCAGTAGTAACTGATTTCATATTTTGTATGAATGAATAAATGAATGATATATTTAACTGCAATTGGGTGTAAACACGGTGGCAGTGTTACACGTTTACAGATCGAAATTACATATAACAACAACAATCAACACCAACAATACATAGAGCAAACCATTTACCCTATTCTGGGCGGAAGTCAGGATGCGGACCGTGCCCCGTCTTTGAGAGGAATACCCTAGCATTTGCCTTACAACCGAGG
>Ga0123353_10019780_pt1 | contig 10023 bp, 19 predicted proteins | sample TergutLab28metaG_3_FD_92763 | JGI IMG/M metagenome (GOLD analysis project Ga0123353, IMG submission 92763) | Labiotermes labralis P3 segment gut microbial communities from Petit-Saut dam, French Guiana - Lab288 P3 | ecosystem: Host-associated > Arthropoda: Insects > Digestive system > Gut ...
AACCTAGGAGATAACCTCAATGCTGCCGCCCGATTTTTGAATCTTTTCAACAGCGCTTTTGCTGAACCGGTGAGCGCGCACATGAATCGCGTTTGCGATCTCTCCCGTCCCCAGAATCTTGATGTCTTCGTTAAGATTCCTGATAATGCCATTGTCTCGCAATACGACGGGATCAATCTTCGCGCCCGCTTCAAATGCGGCCAGTTTTTCCAGATTTACAACGACATATTCCTTGCGAAAAATATTGTTGAATCCGCGCTTGGGCAGGCGGCGGTAAAGCGGCATCTGACCGCCTTCAAATCCCGGGCGCATACTGGAACCGGCTCGTGAATGTTGTCCGTTGTATCCGCGCGTCGCCGTCTTGCCGTGGCCGGATCCAATGCCTCGGCCCACCCGTTTATTCTTCCGGTTTGCACCTGGCGCCGGCTTTAGCGTATTAATGCTTAACATAATATATGTGTCCTTCTGTAAATTACAGAATCCGCACAAGATGCGGAACCTGCGCCACCATTCCCCGGATCGCCGGAGTATCCACCCGTTCGACAACCTGGTTCAGCCGCTTGAATCCAAGGCTCCTGATAACCAGTTTATGCTTTCCCGGAGCGGCGATCGCGCTGCGGAAATACTGAATCTTCAGCATCGCTCCAGATTCGACATTGTTTTTCGGATCCATCGCTTACAATTCCTCCAACTGACGGCCGCGCAATTTTGCGACTTCTTCAGGCCCCTTGAGTCTTTTCAGTCCGTCAAAAGTAGCCTTGACTACATTGTGCGGATTTGGGCTGCCGAGTGACTTGGTGAGAATATTGGAAATTCCCGCCGATTCCAGCACGGCGCGAACCGGGCCGCCCGCTATTACTCCCGTCCCTTCCGAAGCCGGTTTAAGAATAACGCGCCCGGCGCCGTAACGGCCCAGAATCGTATGCGGAATGGTTCGCCCCTGCATGGGGACGACGATAAGGTTTTTTCTTGCCTGCTCGACGCCTTTTTTGATCGCCTGAGGCACTTCCTTCGCCTTTCCCATTCCATAGCCGACCCTGCCGTTCTGGTCGCCCACAACCACGAGAGCGCTGAAGCTCAGGTTCTTTCCGCCTTTGACTACCTTTGTTACGCGGTTAATCGAAACTACCTGATCTTTAAATTCCTGTTGCGCATTTGGATCGTTCTTTTCCAAGTTTCCACTCCCTAAAATTTAAGTCCCGATTCCCGCGCCGCTTCTGCGACAGCCTTTATGCGTCCATGATAGAGATATCCGCCCCGGTCAAAAACCACAGCTTCAATCCCCTTGCTTTTCGCCCTTTCCGCGATCGCCTTGCCGACCAGTTTTGAGGCTTCGATATTCCCTGTCCCCTTCTTGCACTCGCCGCGCAGATCCTTCTCGATCGTGGATGCCGCCGCCAGGGTTTTGCCCCGGCTGTCGTCTACAATTTGCGCATACATGTACCGCGAACTGCGATACACGCAAAGTCTCGGCCGTTCCGAACTGCCGGAAATCTTCGTCCTGATACGTTTATGTATTCTTCGCCGCTCGCTGTTGCGGTCAATCAAGCCGATCATTACGCACCCTTCTTTCCAACTTTAAGTTTGATCGCTTCGTTGGCGTACCTGAGCCCCTTGCCCTTGTAGGCGTCCGGCCGCTTCAGGGAACGGATGTCCGCGGCAACCTGCCCTACAAGCTGCCTGTCCGCCCCCGAAATGGTGATCGTCGCCACATAATTCTGTATTGTTCTTGACTGTCTTTCCACCTTGATGCTGATTCCCTTAGGAATCGGAAACTCAATAGGGTGAGAATAACCGAGCGCCAGGGTAATGGCGTTAGGTTTGGCGTCCACCTTATAGCCGATGCCCACCAGGTCCAAATTCTTGGAAAAACCATCGGTAACACCCCTGACGCAGTTTGCCGCAAGCGCGCGCGCCAACCCGTGATACGCCGGATAGGGTTTCTCATCCGAAGAACGAGTCGCCATAAGAACGCCGTCTTTCACTTCAAAACTTATTCCCCGAGGTATCGGCGCGGAAAGTTTTCCTGCCTTGCCCTCAACTTCCAGACAGCGGTCGCCGATCGTCACCTTGACGCCGCTCGGCAATGTGATTGGTTTCTTTCCTACTCGCGACATAAAACACCTTCTAACTTACGGAACAGAGCAGCTCTCCGCCCAGACCTTTTTCTTTCGCCTGCTTTCCTGTCAGGACGCCACGGGATGTGGACAGAATACAAATACCCAAACCGCCGAGAACTGCCGGAATGTCATCCTTGCCCGCATAGACCCGGCAGCCCGGACGGCTGATCCGTTCAAGCGTGGTAATTACGGGCGTTTTCCCCGCCGCATAGCGCAGTTGTATGCGAATCATTCCCTGCCGGTCGTCCCGGTTCAAAATGAAATTGGAAATATATCCTTCTTCCTTCAGGATACGGATGATTTCCAGTTTCAGCCTCGACGAAGGAACATCGACGGAATCATGTTTCGCGGCGCTTGCATTGCGTATCCGCGTCAGAAGATCCGAAACGGGATCAGTCATTGTCATGATTAAAACTCCAAATTATTCACTTTTTATCGGACATTCGGCATAAAAGTCGACATTAAGCGCAAGCGCTTAATCAGCCTCTATTTCGCCCGCCCATTTTACCAGCTCGATTTTGTCACGCCCGGAATCTCGCCCGTCAGCGCCAGTTCACGAAAACAGAGGCGGCATAACTGAAATTTCCGGTAATATCCGCGGGAACGTCCGCAACGCTGACACCTGTTGTGCGCCCGCACGGCGAACTTCGGCGCCATTCTGGCTTTGGCTTTTTTACAATTTCTCGCCACGGTAATATAACTCCCTATTAAGCGGCCAGTGATCAGCGGTCAGTTGGTTTCAAGCGGACTAAGTCCGCATTTTATTAAGTTAATCCGGGCGACGGCCCGGATCCAGAACTGACCACTGACCACTAACTACCCCTTATTGCTGTCCTTTTTTAACGAACGGCATTCCCAGAGCCTTCAACAGCTCATACGCCTCGTTATCGCTCTTCGCGCTGGTCACGACGGTTACATTCATGCCGCGAGCCTTATCAACCTTGCCATAATCTATTTCCGGGAAAATGAGCTGATCTTTCAGGCCCAGCGTATAGTTTCCCCGGCCGTCGAAAGCCCTGTCGGAAACGCCTCGAAAATCTCTCACGCGCGGCAGCGCGATGCTTATGACGCGATCCAGGAATTCATACATCCTGTCGCCACGCAGCGTAACCGTCAGTCCTATCGGCATCCCCTGGCGCAGTTTGAAAGCCGCGATCGATTTTTTAGCCTTTGTTACAATCGGACGCTGCCCGGTAATCGCCGCCAGTTCTTCTGCAGCAACGTCCAGAATCTTTGCGTTCGCTATCGCTTCGCCCAGCCCCATATTTACATTGATCTTCATCAGTTTTGGAACCGCCATGATATTGGCGTATCCAAACTGTTTTGTCAGGGCGGGTACGGCTTCCGTTTTATATATATCCCGAAGTCTGCTCATGATCTATCTCACAATTTTTGATTTTTGATTGAAAACCTGCAATCTAAAATCTAAAATCCAAAATTTTTCCTACTCGTCCAGCGATTCGCTGCATTTCTTGCACACTCTCGTCTTTTTTCCGTCCTGAGCGACGCTTACGCCGATGCGCGCGCGCTTTCCGCAATTCTTGCAGACAATCATCAGGTTGGAGACATGAATAGGGGATTCCTTTGGCAGAATCCCGCCCTTCACATTCTTCTGCGGATTAGGTCGCGTATGCTTATGAATGAAGTTAATTCCCTCGACAATCGCCTTGTTCTTGTCCAGAAAAACCCTGAGAACCTTGCCGGTTTTTCCCGAATCTTTTCCGGACAAAACATAAACCACATCATTCTTTTTTATATGTACACCGGGCATTGGCACATGACCCCTTTTTCTTCATTATCCCGTGGCGGCGGCTTTGCCTCCGCCACGGGCTGTTATGCTACGGCCCTTCAGGCCGTTTGAATATTTTTTATAGAACTTCGGGCGCCAGCGAAACGATCTTTAAAAAGTCCCTGTCCCTTAGTTCGCGGCTGACCGGACCGAAAACGCGCGTGCCGATCGGCTCGTGCTGATCGTTGATCAATACGGCCGCGTTGTCGTCAAAGCGAATATAGGAACCGTCTTTACGTCTGTACTCCTTGCGCTGCCTCACTATGACGGCCTTCACCACCTGCCCCTTTTTAACGGTTCCGTCCGGGGCGGCTTCCTTCACATTGGCGGTAATGACGTCGCCAAGCTGGGCTATTCGCCCGACCTGGTTGCCCAGGGCGTGAATACAGGATATCCTGCGCGCCCCTGAATTGTCCGCCACATCCAAAATCGTTCGCATCTGTATCATGACAAACCTCTTGCAATTTTTGATTTTAGATTTTTGATTTTAGATTGATCAAAGCCAATCAAAAATCTGAAATCTAAAACCAAAAATTCTTTAATCCACGCTTACCGCGCTTGCCAGAATCTTTTCAACGCGCCAACGCTTTCGCGCGCTCAACGGCCTTGTTTCCACTATGCGCACCCGATCGCCGACCTTGCACGTTTCATTCTCATCGTGCGCCAGAAACTTGGAAGTCCGCCGCTGGATTTTTTTATAGAGACGATGCGGAACCATCCTGTCGACGGCAACCGTGACGGTTTTCTGCATGGCCGTACTGGTTACAATGCCTACCTGGCTCTTTCGGATTCCTCTTTTTTCTTCCGTACCCATCGTTACCTCAATCCCTGACGTTCCATTTCCGTCAAAACAGTTTTAATACGGGCGATATCCCGCCGGATGTCTTTCATTTTCGCAGCGCCTTCGGTCTGGCCCGCAGCCGCCTGAAACCTGATCCTTAAAAGCTGCCTGCGCAGCTCGGACTCTTCCCGGATCAGATCTTCCTTAGCCATATCCCGAAATTTGGAAGCTTTCATTCCGTCTCCTTCCCGAACCGTGTAACGAATTTGGTTTTGATTCCAAGCTTGTTGCCGGCCAGTCGCATCGCTTCCTGCGCCTGTTCCTCGGTAATCCCCTCCATTTCATAGAGGATCTTTCCTGGACGAACCACGGCTACCCATCCTTCCGGAGCGCCTTTGCCTTTGCCCATACGGGTTTCAGCAGGTTTTTTGGTAATCGGCTTGTCGGGAAAAACGCGAATCCATATCTTGCCGCCTCTTTTTACAAAACGGGTGATCGCCACACGGGCGGCTTCAATCTGCCGATCTGTAACCCAGCCGACTTCAAGCGCTTTCAGGCCGTATTCTCCAAAATTGACATCCGAACCGCGCCAGGCTTTGCCGCGCCGCTTCCCTTTCTGCTGCTTGCGATATTTAACCTTCTTTGGCATTAACATAAATAAAAAACTCCAACTCTCGCCATACCTATAACTTCAAGTTACCTCATAGACGGTTCACGGGGCCGCGATTCAAACGACGTTTTCAACTGACCGCTGCCGCCGCAAGGCGGCTATCGGGCCATTCTGTCCGGTCTCTGCATTTCAAAGACCTCGCCCTTATAAATCCAGACCTTTATGCCGATAACTCCGTACGTCGTATTCGCTTCAGCAAATCCATAATCAATATCCGCGCGCAGGGTGTGCAGCGGCAGCTGGCCGCTGAGATACCATTCGGTACGGGCAATTTCGGCGCCGTTGAGGCGTCCTGATATCCGGACCTTGATTCCCTTGGCACCGAAGCGCAGCGTTCCATCCACGGCCCTCCGCATTGCGCGGCGGAAAGCTATGCGTTTTTCCAGTTGCTGCGCAATTCCCTCGGCGACAAGCTGGGAATCAAGCTCAGGCTTACTGATTTCCTGTATCTTCAGATTCACGTCTCTTCCGGTAACAAGCTGCAATTCCTTCTTCAGCTTCTCAATCTCGGAGCCTTTCTTTCCGACGATAATGCCCGGACGCGAAGTGAAAATGATAACTGTCAGCTTGTTGGCGGCGCGCTCCACGTCGATGCGCGAAACGCCTGCGTGCGCGAATTTGCTCTTGAGCATGGTTTTAAGGCGCAAATCCTCATGCAGAAGCCCGCCGTAGTCTTTTCGCGCAAACCATCTGGACCGCCATGTTCTGTTTACGCCAAGCCTGAAACCGTAAGGATGAACTTTCTGACCCACGGATGACCTCCTTTAATCCTCTATTTCCTTGCCTTTGATTACTATACTGACGTGCTTACCGCGCCGCTGCTGCCGGTGTGCCCGGCCCTGCGGAGCGGGGCGCACGCGCCGCCGAAATTTAGTCGGCCCGGAATCAACCACCGCGCGCGCGACGATAAATTCATCAACATTCGCAGTGGCGTCTTTTTCCCGCGCGTTGGCAACGGCGGAAAGCAATACCTTTTCAATCGCCCCGGTCGCGCGCTTGTTTGTAAAGCGCAGAATCGCCAGCGCTTCCTCGACGCTGCGGCCCCGGATAAGATCGATGACAAGCCGGGCTTTCTGCGGCGACCCCTTCAAGAATTTGCCTTTAGCTATAGCTTCCATGGTTGCTTAACTTCCTCATTTCACCGAAGTCGATTTTTCGGACGCTTTCGCCGTATGTCCCTTGAACGTACGCGTGGGAGCAAATTCTCCCAGTTTATGACTGACCATATTCTCGGAAATGTAAATTGGAATAAATTTCTTGCCGTTATGCACGGCAACCGTCAATCCAACCATTTCCGGCGTAATAGTCGAGCGACGCGACCATGTTTTAATGACCGTCCGGCCGCCGGAACCTGTAACCGCCTTCACCTTCGCAAGAAAATGATCATCTACAAAAGGACCTTTTTTAACTGATCTGGTCATGCTTATCCCTATTTGCCGCGGCGCTTGATAATGAAGCGCTGCGTGCGTTTATTATTCCGGGTTTTATAACCTTTTGTGGGAACGCCCCACGGACTCACGGGATTGCGGCCGCCGGAAGTCTTGCCTTCGCCGCCGCCGTGCGGATGATCGACCGGGTTCATGACAACGCCGCGCACCGTGGGCCGAATCCCCATCCAGCGCATACGTCCGGCTTTGCCGATGGAAACGTTCTCGTAATTGAGGTTTCCTACCTGGCCGACGGTCGCGTAACAATCGAGATGAATCATGCGCGTCTCGCCCGAAGGCATCTTGACCTGCGCGTATCCCGCTTCCTTGGCGACAAGCTGCGCCGCAGTGCCTGCGCTCCGCGCCAGTTGCCCGCCTTTTCCTTTTTTCATCTCGATATTGTGAATAGTCGTACCGAGCGGAATATTTCCGAGCGGCAGAGCGTTTCCGATCAGGATGTCGGCGGTTTCGCCCGCAACTACGGACATGCCCGCAGCCAGACCGTCCGGCGCGAGAATATAGCGTTTTTCGCCGTCCGCGTAGCAAAGCAGGGCAATCCGCGCCGAGCGGTTCGGATCGTATTCGATCGCGAGCACTTTTGCCGGGATCTCCCGTTTATCCCGCCGAAAATCAATAACGCGATAAAGTCTTTTATGCCCGCCGCCGCGATGCCGTATCGTGAGACGCCCCTTGTTGTTGCGTCCCGAAATCCGGAGTTTTGGTTCGGTCAGCCTTTTAATCGGCCGCTTTTTTGACAGATCTTTAGTGTCAAGAGTAGTCTTGAACCGAACCGCCGGCGACGTAGGATTGTAGGTCTTGATAGTGGACATTTTCCGCCCGGCTCCTCTTATAACGCCTCGGAGAATTCAATCATCTTTTCGCCTTTTTTCAGCGTGACGTAAGCCTTCTTCCAATCGGGACGCCGGCCGACATACTTGCCCTGGCGTTTCTTTTTCCCGTGGAAATTGGCTGTGCGCACATCGGCGACTTTCACCTTGAATATATTCTCCACCGCGTCTTTGATTTCAATCTTGTTTGCGTCCCGCAACACTTTAAAAGCGAGAGTTTGCTGGTTTTCCTTAAGCAGAGTGCTCTTTTCCGTAATGACGGGCGCTTTTAATACTAAATCTCTTCTGTTCATTTGCTCAGAACCTCCTGCACCTGGAGGATTGCGTCCCTGGAAAAAAGGAGCGCGTCGCTGTTTACAACGTCAAAAATATTGACCGCGTTTCCGGGAACCAGTTTCACCGTCGGAAGATTCCGCACGGAAAGAAGCAGGTTTTTTTCGCCGGTGGAATCAATCACGAGCACTTTCCCGCCGATTCCGAACGAGCCCAGTATCTTGTTAAATTCCTTTGTTTTGTGACTTTCCATCGGCAGGCCTTCAACCACTGTAACCAGGTTTTCGTTGAATTTGGCAGAAAGCGCCGAACGGAGCGCGCCCCGAAGCTTTTTTCGTGGAAACCGGTATGAATAGTCGCGCGGCTTGGGACCGTGTACGGTGCCGCCGTGCCGCCACAGCGGGCTGCGTATGCTGCCTATGCGGGCGCGTCCCGTTCCCTTCTGTTTCCAAATCTTTTTTCCGCTGCCGCTGACTTCGCCGCGGACTTTTGTCGAAGCCGTCCCCGCCCTAAGGGAATCATTGTAATGCTTTATGGCTTCCCAAATGAGCGGTTCATTATATTCCGCGTTAAAAACGGCGTCGGAAAGCTCAAGCTTTCCTACCGCTTCATTGGCAAGGTTTTTTACCTCTACTTCCGCCATTATACCCTCTTCGCCAGACTGTTACAAACTAAGGAAACGCTGATAAATTGCCTGTGCTGGCGAATCGCTGCGTTGCGCGGTGCTCGCAACCTCGACTACCTTTTTATTGGTATGTCTCGGTTTCTGCGCTCCGTGCGCCTTGCGCTTCATCCCGCGCAGGCAATTTATCAACATTTCCTTGAAGCCGAAACTTCTTATTATAACCAACCAATCGTAATTTTTCTATGCTTTTTTTAATAAAACATAGCCGCCGTTGCGGCCCGGAACAGCGCCTGCCACCAGCAGGATGTTGTCCTGTTCATCGATGCGTATTATTTTCAGGTTTTTGACCGTAACGCGGTCGCATCCCAGATGACCGGCGGAGCGCATTCCCGGCAAAACCCGGCTTGGATACGCGGAAGCGCCTATCGAACCTGGAGCGCGATGGAACATCGAACCGTGTGTCGCCCGGCCACCGCCGAAGTGATGTCTTTTTATAAAACCGGCAAAACCCCGTCCCTTGCTGGTTCCGACCACGTTGATTTTTTCCTGCGGCTGAAAAACCTGCTGCGCAAGAATATGGTCGCCGATCTTCACCGCTTCGCCGTCCGCGCTTTCACCAAACTCGCGAAGGATACGGCAGGGATTTGCTCCGGCTTTCCTGAAATGCCCGGCGCGCGGTTTTATAACACGCGAAGGCCGGATAAATTCGACAAGGCCGAGCTGCACGGCTTCGTAGCCGTCCGTCTCTTTTGATTTCTTTTGTACCACGACGCAAGGTCCGGCTTTTATGACCGTAACGGGCGTTACCACGCCCGACTCGTCAAAAAACTGCGTCATTCCCAATTTAATTCCAATCAGTCCGTCAATCATATTCTTACCTGAGAACTATTTATGTTCCGTTCCAAAAGCCTTGATTTCAACGTCGATAGCCGCTGGCAGGTCAAGTTTCATAAGCGCGTCCACGGTCTGCGGAGTCGGCTCAAGAATATCCACCAGCCGTTTATGCGTCCTGATCTCAAACTGTTCACGTGATTTTTTATCCACGTGGGGCGAGCGCAGAACGCAGAACTTGTTTTTCAGCGTCGGCAGGGGAACCGGGCCTGAAACACGCGATCCGGTTCGTTTAGCGATATCGACGATTTCGGATGTGGATTGATCCAGAACCCTGTAATCGTAAGCTTTCAGTCTTATTCTTATTTTTTCGCTCAACATAACGCTTCCATTACTCCATGATATCCGAAATGGTGCCCGCGCCTACCGTCCGTCCGCCCTCGCGAATCGCAAAGCGCAAACCTTTTTCCATCGCTATCGGCGTGATCAGCTTGATCGTCAGATTGACATTGTCGCCCGGCATCACCATCTCCGTTCCTTCGGGCAGTTCGGCCACGCCCGTAACATCCGTCGTCCGGAAATAAAACTGCGGCCGGTATCCGTTGAAAAACGGCGTGTGCCGTCCCCCTTCTTCCTTCGTCAGCACGTATGCCTGAGCC
>Ga0123353_10019781_pt1 | contig 10023 bp, 5 predicted proteins | sample TergutLab28metaG_3_FD_92763 | JGI IMG/M metagenome (GOLD analysis project Ga0123353, IMG submission 92763) | Labiotermes labralis P3 segment gut microbial communities from Petit-Saut dam, French Guiana - Lab288 P3 | ecosystem: Host-associated > Arthropoda: Insects > Digestive system > Gut ...
GGTATTTCACATTTTAAGTACACGGAAAAAAGAGAGTTATAATTTAAACAAAAAAAAAAAAAAAATCAAGGAGAATGTATAAGCACATAACAACGGAGTACGAATCAAAACATGCTGCCTGTAGTATGAATTTTAATTTCGACGATATGGGAATTTCATTAGACATCAGTTCATGTAACATTCCGAGGGGTTACGAGCAAAGTATGGCGACGAAGAGAGAAGCAAGTGTGCCTACTGGATTCTTGCATTTGAAGACATTAGATCTAGTGAAAATGTTATCATTCCGTACATATTTTCACTATCTTCTCTTGCAGGCGGCAAGGCGAGGCGCAGTTGTTTCAGCCACTGAGCTACAAGGTAACAGGTTCGATTCCCGATGGCGTAATTTGAATTTTTCACTGACATAATCCTTCCGGACGCACTATCGCCCTGGGGTCGACTCAGTCTCTAACAGAAATGAGCACCTAGAATATTTTCTTCGGGATAAAGGTGGCCGGTGTGTAGTGCTGAAAACCTTACCACCTTCATATGCAGAATGTCATGAAATCTGAGAGCCTCAACCTCCTCGAACCCTCACAGCCTGTACAGTAATTACTTGACATTCTGTTGGATTAATACCGATTTGACCTATTCTATGTGAGTGGTCCGAGGCATCACGCTAAGCATTGTTGTCTTCTGAGCCGTGACGTCGTGTAATCTGGTAGAATTACAATGATGTTCAGAGAATCTCAGCTACCCCTATAATTAGGTGACGCCATATCCAAAAACACGGCCATCTTCAAGGACAAACTTACAACATTTTATTAATAAACATAATATAATATAGTCCCGGACTGGGATATTCCAAAATTTTATGCAGGAAGTGTTGGCTCGCACAATTTTGTGTCTGGCCGCAATACCTGTGAGAGTATGCACTACAATTCGAAGTGGAAAATGACAAACTATGTTCAACACTTCAACTTAAGTTATCATTTCAGCCTTTCTTCTTAAATGTTCCAACGTTATAAATGCAAAATCCTAACCCGTACGAAATTGTATGTGGTCCAGAATAAAATATACGGGTTTTTTTTCCCCTTTGTGACGTACATGACAACGCTAGCGCCATGACGGAACTACTGCCAGTCCTGAAGGGGCTGGTGGGGGGGAGATACTGTTAGGGAACAGAGACAGAAAGATAAAAGGCTAGGGATGGTATGAGAGAGGGAATAGTTAGGTTGAGTAGAGAGAGTGAGCTACTATAGTGGGAAAGATCTTGCGATATTCCATCAGCATCCCCATGTTGCCATAGCAACCAACTCCCCAGTTCATTTCCTGGTGAATTCCTACTATAAAGAGATAGGCTTATATGTATCCAAGTCCCTCTCTCCACAAAACATATCCTACATACATACAAATGTACATGCATACGTACGTACGTACATACATGCGTACGTACATACATACATACATGCACAAATACGTACATACATACATACATACTTACATACATAACATACATACATACATTAAATTACATTACTTACATACATACGTAAGTACTACGCACATATGTACATACACACATACGTACATAGTACATACATACATACACACATTACATTACATTACATACATTACATTATATTACATTACATACAGTACATTATATTACAATACATACATACATATATAACGTTGCATACAAATACCATAAAAATATACGTATGTACAAGCATATTTACGTATTATATATACATAAATGCATACATACATACATACATACATGCATACGTACATACATGCGTACGTACATACATACATACATGCACAAATACGTACGTACGTACATACATTAAATTACATTACTTACATACATACGTAAGTACTATGCACATATGTACATACACACATACGTACATAGTACATACATACATACACACATTACATTACATTACATATATAACGTTGCATACATATACCATAAACATATACTATGTCCAAGCATATTTACGTGTTATACATACATACATATACACACTCTACACTGCACTTCTGAATGCTGTTATTTCTCTATAATGCCTATACGAATTAGCGGATTATTAAAAGATACATAAATTTAAGTCTAAATTATGTGCATTGCTATTGTCCCACATTACACAGACGTTCGTATTCCAATTGGTTTAAATGCCATTTTGAGACGTGATGTTTCAGCACTCATACTTATTTTTTCTATTTTTTTCCAAAAATAAGTATCTACTCACAACGCGGGAGCGCACAAATACGGGGCGAAAGTTTGCTTGGGCAACTAAATTTTGTACGTGGGAGCTAACATTTCAACACAATTACTGTAGTGCTTTCCTTAAGTACAAAACATTCACATGCACCAAGCACAGAGCACTAGGCAATTTTATGTTAGCACACACAGCTTACTAATAAAAGCAGTGTTGCAAAACCTGTCAAGGTTGCATCGCTGCATTATGTTCACGGGCACTGTACGTTACTGATGTTTTACGGTTTTTTTTTTGTTAGAACTTTAGACACTTCACTTGCACTAAACCTGCAACATCACTGTGTAATTGGAATTTGTTGCAATTCCACTTAAAATCAGTTCCAGCATTGTGTTTTGTGGCGATCGCCTTTAAAATGGGCTGCTAGAAGTAAAGTCCCAACTGTACAGCTATTAACGCTACCATCCAAGATGCTTGCCTGTGGAAAGAGCAGCTTCCACAGGCATCAACTATCTCAAGCACAGGATCACATGGTCACACAAGTGGGAATTCAGTCATATTAACGCCCTAAAATATATTAAAAGGGGACCGCGGTAGCACAGTGGTTAAGGTGATGTGCTACAAATCGGAAGGTCGCTGGTTCGATTCCTGATGGTGTCATTGCAATTTTTCATTGACATAATCCTTCTGATCGCACTATGGTCCTGGGGTCGACTCATCCTCTAACAAAAATGAGTACCAGGAGCATTTCCTGGAGGTAAAGGCGGCCGGTGCGTAGGGTTGACAACCTTACCACCATCCTGTGCCGTTGTCATGTAATCTGGGAACCTTAACTTGCTGGAACACTCTGGGCCACTCCGGGCCTGTAACGGGACTGCTTTACCATAAAATGTATTAAAATTTAAAATATAATTTTAGTAGTAAAACATTATTACAGACTACTTGAAAGACTTGAGCGTGAATGCTAAGGTGCTATTACGTTTAATTTTGAACAGGCATGGTAGGAGGGTGTGCAGTGGATATTACATGTTCGTTATAGGCTTCAGCGGACTGTTGTAATCGGTTTTAAAACTTCAGCTTCTACACAAGGCAGGAGATTTCGACATTAATTTAGTGTTGGCCAGCTTTTCACAATAAGCATATGTGTGTGCATTTGTGTGTAGATGTACAGGGTGAGCCAAAAGCCCTTTGCATCTGTAAGGAATAGAGCAAAGGCTTGAGCGGAAGTCACAGTGAATGTACTGTAAAGCGTGCTGTACGTAACCCTCATGGGCGTGTGTTTGTGATCACGTATGCTACCTAAATTGTCATGTATGCGACTTTCCCACTTCCAGCACATTAAAAGTACCCTTCTTCCACAGGAGTAGAGGAATTTCTGGCCCACACTGTACATATACATACAATGCCCAAAATGAGATTTTAAATTTTAATACATACTGCACTCTGAACACATTATAATAATACTACTGCGCATTACAGGAGAAAAAATCCCGCCGGATTAAACCTTAACAGACAAAAATTAAGCCGAATTATCTCGTATCTACCGATTCAGTACGTACCGCGCGGTAAACACCCTCCGCCTCGATAATAGAAACCAGCCTGTTGTTGTAGTAGACGAAAATAATAGTTTGTTCTGAGATTTAAAAAAAACCCCCACAGAAATACACTCTGTGGGCCGAATGGTAACTTTTTTACAATAATATAAACAGCCAACTAGATGCAACAATAACTAATTTAATTGATAATTACAATCATCTTGTGTTGTTACAAGTGAATTGGTGAACTTTGATTAGACATCTGACTTATTAAATTTGGGGGAAGCTAAATATTCACAGCAATTTAACATTTGGGAAAATTATGCTAACAACCTGATTGGCAAGTTTTGAGGAAAAACATTTTAATATTATTCTCACGAGCATAATAAGAGCTGCCGAGACGGGTGAATTCTTCACTGTACAATTTATAGATGGAAATGTGCAAGTTTCAGATGGTTTAGCATTACCAGAGGCGGTGGCAGCGAAAATTGTGAAGTTCTTGTTTGTACAACGAACGAAAGGAGTATTTAGTATCATGTGCAACGTTTCCTTAGCACATCGATCTTGTAGAAGACAATCCCCCGTCTGCCGCTGCTCAGTGCTCACGTTAGCTACCAGTAAGATTTGATGTTGTGTGACCGTGCATCATTGATACAATAACACAAATAACCAAACAGATGCAACAATACTAGTTTATTAATAACTTCAGTTAGCTCAACATGTTTCGTGCGATAGTTTCGCCCATCTTCAGGAGCACTAGGCTGTGTTTACAGCTTGTGGTATATAGCACCGACGAAGCTGCCTGCTGGTAACCAAGATGAGGTGGTTACCAGCAGGCAGCTTCGTCGGTGCTTTATACCACAAGCTGTAAACACAGCCTAGTGCTCCTGAAGATGGGCGAAACTATCGCACGAAACATGTTGAGCTAACTGAAGTTATTAATAAACTATCATTGTTGCATCTGGTTTGTTGTTTATATTATTGTATCAGTAAGATTTTTGGGTAATGTGTGTGATTGCACATTTTCTTGTTTCTTATGTTTGGGGTAGCGGTTCAACTTCGCTCCAGAAAAGAGTTATGTGGTAACAGCGAGAAGACAAAGCAGTGCCACTACAAAATTTGTGGCCTGACGGTGGATGTCGCAGGAACACTACAGAGGCAGCGAGGGGTGCACTCAGTACATTACGGTATACGTAAACTGCCTGTCTTGTAACATTATATTTCGATTTAAACCCAGATCTCCCAATTGAAGTCTTCCTTTCGCAAAATAATATTTGCTTTATCTCTCGTATCCACAGGCAATACGACAGGAAGCTGTTGTGACTCACTGAAGGACTGCAAAGTTTCCAAAGGCCCCTGCCTGACATACGAGTGATATACATATATCATGCATCACATGGAAAGTAGATAAGGATTTGGGAGAAGACGATCACGGCCTGTGTACAGTCACTCTACTGGGTTCGTACAGGCAAAAGAAAACTCATGCAGTCACATTCGAGACAGACGATAATCCTTCAGAGAATGTTATTGAAGACATTACAGAGAAAAGTGGCCATTATGAAATTTATATAAAGAAATAATCATCAAAAAATCCCTAACAAAATTGATACACGATTCAAACAGAGAGGTAAAAATTACTGGTTTACGCAGAATTGACTGACGACGGTCGTGGTTGTTGCAACAGCATTATTACTAATATCAGTATTACGATTAGCATTAGTGTTAGTAGAAGCAGTAGCATTAGTAGCAGTACTAATAATGTTACCTGTAACAACGCCGGCCACTGGAATACACACAAGGCATAATTTTACAAAACCTACAATACACTTGAAGACTGCACGAAGACAAGCAGACGACTGCATCCTGGATATCTGCCATCTGGAATGGGCATTTCTGTGTCAATCTGCGATGTGACGGAAACTAAAACGTTCCAATTTCCTGGATAGTTTGAAATGAAGGAGGAACAGAACCACCATTGTCGAATGCATTGCAGTTCCAGAGTTTACAGCGAAAAGTGTCTTCGACCGCTCGAACAGTGCAACCATGCAAGCTACTCCCTATCGGGACATGAATGCTTGACCGCCTTTCTATGCATTGTGTTCTGTGCAGGCAGAGGTTTAGATGCTGACAGATTCTCCGTCCAAGGAGTCGTACAGAATGTGTAAATAGATACATAGCTTTCATGGCGGAAGAGCCCCTAGTGCGTTGGGGCCAACTTATTACCAAGGTTCGCGATCACATTTAGATAAAACACACCACACTCGGTAGATCCCCTCTGGAAGGGTGATCAGTCCGACGCAGAGACCTCTACCTACACAACACACAATATTCACAAGAGACAGGTATCCATGCCCACGGTGGGATTCGAACCCAACATTCTAGCAAGCAAGCGGCCGCAGACTCACACCTTAGACCGCGCAGCCACTGGCATCGGTTAAAAAGAGGCACAACAAATGAAATTAGTTCTGAATTTCAACATGGCAGAAGACCTCAACGGCGACTGGCTAATAATAATAATAATAATAATAATAATAATCTGACACTTTGACTAGACGGTACCGGGAAAGTCCGATAGGTGGAAAAACAAATTGCCTTCATTATACCTTAATGGAATGCACTGCGAAGTATTTACACAGTCTGATGTAAGTGACGCAGCAGACACCAACTTGCATGAGTGGCGTCGCTTAAGTTCGGATGCTATTAACGGCATGTCTTATTCACATGCACTGACGCGGCAGTTCTGTGTATCTGCAACAGCCCACATCTCACCATTCCCAGTCACTTCAATGACGTAGGCTTGTTTAATTTAACGACGCATTAAACCGCATAAACCATCAGGTGTTCAAAAGGTTAGCAAATAATGAACTGGGAAGAACGAGGCAAGAAATGCTCGTTGCCTACTTCTAACGTACCACCCCGGGACTTGTTTGAGGACCAGAGAAAAACACTAGACACACTAATCAAATTATATCGGTTGCCTTGCAGATATTTGAAGCACGGGCCTCCAGAATACAAAGCACCGGTATCAGCTACTCGAAATGTGATGTTCAATATTGCTGATTGTCAAGTGCGTGTCGTAAGAAATAAATTGTTCCTGTGTTCCAAGGTTTGTATATTTATGAATAAACGTCACGACTGGCAAGAGTCGGAAACAATCAATGAAGGAACTTACCTGGACTTAAGAAACACTAGGCTCTAACTTTGACACGCAATAAATTACAGAACAAGAAATTCCTGTTATTGTACAGACAACTGAAATACAAATAGAAATGTCGACAGGCCACGTGCCCCGAAAGGAATAACGAAAGCTAATGAGAATATTCGTAGAAAAAATACGTGTTGAAAGCGGCGGCTATCAGAAAGACCGACATGGACATTAAAAACCTGAAATGGATATTGAAGTAACAGATGTTTTTATCGTGAGGTGAACTGAACTGACCCAGCTCCAGAGGTACCTCTGTATCCAGGGTAACAACACTGCCAGGTCTGCTACCAGATAATTCCGGAAATATTTTGATTTTAATAACATCAATCTATTCTTTGTATTTTCTGCCATAAATATCCCTAACTCGCTGTCTCAGCTGCAGAAGTCATACAAAGGAAAGCAACAGACGGTAATGGTCATAAATTATGCGCCGATAATTATTCTAGTTCGCGAGTTACATCTGTTATTAGACACTATTATCCAGACACTCGCCTTGAGCGCCTGGCGACAATCAGGAAAACAACTGTCACGGTAACCCCATATCCGAGGGAGTTCTGAAGGAATACCGCTACATCATACTACTCGGTTCCATTCAATTTTGACACCAAATGTATTATTATCACTATTAGTAATAACGTGAAATAACAATTCCGCGGCAAGCCTCTTGTAGATGAATGTCGCCACACGTGAGGGCAACATCTAACGGCTGACACCAACTGTCAAAGTACGTACACATGCAAGGAGCGCCTGGCGATTAAGGCGATCTGTCAGGACACTGACAGCCTCGTATGGGTGAAACTATGCATATATGAAGAGCCACCTGACGCTTAATGGAATGAACAGATGGTGTGATCCAAGAAAGACTACAAAAAGGATGACAGAGGTCGTGGATTACCGCGTGAATATTATGGTATCCCATCATATGAGAGGCGTGTGGTGTGTGTGTGTGTGTGTGTGTGTGTGTGTGTGTGTGTGTGGTGCGAGATTTTTTAAGTTCCCAGCGGAAATGCTGAAAATTCAAGTGTTTTGAACTTGGACTGATTGACTCAGAATACACAGGCACTACGGTCCTCGAAGATGCCGGTAACTATTTACCTGTTGACATTCATCAACACAGTGTTACCATACTGTGAAACTAAGTTTTAAAAGCTAAAATAAAACACAGAAGAACTTCTGCCACATTATCGGTTTCTTGCTTCCCTTGCCATTGTACACTTTTAACGGTCTCTGATACGCAATGAGTATCCTACACACCGTATTTGACACTGCAAAGAACTTATGCCATACATTTGTCATACAGTGTTCAAGCACGTACACCTATATTCGTTGCGTATAATTAAAACAGATTTTGGTACAAATTATGGTAATCAGACGTCAGCAAGCCCACACAAAAGCTATCACTTCTTGTTGAAGAATACACCAACATCAGCTCACTGTGTTCCCCTCATTTTTACGAGTAAAATCGAACAAATATCGAATTACCTAATTTATAATCAACATCTCCCACCTCCGAAAATGCTCCCTCCACATTGACACCAGGTAATTCCTCAAAGAAACTACAACCACGGCGGTAAATGTTTTTTGTAAGGTAAATAAACGGTAAATCAGTCCCATAACAGGCCCGAGGTGCCCACAGGGTCCTAGGAAGTTAAGGTTCCCTGATTACGTGACAATGGCCCAGAATGGTGGTAGGGTTGTCAGCCTCATGCACCGGCCGTTTTTACCCCCAGGAAATACTCCTGGTACTAATTTCTGTTAGAAGCTGAGTCGACCCCAGGGCCAAAGTGCGATCGGAAGGATTATGTCAATGAAAAATCCCAATGACACTATCTGGAATCGAACCAGCGACCTTCCGATTTGTAGCGCAGCATCTTAACCACTGTGCTACCGCGGTCCCCTAATTGTTTTTTGTACCGGCATTATTTTAACGTGGTCTTTGTAAAGGCACAATGCACGCGTAATACCTTAAACTGTGTACTGTGCATTACACAGGAAGTCCATTAAATAAATTGGGATTTGTCACGGAGTTTCTTGTCACGTGTACAATTATGAAATGCACACTAAAAGAACGTGCTAGAACACAGGAAACAATTACAGATCCTGCGACAGACTAACAGGCGCTCATTTAGGAGAACCAACTGTCACCTTCAACTGCCCATGGCCGTGAACTCCACAGCATCAAGGAAATTAACTCTCCTTTGTACATTCAAGATTCTCACTGGTTCTTTTCAATTAAATTTCTGCTTGAGTTTACATCCTTAAAATTTCCGATATCATTCAGCTACATAACTATAAATGAATTGGATTTATGCCAGTATAGTGAAAGGGACAGGCCTGGACAACCGGAAAGTCAGGGTTCGACTTCCGGGTGGCATGTATTTTTGTCTTCGCCATGGGGTGAATTCGGTTCTGGATCTCATCTATCTTCTATTCATTATGAACGGAGCTTTGTTTCCAAGAACAAAGTGTCGGGGGGAATGAGGCTGGCTACTTACTGCTACCTAGTGGCGACTGAAGAATGGGCAGAATTACGCCCCTACACCCTCACAAGTCTTCATGGGGCTGTACTTAATCAAGCCTGTTTTTATTTTAGGAATTTGGATGACATCAGACTTTCATGTACTGACAGTCACATCAAGGTAGCCACAAATAAATTCACTCGAATTACGATAACGGCAGAGTTCATAACATCAGCGAGTAAAGCACATTATCGTGTCTTCAAAATTTGGTTATGGAATAAACACGTAACGTTTTGTGTGTTCTGAAATAATGATAACCGCCAATGCATCCGGACAATAGCGGACACACATTCTCCAACGGATTACACATCATGCACTCTTTGCCAGTTCGCAATTTTGTATGGCCTTGCAAGCTTGTTTATTGCAGGGGTAAACTAGTCCCCACTTCCCCACATTCTTTTCCTTTTGCATAGTGCAACAGCCCCTTGTGGGCCAGGGTCTCCCCATTATCATGGGTTCAAGATCACACTCAGACACACGACCCTTGATGGACCCCTCTGGCGGAGTGATCGTTCGACGCAGAGACCTCTACCTGGCAAAACACAACACTCACAAGA
>Ga0123353_10019783_pt1 | contig 10023 bp, 7 predicted proteins | sample TergutLab28metaG_3_FD_92763 | JGI IMG/M metagenome (GOLD analysis project Ga0123353, IMG submission 92763) | Labiotermes labralis P3 segment gut microbial communities from Petit-Saut dam, French Guiana - Lab288 P3 | ecosystem: Host-associated > Arthropoda: Insects > Digestive system > Gut ...
CTCGCTAGCAACTCCTAACGATTCTACATGGATTTAGGTGTTTGTTTGTTTCTCGGTTCTGGTTTTACGTTGTGATGGAGCGAAGAAAGTAAATGTTGAGGAAATGTGCTAAAAAAAAGGGTGGGGGGATGTATGGGGACGGTAGAAAACGAATACACCTTTGGCAAATTACTGGAAAATGACGATAAGACCAGAACATCACCCTTTACATGTGACACGGATTGATTAAGTGGTGACAGGCATGTGAATGTTTGGGGATGGGGACTTCAGGTGAATTGAGAAACGTCCTCTTGTTTTGGATAACTTACCTGCTCCGTGTCTTCTGCAGAAATTCATGGGTCCATAAATTTGGATGCAGTGATGATAACACACAATGCGATATGTTGCGTAAAACCTGTATGAACTTCAGAGGGGTGACATAAAGAGCATCACCGCTGCACAGATGACAAATTACCGTATTGTAATAAAATGCACGTTAAGTTTCCAGGTTTTAAAGGTGGGCGTTGTTCAAATGATGGCTTTTTGAGGGTTATTACTCTGTGTAGGATGATATGTTTGTTGAGAATTTTCGGAGGGACCTGCTGCCTCCATCTACAGAATCCACCCTGAATTACTTACCTACATAAATACTTACGTACATACTTACTTCCTTACTCACTCACTCCATGGAGGAGAGTCGTTCTTGAGAAGTTCATCAGTTCTCATCTAGTGAAGAAATTCCCCTCATTTTACGGAACCCGAAGTTTCATTACAGCGTTTACAAGTACCCGCCACGTGTCCCTGTCCTGAACCAGACCAATCCAGTCCATACGCCCCCCCCCCCAATCACATTCCTGAAGATACATCTTAATATTATTCTCTCATCTATTCCTGGGACCTTCAAGGGCTCTCTTTCCCCAGATTTCCCCACCGAAACCCTATATGCACCTCTCCTCTCCCCCTATGTGCTACACGCAATCCCTACATCATTCTTCGCGATTTGATCACCTGAATAATATTTGGTGTGGAATACAGATCATTAAGCTCCTCAGTATGTAGTTTCCTCCACTCCCTGTTACCTAGTCCCTCTTAGGCCCAAATATTCTCCTTACCACCCTGTTCTCAAACACCCTCAGCCCACGTTCCTCCACCAATGTGAGAGATCATGTTTCCCACCCATACAAAATAACAGGCAAAAATATATATCTGTGAATTTGAATCTTTATATTTTTGGGTAACAGACTGGAAGACAAACGATTCTACATCGAATGATAGCAAGCATTCCCTGAATTCAGTTTGCTCTTAATTTCTTCTTGAATAGAACTTTGATTCGTTAAGGTTGTTTTCAAATATTTGAACTCTTCCACTATTTCTTAGGTAGTAATATCAGCCTTGATATTGTGACTTCCTTCTGTATTCTGATCTGGAGAAATGACTATGTACCTAGTTTTATCAGCATCCTTTCTCCTTACTAGCAACTACAAAAGCTTCTGTGTTTTCTTTACAGAAATGACGCTTCTCCCCCATATATCATCATCATCATCAGCAACAGCAGCATTAACCAAAAGCTGATATGTACCATTTAATTTCTAGCCATCCTGTTTTACCTAAACCCTCCTAACAGCATACTCTAAAGCAATGTTGAAAAGCAATGGAGATAAAGCATCTCCTTGTTTCAAACCATTCTCAATAGGAAACACCTCAGACAAGTGCTTGCCTATTCGGACTCTGCTATAGGTTTCATTCAGACACATTCTTATTAGCCTTACCAGTTTCATGGGGATACCAAACTCAACACCAATATCAAAGAGTACCTCCCTCCTAACTTAAACATAGGTTTGAATGAAGTCCATAAACAGCTGATGCACTGCTTCATTTTATTCCCATATTTTCTCAAGTATTTGGCGAAAGCAGAATATATGATTAGTAGTTGACCTGTTGCGTCGAAATCCACACTGTTGATCCCCAGTAATTTCCTCCGCAAACGGAGTTAACCTTGACAGCAGGATGTTGGATAAAATCATACACGTAGTTAACAAAAGTGAAAAACATGTATAGCTAATACAGCCTGTTTTATCACTCTTCTTATAAATAGCTACAATGATTGACTGATCAACTTCTTCCACTCCTCGGGCAGTTCTTCCTTATACAAAATAGAATTAATAAGTTTATGGATCTCAGATCGAGTTTTCTACCACAAGGTTTAATCAGTTCTGATGGGATTTGATCGATACCTGGTGATACGTGTCTTTTTAGCTTTTCAATAGCCATGTCACCATCAAAGGCACACGGCTCAGGCACTAGTGGTTCTGCTGTATGTATTTCTGTCTACTTAACATCGTTAACTCTATGTACATTCAGTAGCAGAGAGAAATGGTTCCTCTGCTTAGCCAAAGTATTGTGGTAGTCTGTAATCATATTCTCCTTCTCAGCCTACACAATATTAGTTCCAGGCTGGTAACCCTTCTGAAAGTCATTGATGCTCTTGTACAAGTCGCTGTTGATGTCTTTGATCTTACTGTTAGTTTCAAGTTCATCAATTTTAGCTTTCATATGTACCTTCTTTTTTTTCCCTGTAATGTCTACTGGCTTCAGTTCTTACATTGTTTAGATTATCTACATTGCTTTGGTTTGGATCCTGTATCCACTGCATTTTAGCCTGCTTCCTTTCATCTAAAAATTGTAAACATTCTTCATCAAACCGTGGTTTTGCTGCTTAAATTCGTACAGACCTAGACTCTCTTCAGCTGAAGATTTGATATTCTCTTTCATGTTTTCCCAGGCCTTATTTATGTCCTCGTTATCATTTAAATTCTCCAAAGCTGCAGACCTGTTTGAGATCTTAATCTGATACTGTTTCCTAGCCTCCAACTCACTCAACTTCCTGAAATTAAATCCCTTCACCTCAAACTCCTGGGCTTCTTGTTTAATTGCTTCCAATCTTTCCCTAAGGTTTTGTAACCATCAGATATTGATGAGTGTCACAGTCAGTTCCCCTGAAAGATCGTACATCGATTATGCTCGAATGCCATCTCCTATCTATTAATACGTGATCAATGTGGTGAAACTCGAATTCCTATTAAAAACTATCTGTTGAATCACCACTTTTCTCCTCACTTGGTGCATGCACATTCAAAACAATGGTACTAAAGCAGCGACCTCTCAGAACTGTATATGACATGATGTCAGTAACAAATTCTACTCTCTTAACTGTTGATACTATTCTGTGGTGTCCAAAATCCTGATCCCAATCGATGATTTTCGTGTCTTTTCCGTAGAGAAATATAGAATCCCCTGCTCTTACAGTGCCCTCTTTGTCTCACCTAACCCACTAAAACTAATTTACACCTTGCTAATTCCCTGGCTACTGCTGTACGTGAACCTGAACTATATAGGCTCCTTATATTCCATGTACTTAATTTTATGTCCCTTTCCATTGCTTAGGTAGTAGCAAAGGATCAATCCAGGCCCGAGGCAAGAGTAAGCGTTTCGTAACAAGACAAACTTCTACGGTGCGGAGTTGTTAGCACCTCGCCCATCTTCCAAGCTGGAGGACCACTTCTTTTCGGCTGTCCTCGACTGCTTATTCAACATATTCGCAGTTACCCTCTATATTGGAGGCAACCTGAGGACGCGCCATGCCGTGGTGACAAGGACCCACTTACCATGGTCCACCGGAATTACATTTAGTAACATTGAGAGAGGAGAGGCAGCAATTTTCTCCGAAAAATCTCAACACCCTGATTATCGTGGACGATATAGAAAACCAAAACACAGTCATTTTAAAACAAAATTACTTCTCTCACATGAATTTCTTGAATTATGAAATTACTCTTCATGTCATCAGTTCTCTGCAGAACAGATATTTGTTACCGGCATTTCAGCTTCAAGCCCTGAAATGGACCGGCGATTCAGGTTCAAACCGCGCCAAAACCTCCCTTATGTACTGAAATGATTCTGTTGGTCGAAATTTAAATTTGGAGAACCCCCCATAGGCCGAATTTAATTTTTTGTAAAGTCAAATTTTATTGGCTGCGCTAATGAATGTCAGTAGACCCCAAATTTACGATAAACGAATATCTAGGGGTGTTGCCCACTGGCACTTTCTACTGAATGAATTACGTCCTCAAAACTATCAAATGTCTCGGATTTCACTCGGAACACCGAGCTGAAAAATTCCTACCAACTTGACAGTTGATGGATGTTCTACACAGGCTCAAGCTTTTGAATGCTTTAACGGCCCTCACACTCCTGCTGTTTCAACTAGTTAGGTCACTTACAGTCAAAGGAACATATGTCAAGAAGCCCGTTCAGGGTTTGAACCTGGATCGCCGGTCCATTTCAGGACTTGAACCTGAAATGCCGGTAACACATTCTGACCACTGGGAGAAGGGCTCGTGTACCTTCGTTAACAATTTCATCATAAGCATCTTACAGGAGAGTTTATTTTTGTGGGTTATCCAACGTAACTGTCAGCATCGAAGACTCTACGTGTCGAATGGTGGGCGGGATAGCCTACTCAGTGTACTGATGGGTTGGGCGATCCGTGGTTCGAAACTCGGCAGGGCGAGATATTTATCTCTTTTCCGAAAAGTCCAGACCGATTCTGAAATCCACGCAGCTGTATATTAAATTGGTACAGGCACCCCTTCCCAGGCACGCTACGGCGCAGTTGGTTGAGGCACTGCAAACAAGCCGGAAGGTCGCGGGTTCGATTTCCGATTGTGTCACTGGAATTTTTCATTGACATAATCCTTCCGGCCGCACTATGGCCCTGGGGTCGACTCAGCCCCTAACAGAAATGAGTGCCAGGAATATTTCCTGTGGGTAAAGGCGGCCGGCGTGTAGGGCTGACAACTTTACCACTTTCACGTGCCGATTGTCTGGAAGTCTGGGATCCTCAACCTCCTGGAACCCTCAGGGCCTGTCCAGGTCTGTAATGGGATTTCTTTATCTTTTTACCTATTACCATGGATAAAGCGGACGGGGACGTGAGGCTGGCCACCCACCTATATCTGCTTCCGAGATTAAGATTAAATGGAGCCACACATCCAGTTCCCTATACGTCTTCACGACATGTGTAGGGACAAATTTACTTTTATATTCTTAGTAATTGGCCAACTTAATGCACAAATTCTTGTTTTATAACAAGTTTATCATATTCCTACATGTTTCGAGCACTATTGTGCTCGAAACATGTAGGAATATGATAAATTTGTGCATTAAGTTGGCCAATTACTAAGATTATACTGAGATACACGGTCAACAAAACATCAAAATTACTTTCAAAAACCGCCATATATTTGCGTGTGCTTGAATTTGTTGAAGATGATTTATTTTTGTGCAGGAAATATTACTGCCGGAAACTTAAATTACGATAATTACTAACACTTACCTCCTTAGAGCTAGGGCGCACGAAGGAATGAAAGAGGGGAGGAATATTGCGTAACTTTCCGTCCCTCAGGAAGCAAAATTCGAACCTGAAACTCTGCTAATATATAATCAACTAAATTTTGTGAAATGCTTCTATTGTTCTTCTCGTGGGCCATGAAAGTAATTCTACCTAGGATCCAACACTCTAGGCATTTCATCATAACATCTCCACCAGAAGACGGAAATAGAAACCATTTCCGAAACGGTACGCCTTCTTATACAGAGTGGGCCACGAAAAAGCAGCCCGAGTCCGTAGCATAGCGTAAATACAGGCGAACAACATGCGATCGAGGACGACCAGCCTGGGGGGGAGGGGGGATGTTGACAGCACGACTGTTGACAAACTGTACAAACACTCTACGCAATGTACGTACTAAGGCCAGAAGAAAACACAAGGACACTTACAAAACGGAAGGCGAGCTACTTTTTCGTGGCCCATTCTGCATAAAGCAGATGCCGATAAAATACTTAGATAAACAGCCCTAAATGTTCTCTCTAAAATTATTCTGATAACTTGGTGGAAGTGAACCGTAGGTGAAAGTTAAGAAATGGGCATGCTGCAGAGGAGCCACGTTCTGTGACGTCGGCCTACGGGTGGTCTGCCAATCCGTTTTATGTGGTCCTCAAAAAGAAAGTTGTAATTCAGTTCTGTGAAATCTTACTTAACTAGTGGCATAAGGCACTTCCAAATGCAAGTAGAATTCTTGTCGAGAAAATGTCGTGGTCAAATGCTACGGGAGTAAAATGAACCTTCAGAAAGAGAGCTGACCAGAAAAAAAAATACATTTATTGAAACTTTTCATTAGTTTATTGCGACAACATAATTACACCTACGTCTGGATCAGTAAACCACCGCAAGGAATCTGGACCTTGATCGGTATACCGACTGGGCAGCAAGCAGAACGACTATGAAATCGAAATTCTGCTCCCGACAGTTGCGGAGGTACCGCAGTCTCGCGCAGTGTACGGACCGGTTCAGGTGCCCCTACTGTTCAGATGGTATCAGAGATTGTCTATCCGAGCCTTCAGCAATGGAAGCTTAAAGGCGAACCTTCACCTTCACCACGGGCCAACGTTAAGAATGCGTGGATTTATACCTCCAACAATCATCTATACACAAACTTACGTCAGCACAATCTATTTATTCTAGAGTAAGGCTACATGTTTCGACTAGATGTCAGTCATCTTCAGGCCCCTACAATTTCGTTACCAGATGCTTTGTCCACTTTGGGATCCCATAGTGTTTACATGTGGGTTAACTATTGGCTAAAGCTTTCTAGAAAAGTTATAACTACAGAGTAATTGTTATTGCTGGCTGTGTTTAAGCATGAAACCACTAAAGCATAAAATTCCTTTCTTTTTTAGTGCGCTGATGTTCGCCGGATATTCAACTGTAGGATGCCGTTGTCGTATTACAGTTGGTGTTGGGATGTTTCTGCTTTCCTTATTTATTATGGATAGTTGTGTTAGTTTTCTGGAAACTAGAAAACTAACACAACTATCCATAATAAATAAGGAAAGCAGAAACATCCCAACACCAACTGTAATATGATAACGGCATCCCACAGTTGAATATCCAGCTCGGTACTTAAGTACATTTTGTGTACATCTGTGGCGAAGTACTTCAAAGCCAAATAAGATGGGATTCAACGAATATGGGTTATTGCCATGCTTGTACACTGCAAATAGAACACTGAATTCTGAGTGAGTTTTATCTGTCCTATGCTTGTTGAATGACCCAGGTGTCACAATATTAGTTGCCTACATTGTGGAAGGAACCACGCAGAGAAATGCGCAGTAGCTTTGGAAATATGATTACATATAGAACAGTACAGAGGATACTGTGTGAGGCTACTAGGCAATTTGCTTCAAGCAATGATACATGTGACCTTTGTTCGGAAGATGTCCCATTCCAGTCTTGGTCGAAACTTAGACAAACGTGACTGAGCTTTTAACGAATTTCTTCAGTCCCTCCATAAGACCACCTGGATGGCAAACATGTCACTGCATTTGACGTTCGTGTGACCGTGCATCCTTAATATGAAATGACGTGTGAGACCAACTAGATGCAACAGTTATGATTAATAATAACACTTAGCTCAACAAATTTCGGGCGTCATTATGCTCATCTTCAGGAGCGCTAGATCGTATATTATTGCATATGGTTTTCAGGCCGTGTGCACAGTGCACAGTGCACACGGTCTGCTTCCCTGCTTCCCAAGACACCAGCCATCACATCAAGTGCTGAAAACCGTATGCAATAATATACGGTCTAGCGCTCCTGAAATAGCATAATGATGCACAAAACATGTTAAGGTAGTGGATTATTAATAAACCATAATTGTTGCATATAGTTGGTCTCACACGTCACTTCATATCACCGCGTGTTTCTCGCAAATAATTTCATTGCCTCCAAACGGCCGAAGCATGTTGCTAACAAATTACTACAATAGAAGGGTGTTAACCGTTTATACTTATTAACTGTCCTGTACATTAAAGTAATTTGAGATCTGTCCGAAAAACTTAACCAGATACCTAAATTGGGCCTTAAAAATTATGATTATCGCATTTAATTGGTCCTAAAATTGAGGGCCATCTGAAACGTAGGATAAATTTATTGGGATAAAATAATTACAAATACGATGTTCATTTCCTCTGCGCAACCCTAATCTGGAGCTGAATATGAAATGCAGTAATTACACTGAGAAGTAATCAAAGACCCTACTCAGAAAGTACATTCTGAAGCTCAAACTGTGATTACAGTTTCTTGCCAAATTTCTCTTTCGTCTCTCATTTCCTTCTCTCTCTCTCTCTCTCTCTCTATATATATATATATATATATATGCACACTAGCCAATCTTTGACACAAGTGACAGACCTAGATAAGAGACGACTAAGTCCCTTGTACAAGGCTACAATTATTTTCTAACTTGTATAAACTTTTGGCGAATGAGCTCGCAGCTTAATACAATAGATTTTTAAAAATATGTCTGTTAAATATCTCAGTGCAACTAGACGTTTGTACCATATAATTGCAGTCTGAGGATGACGGCATGCCGGAAGAAACATGTACCTGCTTAACCTCAAAGTACATTTACATACCAACTACATTTGTTTAATATGGTTATCATCATCATCCTTTAGTCTGTCGTCCTACGACAGGACCATGGCCTCTTCCAGAGAGAGTTCTCCACAGAGTGCGATATAGCGCTTCCTCTTTTAAATTCTAACATTCAGTTTCCTTAAGGTAAAGATAGGATACTCTGGTATTCGAATTGGTTATTTTGATTTCGAGCACAACGGTATGTAGTTAGGTTGCATCCTATTTTATAGGCCACAAAGGCCCTTAGGGTGAGTACAGGTATAGCTCTACTCTTCTATGACTGCGGCACTAGAAGGGGGTGAGTGACCAGCAGCACGCTCCGGCCGTCTCTACCACCGGGAAAGACTCCGCACCCATTTTACAGTTGGCTGGGTGGGCCCCAAAGCCGGTCTGGACGGGCGGAAAATCGCGTCCCCACCCGGATTCGATCCAGGACCGTCAGTCGCTATACCGACTGAGCTACCGAGCCCACACAACAGTATGTAACATATCAAATTAATAATTTATAATTTCTGATGGCCTCACTGTAAATATAGTAACACCCTTGAAGGAAAACAGATGCCATTTTTAGGAATAAACACTCGGTGTTAATCCTAAGAAGCCGTTATCTAAGTTTCTGCTCTCGCTGACAAAGTGTGTAAAGCCTGAAGTTATTTAGAAGTTTCACTACTTCTGCTGTTTAATTGGTTTGTCAAGACAGCCTTCGGGTACAGACCTGTAATTAATAGTATAATGAATCGGCGTCCGCATCTGTAGTGTTGTTATTTTCCCATCCCCTCCCAGATATATCGCATGTAATTAGGCTTTGTGAATCTAATGGAAACACAGGTATGTAATGATAATATTTGTGCTTCACGCCTCGGCTCAGAATACATTACCTCTCTGCGTAATTGCTGCCTGTTTGTTTGACTTCACCGCTGTGTGTAAACAGTAACAGTTTTGCTAAGGACAACTTCGGTGAATCACAAACACAGCTGTAATTGTGGATGGAGAACAAACAGATCTTCCGTCTTTAGAATAAATCACATAAGAAATGATAAAACTTCGCGGCGCAATGGGCTTATATGTACTGATCATGTCGAACATCTGGATGGGCGAGTAGCCAAACTGATTGGTGTGCGAAAAACACTGGGTTGAAATCTCGGACTGTAGTTAATTTGAAATCGATAAAAGCAAGTTCCCCGTGTTGCTTGTAGCTGAAAAAAGGCTGCATGGAAAGCATGTTATTATTATTATTATTTTATTCAAATATTTCTCTTATGTTCTTGTGTTGTCCCGGCAGTTGGCCTCACGGAAGTTATGCCAGAACATTAATAATTGATAACTGAATTATTAAGGTCTATTTGGCTTTTTATCGTTGTACCGTGCATTTTGATATCTATAAAATTCATACACCAACAAATGCACTCTTTATTAAATTTGGCGAAGTTTTAAAATTTACATTAAAAATCACTTTGACTTGCTCCTACATGTTTCGGTCTACGACCATCATCAGGGAGCCTTCACTA
>Ga0123353_10019784_pt1 | contig 10022 bp, 10 predicted proteins | sample TergutLab28metaG_3_FD_92763 | JGI IMG/M metagenome (GOLD analysis project Ga0123353, IMG submission 92763) | Labiotermes labralis P3 segment gut microbial communities from Petit-Saut dam, French Guiana - Lab288 P3 | ecosystem: Host-associated > Arthropoda: Insects > Digestive system > Gut ...
AATCCATCGGCAAGAGCGGCGGGACGGAAATCCCGCTCGAAAGCGGAGCAGACATCGACCTATTCGTCCTCTGCGACCACATCCCGCCCGAACCCGAGCGCGACGCGCTCGCCCGCTCGTTTGGCGACGTATTCGATGAAGTCGTCCACCTCGGCGAGAGCAAGCACTGGGGCGTCAACGACCTCCACCGGGCCGGGGATATCGAGATATTCGTCATGTATTTCCTCATCGACCGTACGGTGGAATACATCGATTCCATCCTCGCAGGCGACCGCCCGGACAAGGAGGACGGTTTCTTCTACCCGACCGGACGGTGCGCGACACTGCTCAATATGGGTATTTTCTATGATGAGGTCGGCTTTCTGCAATCGATGCGGGCGCGTCTACAGACATACCCGGCGGCGCTATCGGAAAAGCTCTCGGCATATCATATCTCCCGCTTGCGCGACTCCGAGGGATTCGAACGGGCGATCATGCGCGCCGATCCGTTCGAGTACCACGCTGTGCTGGCGATTTCCCTGGACCACTTCTTTCAGGGAATTTTCGCGTTGAACCGGGTCTTCTTCCCGAGCAGGAAGCGGAATATTCAGTATATCCGGGACTTCTCAATCAAGCCTCCAAATTGCGAGGAGCGATTGTATCAAATGATCTCGCTGGGCGGAAGTCCGGAGACGATTGGGCAATCTTATGAAATTTGGCTGGGGCTGATCGCCGACACAGAAAACTTATTGCAAAATAAATAATGACCGGTACACCGAAGGAGTGATGTGCGATTCATATTCACGCCAAACGACAGAAACTATTGGCAAACATCGCCCTGCTGATCGCCGCAATCATTTGGGGCAGCAGCTTCCTCTTCATGAAGGACGCGCTGAACGCGGTGGAGCCCTTTACCGTCATCGCCATCCGGTTTTCCATCGCCACTATTGTGCTTGCCGTCGTCTGTTTCCCCCGCCTTCGACGCGCGACGCGCACGTGTATGTTGCGCGGGCTGCTCATCGGCGCGATCTTCTTTCTCCCCTATTGCCTTCAAACCTTTGGCCTCACCGAGACAACACCGGGGAAGAACGCGTTCCTCACCTCGATCTACAGCGTCGCAGTGCCGTTCCTCTATTGGATTGTCAACCGCACGCGGCCGGATCGCTACAATATCGCCGCGGCACTCCTGCTCATGGCCGGGGTGGGGCTGGTGGCACTGACGCAAACACTCACGATCGGTTGGGGAGACGCGCTGACACTCATGAGCGGGGTGTTCTTTGCGGCGCACATCGTCGCCATCGCGAAACTACAGGGTGGGCAGGATCCGTTTATCCTCACCCTTTTTTCATTTATTTCAACCACCGCATTCGCGTGGATAGGCTCTGTGGCGCGGGGCGGGCTCTCACAGGGAATCGCCCCGATCCTCGCGGTCGGCTGGCCGCTTATATACCTCGCGCTGATGGCCACGGCACTGGGGCTCCTGCTTCAAATGATCGGCCAGCGGCACACCGACCCCTCGTCCGCGTCCATCATCATGGGGCTGGAGGCGGTGTTCGGCGTGCTGTTCTCGGTGATCTTCGGCTACGAGCAGGTGACGGTACGCATCGGCTTTGGCTTTGCGGTAATTTTTTGCGCAGTGCTGGTATCGGAGCTAAAACCTTGGAGCAAACGCCTTGATCGCGCGGTTTCAAAATACGTCGCGTGACCGCCGGCCCTTTACAAAGACGATTGGTATCTTTTTCTCCATTTTCGTGTTTTTTTTCCTTACGTAATTGCATATCTATCCAAAACGTGGTAAGATAAACCAAATGGTTGGGACTTAGCGTCCTGCAAATATCGTTTTCCCGCGCATGGACACCGTTACGCGCAATTTTATCAGGTGGAGGGCATGACATGAGCAATTACCAGGAACCGCAAGACATTAGTGAACTCTTTGGCGTCTCGGTGAAGGATGGCCTGAAGATGCTGGGCAACAACACCAAGATTTACCTGCGGCTGTTAAACAGCTTCGCGGGCAGCACGATGTACGACGACGTGGTCTCAACCGTCGCCGAGGGGGATGCCGAGAAGGCGACCGCCGCCGCGCACACCCTAAAGGGCGCGACCGGCAATATGCACTTGGATGACCTGTACGAGAAATCCAAGGAGATCGAGGGCAATATCAAGGCCACCGGCCAGATGCCCAGCGACGCCGAGATGGCCGAACTCGCCGAGATACAGGGCAAGACCCTGGCCTCCGTCAACGCGCTGATCGCGCATCCCGAGTGGGTAGACGCGCTGAAGGGCTAATTCGATTTTTGAATGAAAAATAAGCCCGCGGGCGCAATTGCGCTTCCCGCGGGCTTTGCTGCATTACTGGACGGGTTCATTTCGCGAATAGGCAGTCAATCTGTCTTCCAGATTCCCCGTATGAAGTTCAAAGAGATGGTTGTCGTAATCGTAGAAGTAGATCGACCGTCCTTCCCCTTCCACGCGGGGGCGGCCGGGGCAAACATCGAGGCCGAACGCCGCGATCCTCGACGCGTATTGATCAAAATCCCGCTCGGACACATGAAACGCGATGTGATTGTACGTACGCTTCGGAAGCGGTTCGCCCGCCATGATGCACAGCCAGATATCGCCGATCAGGAAGAACATTTCATTCGAGAGTGAGTACTGGGTATCGCCGCTTCGATACACTTCCCGCGCGTCGAAAATAGCGCGCAGGAAATCCGCCGACCTTTCCAGATCGCGAACGATGAGCGTGATGTGGCTGATTCCTTGAATCATCGTTTTTCCTCATCTGAATCCGGCATGAAGACATCCGGATATTGCTCCATCATCACCGCGATTCGCCGGTCAACCGATCGCCCGCTTCCGTAGAGGATGGTGACGCAGTTGCCATCTGCTTCCGCGCCGGGCGCGGGCCTCACGGCGATCTCCTCGCCGACGCCATCTACCTGATAGATTTCCCCACGCAGCGCGACGAAGCCTTTGACGCGGTACACGTGCCCCGCGAGCTCCGACAGCGCCTGCAGGAGGCGCTCTGCGGATGCATCCTCGTGGATCATCACCGCCCGGCGGCGGCTTTGAAGATCGGCGGTCAGGAAACAGCCCTCAGGCAATTCCGCCTGCAAACCGAGGATACAGGCGGCCAGCGGCGGCGTAATCTCGCCCTGCACTGTCTGAAAAATACAGTTATGCGAGAGGAATTGTTCGAGCACCGCCATGCTCCGCTCCGCCTGCTCGGGCGTCGCCCGGTCCATCTTGTTGAGAATGGCGACGTCGCTCACCGCCAGTTGCTTCTTCACTACGTTCGCCGTCTCGTAGAGTTTGTACAGATTCGCCGCGTCCGCGATGGCGACGCAGCCGCGATAGCGGATCGCCGTGAACACCGGCGTCCGCGCAAGCGCCGCGCGCACGGCGGTGGGATCGGAAAAGCCGGAGGTCTCCACAAAGAGAACCTCCGGCCCCTCGTCAATCGCCTCGACGAGCGCCTTCTCGAATTGTTCCAGGCGGCAGGCGCAGAAGATGGAACCGCCGGACACCCCGCGAAGGCTGGAATTGAGCTCGCGGAGCAGTTGCTCGTCTACGTTGACCTTGCCGAATTCGTTGACGATGATCGAGAGGCGTTCCCCCTCAAACAGCCGCGCCAGACGCTTCAAAAAGGTTGTCTTGCCCGCGCCCAGGAATCCGGTGATCAGGAACAGGTCGGTCACGTCTACAGTACCGCCTCGATAGCCGCTTGCAGCTCCTCGCGGCTGGGGATGATGGAGCGGTATTTCAGCTCCCCGTTGATGTACATGCTGGGCAGGTTAGGCACCCCCATCTTCTTGCAGCGGGCGATGTTCTCCTTGATCGTGTACTTGTACTCCACCATGTCGATCGCGTCCCCAAAGTGCGCCTTGGCCTCATTGGCCGCGCCCATCATGTAGGTGCAGGCGGCACAGGTGGCCGAGTCGAGGGTGAATACCTCAACGAACGGTTTTTTCAGGTGCGCGTAGTCGGGCAGCTCCACGTCGATCACCTCGTCGGTGGCGACGTAATTCTTCAGCATCTCGCGCACATCGGCCTCCTGCAGCAGCGCCTGCGCCGCGCCGATCGTGTTCTCGATGGGGGTGTCGTAGGGCATGTCGCAACCGGGCGCGACGATCAGGTTGTGCCGGTTTGAAAGGCTGTCCAACAGGTCGATGACCGCCTTCATATTATCCTGCTGCGTGCCGTGCAGCATCGTCGTGGTCAAGGGGATATTGCCTCCCATCGCGATGTTGTACCGGTCGGAGATCTCCTTCGCGGCGGCGAGGTTGACATTTTCGTCCACCGAAATGGAATCGGGCCCGGTCTTGCACATCACTTCAATGTTGCGCGTCGCGTCCCCGCACACGAAGAACGCCGAGTACGCGCCCGCGGCGCGGATGTGATCGAACAAGTCGGTAAACACCGGCGACATGAACTCCTCAAAATGCCGAACGGAGATCTGGCTGATCAGCGGATCGACCACGGCGATCACGTCCATCCCGGCGGCGATATAGTAGTCCGACATCGCCTTGGCGACCTTGTTGCAGAACTCCAGGAGGCCGGAGGTGAGCTCGTCGTCGTCAAACATGTCCATGAACAAATCGTTCCCCCGAAGGTGGGACGCCAATGTGAACGGGCCGCAGATCAGGCCGTAGAGCGCGGTCGTCTCCCCGACCGACGCCTTCATGCGGCGCATGACGTCCAGCACCAGTGGAATGCGCCCGCTCGCCTCGGTGGGGATGGTGCATTCGCACGGGATGTACGCCTCCTCCTCCAACGGGTGCGTCATAACCGAGGGCGGGCTGTCCGCCACCCACTTCAATTCGCACCCGAGGCACTCGGCCTCCAACTGCAGATCGAACACCACCGGCTGGCCGCTGGGCTTGTACAACTCGTTGACCCGCATCAGCGACTCGTACAGCTTGTCCGCGTCGGTGAGCACCTCGGTGGCGTCGTATCCGGTCAATTTCCCGGCGTGAACCCCCGCGAACGGCACCCACGGCACCTGGGGGACCGATTCGTGTTTCAGTGTCTTTATGATCAATTCTTTGGGCGTCATTGCGTGTTCCTCCTCATGTCGCAGGGTGATCTGCGCTGTTTTCGCATTCATTATACATGAAACAATGCGCGAGCGCATTCACAGGATTGCACGAAAATAGGAATATCTTGCGATTTTCACGATGAAAGCGAGTGAGTATATGCGAGAGGCGCACAAACGGGCGGGGATTGCTAGAATCCCCGCCCGTCGAGCGAACCATTGCGAGCGGCGTCACGCCCAACGATCAAACCTTCGGGTTCTCCGGCCCGCTCCTTTGGATGTTGAAGAACAACATGATGTTACTCATGCCGTAGAATGTCAGCATGAGCGCGATCGTGTAAGAGACGATGAGCGCGGCGAGTATCGGGTGGAAGAGCAGCACGAAGCCGAGGAAGACTTCGACGACGCCGAGGATCAGGATCCCCCACCACATCTTCGAGCCCTCCGACTTGAGAGTAAATGATCCGACTGCGCGCATGACGCCGGAGGTCATGACCCACACGGCGAAGATGATCGGCAAAACGGGCGCCAGTTTCTCATCGCCATAGCCAAACACCGTCCACGCGCCCAAAATCGTGGAGAGTAGGCCGCCCATCAGCATCCACACCGACCGGTGGCCCTTCCGGCCGCTGATGAAGGATACCAGCTCCGATATGCCGGAAAACAGCATCATGAACCCGACGAACAGCGCGAGGGTGAGCAAGTTCTCCCACGGATAGCGGTTGAAGAACATCGTAGCGCCCAGTATGACGATCAAGATGCCCGATACCAGCAGCAGCCACTTAGCAGACGTGATCCAACTCTTCATGTGAAACACTCCTTTGTATAATTCTACGGTGTACCGCATCATTATATAGGCATCGCCGCGAGCATATCTATCGACTTTATTAAATATTTGTTTCGATTCGGTGAAATGTACCAAAATCTGGTATTTATACGAAAAACGATTTGCCTCCCATCGAGGGCGGCAAATCGTCTTAGTTTATAGACAAACCTCACGAATCGTCAATGCGAGCCGCAGCGAAGCAATCCAGCGAACGATCGATTCACGTCAATCCCTTCAATCGAGGCTGATACTTTCGATTGAAACCAACCTCATTTCCTAAAGTCGCCCTCTCATTCTTCGCATGTTCGCTGGATTGCGGAGCATGCACTGAGCAAAGCGAATGTGTCGCTGCGGCTCCTCGCAATGAGGGCAAAGAGGGTTTAACTTCACTCTGACGATCTGTCGCACATCGAGGGCGGTATATTACTATCGGCACGCCTACGCCCAAAGCGCGCTTATATTATGGGATATACCTTCCTGCCAAACGCGCCGTTGACAATGATCGCGGCGCTGAAGTAGATGGCGACAATCCCCGAACAGAGGAGCGCCCACGCCGCGACATGGCTCCACTCCTTCGCCAGGATGCCCAGATCGGTCAGCACGATGAACGGGAGTGCGATATCGAGAAACCCCACGATCAACGAGAGCATGCTGAACTTCACGAAAAACGCCGGGGTCCACAGGTACAGTACCAGCGTCAGCACCAGCCACGCCCATCCGTCGATGCGCCCGTCCAGCGGCGCTCCGGCCGAGATTGCGTTGTACTTGAACAGCATCTCCACCCCGCCCACCAGCATGAAGAAGGCGCTGAAGAAGAGGAACGTGTTTCCCCCGGTCGAGTTTCCGCCCTTGAGATCCAAGAGTCCCACGATTACCTGCACAACAAACCCGCCCAGCAGCCAGCAGCCCACCAGCGGCATCGCCGAGACCTCCACCCGCCCGGTGAGCAGCGCGAAAAAGCTGAAACACGCTACCGCCAGCGCCACCAATCCCGCCGCCGTCGGGTTGGCCCATTCCTTGGTCGTCAACTTGACTTCCTTAGCCTCCATGTCGAATTCCTCCTCCTGTTGTATAAAAAAACGCACCCGCCGCAATCGGATGATTGCTTCGGATGCGCTCTTTTCGTAGTGTACGCTACGCCAATCTCATCCGAGCAATCGAGCCCGTAATCAGAATAAATGCAGCAAGAATGGAGGCCCGCACAGCCGCGGCCTTGTTCGCATCGCCCCTGTAAAGTTTTTTCGTAAGAGCGCGCATGTCCTGCCTCCAAATGAATGATATTGTGCCAGAGTATACGCGAAGCGGGGAACGCTGTCAATGGGAGTTTCGGCGAATTCGGTGTAAATTCAAAGAAATTAACAAATTTGCAAAAGGGCGTTGTGCGCCGATTTGCTTTGTGATACAATACGATTACAAAGTAATGAGGAGCGCCCAAATGAAGCTGATCTCATGGAACGTCAACGGCCTGCGCTCGAGCGCGGGAAAGGGTTTCGCGCAGAGCGTGGAGGCGTTGAATCCAGACATCCTATGTCTGCAGGAGACGAAAATTTCGGAGGCAATGCCCGACCTCGCGCCTGCAGGTTTTAAGCAATACTGGAACTGCGCCGAGAAAAAAGGGTATTCCGGAACCGCAATTTTCACTCGAACAGAGCCGCTGAGCGCGTCCTACGGCATCGGCATCCCCGAACACGATCGGGAGGGCCGCGTCATTACGCTGGAATACGATGATTTCTTTCTGGTGAATTGCTATACCCCAAACGCGCAACGCGAACTCGCGCGACTAGATTATAGGATGACATGGGACGACGATTTTCGCGCGTATCTGAGCAACTGCGACGCGCGCAAGCCAGTGGTGCTCTGCGGCGATCTAAATGTGGCGCACAAGCCGATCGACCTGAAAAATCCCAATTCCAACAAGCGCAACGCCGGGTTTACCGACGAGGAGCGCGCCAAATTTACAGCGCTCCTTCAGGGCGGTTTCACCGACACGTTCCGGCACTTTTACCCCGATTTGCCCGGCCAGTACTCCTGGTGGAGTTACATGCATAACGCGCGCGCCAACAACGCCGGGTGGCGGATCGATTACTTTTGCGTCTCCAACCGGCTGATCCCGGCGGTTGAGGCGGCGGGCATCCATCCGGATATTTTCGGCTCGGATCACTGCCCGGTCGAGTTGATCCTTTCGATTTAAGTAAGGAGGTTCTCCCTATGCTCTTTTATACTGGAACCTACACCAACCTTGGCGGCCCGGGCGTGGCGGTCATGCAGCTCAAGGGCGGGGCGCTCTCCATGCTCTCCGCCTATTCTACGATGCACAACCCTTCTTATGTGATTTTATCGAAGGACCGCACGAGGCTCTTCGCGGTGGGCGAGGGCGGTTCCGCGCCGGGCTCAATCGCGGCCTTTTCGGTCAACGGAGAGCGCCTCTCCCCGCTCAACAAGGTGGAGCTCGGTTCGGTCGGGCCGTGCCACCTGTGCCTGAGCCCGGACGAACGGTTCCTCTATACGGCGAACTACGGGGCCGGCAGCATATCGGTGATCTCCACCTGGCCGAGCGGGCTGGGCGAGCTGACGCAGGTGGTCCAGCACAGCGGAAGCAGCGGCGATTCCGGCCGGCAGGAGGGCCCGCACACCCACTATGTCAGCTTCGTACCGGGCACAAACATCCTGTGCGCGGTAGATTTGGGCATCGACGCGGTGTTATGCTATCAGCAGGACACCGCGAACGGCTCGCTTCGCTTGGCCAGCCGATTGGACGTGGAGTCCGGCCTCGGCCCGCGCCACCTGGCCTTTTCGCCCAAGGGCAAGTTCGCGTACGTGGGTCACGAAATGGGCAACGCCGTGAGCGTGCTGCGCTTCTCGCAAGGGCAATTTGAGAACGTTCAGACGCTCTCCACCCTGCCCGCCGATTTTGAGGGCACCAGCTACGTTGCGGCCGTCCGGGTGAGCGCCGACGGGAAACGGGTGTACGTATCCAACCGCGGCCACGAAAGCCTCGCGGTCTACTCGGTGGGGGGCGACGGGCTGCTCACCCCGCTGTACTATCTGCCGGTGCACGGCGTCAATCCGCGCGATTTCGCGCTGGTGGACGAAGAGCACATACTCGTGGCGAACCAGACGTCGGGGGACCTCAACCTTCTGCGCGTCAAAGACGGCGAATCCACGCTCGTTCAGCGGTACAACATGCCCGGCGCGGTGTGTGTGTGCTTGTAGCGCATGAAGGATTTCGACGACGCATACCAAAGCATCCTCTCGGGCGACAGTACCCTTCCCGAAGGGTATGTCGCCCGAATTTTTCATCTGCCGCCTGATGCGCGCATCACGCGGATCGAGACGTCGGCAGATACATCGTTTACCGCCCGCAATCTGCGGGCGAGCATATATATCATGACCGACGGGATCGAGTCCGTCCGAAAACTCTTCATCAAAACCGCAAAGCCCGACAAAGACGGCAATTCCTATCACCGGATGGCGATGCGGGAAGGCGGGTTCTACAAGCTCGCGTGGGATCAAGGAAAGCGTCAGATTCCGGTTCCACACTGCTATGATGTGTACGTTTCCGAGGAGAAAAGCGAGTTTGTCATCGTCTTGGATGATCTGTCTGACTACTATCAATCACCCAGCCAGATTGATCTTTTGAGTGAGCAGACGTGGCTCTCCTGCGCCGAGTGTTTGGCGCGGTTCCATGCCGCATCCTGGAACGACTGGGAAGCGGCGGCGAGTGAAATGCCGTTGACGGATGAAGCTGAGATTGAGAAAGACGCCAACTCCGGTCGCGAGTCGATGGCGCGGTTCTTGCGGAAATACGACGGCGAGCTTGACGCGGCGACCAAGGAGACCTTCGCCCGCGCGATGGAGATCAATCTCTCGATCCTGCGGGAGATGGCGCGGCGGGCGGTGAAGAACGACCACATGACAATCGCGCACGGGGATTCGCACATTCACAATTTTCTGCTTCCACTGGATAAAAAAGAAAAACCCGTTTTACTCGACTTCCAGTTCTGGGGCGTCGGGTATGGGGTGGGCGACTTGGCGCATTTGACGAGGGTTGGCTATCCGGACGAGATGAAGCGAACCTCACAAATCGCGCTGGTTCGGCGCTATCACGAGGCGCTGGAGGAGCATGGCGTTGCGGGTTATTCGTGGGAGCGCTGCTTTGATGACTATCGCAGGAAGGTCGCG
>Ga0123353_10019785_pt1 | contig 10022 bp, 5 predicted proteins | sample TergutLab28metaG_3_FD_92763 | JGI IMG/M metagenome (GOLD analysis project Ga0123353, IMG submission 92763) | Labiotermes labralis P3 segment gut microbial communities from Petit-Saut dam, French Guiana - Lab288 P3 | ecosystem: Host-associated > Arthropoda: Insects > Digestive system > Gut ...
CAACATAACATTACACAACACGGCATGCTGCCACAATACCCAACCGGTACAGCGAAATTAATGTGACTTTTTATAGTGTGACTTTAGCAAGGACGATATAGCTCCCTGATGATGGTCCTAGGAACGAAACATGTCGGAGCGTTTTTAATGTTTTAATGTGTAAATTTTATAAATTTTATATATGTGCAGTAATTGGTATAATAATTGAGTGACTCAACAACATGCACGGTGTAACAACGAAACCACATTATTATTCAGTTTATTGTTGTTAGGCCTGGTACTCTTGCTGTTGTTTACAGACTGCAACGTGGCAGTGCAGATCTGGCAAACGAATAGGATTCAGCTCAAGCTTAAATTGCTGTGACCAAGACTGCAGCACAGTCTTACGGTTAAAGGTGCTGCAGAAAATCCACTTGCCTTCAAATGCACATTAGTGGTAAATAAAATTTAGGACACCAAATATATGTAATTATCAGCAGCTTTTATTTTATCCTTGTTCAATTTTCCTTAATTTCTGAACTTTTTAAATTGTGCGCCCTTTTCAGTCCCAGTTCTTGTTCCGGAATCCCCTCGTTCTAAGCCAGTGCATCGTAGAGTGTTATAATGCGGGATGAAATAACCGTCATTACCTTTGTCTACCATGCTGTATAGGAGGGGCATTAATGTTCTTTACTTTGCTTTCAACGGAAAGGTAAGCATTCCCCTTGTTGGTCTGCGTGTAGTCAAGTCCACATTCTTTCACGAATTATGCTTCTTTCTCGTGGTTGCTATTTGTCGAAGAATAAACCTCACTCAAAAGAAATGTCAGCAAATTTTGGGCTAAGATTCTCACAATAGACGTGTTCTCTTTTGTTGAAAATTTTGATGATCGATGGTCTTTGAGCAAAACTGAAGCAGGAAGGGCCTGTGTCACAGACCGAACAAGGACAGTGGCAACTTTGCTTTCCCAAGGTTAGATTTTGGTTGACTGTTTCCCGTTTTTGTACCACGTGTAGAGTTTGTGTGATGTCAGATTAACTGGGAAAGTAATAGACTGAGAACAGAAATTGCAGTATGTGCGATAGTTTTTATTTGAAGATGATTTTGCTCTACTGTCCAGGCACTCACTTTGTAGACTGAATAAAATCTCGGAAACCTTCACGTAGATAGGTCGATGCTGTATCCCAAATCTGAACCAGGTACTGCCGTCTATGTTAGCTATCATCTACTGGGTGGCTTTAAGTCCCTGGAGTATATTTTTCCCTGAGAAACAAGAGGTCGCTCAGGTAGTAAGTAATGTTTCGAATTTTTTGTAAGCATAGTGTTTATTTCCATATTTACATTGCAGTAGTAATCATAACTCTAATTATTGAATCCAGTTCACAAGCTTCAACCCAACTTCATTTAGCGGTTCTATAGAAAATGTGCACGGGTTTTGTTCTTTCCGCATAACGCAAGCAGTTTTATTGCTAAATGTTTAAATTTGTTTACAATGATGGTGGTCAGGATAGGGTAAACGGTGTACCGACTAGGCTACGGACTGGGCGGTTTGCGGTCAGAATCCCAGTAGAGGCAATAGACGGAATCTTCAGACGTTGCCAGGTTGTAAAGTAAATGGGGCATGATTTTGCCCACTTATCTTCGTCTAGTGGAGCGATATATTTTCTCCCCCTCCCCCCCCCCCCCATATATCTTTTTGGCTTGGACAGGGAAAAACTTTCCTTGTCCATTTTTTTACTCTGTAGCTATACTTATGGCCCTTCAATCGCTTGTGAAAATTTCACGATGATACCTAAGCCTGCTAAATTATTCTGTATACCAGGGCAGGAAGCTGACAGGACCAATGTCCTTTACACCTCCACGTGATCGCCTGCACTCAGGCACAGGGATATACCGCAGCTATAAATCCAACTTGAGCGGCACTGCGGTTGCCATGGTGACAGAGTGAAGCGTCACAATTCCGTGGGGTGTACCTGCGCTCAAAATACGTTCGGCCCCAACTAAAGGCCTGACTGCTGTCAGCTGCATGTGTGACGGAGCCGACCAGGTGTGAGACGTAGTATGTCGGTCTTATGAAACAGCGCTGGCCAGCGTGATGGGAAGTAGGGGGATAGCTGACAGATTTGAGATAAATGAAAAGTATAAGTATTCGGTATAAATACTGTTAGAGTCTAACACAAACATCTTTATCGTATTGTAAGAAAAATAAAACTCGTGTTCATAAAAGTTCTGCAACATCAGAACTGATCATGTCCAGAAAAGTATAAAAAAAAACACGTTTATATATTTAATTTAATTTATGGTAGGGTGTGTTCTCTACTTACTTACTTACTTACTTATTTACGTACTTACTAAGTCAAGAAATTCCCCGCATTTCATGGAACCCGAAGGTTCATTACCGCACTCACAAGCGTCCGCCACCTGTCTCTATCCTGGCCAAGCCCAATCCAGTCCATACACCCACATCCCACCTCCTGGAGATCCATCCTAATATTATCCACCCTTCTACGCCTAGGTCTCCTCAGTGGGCTCTTTCCCTCCGGTTTCCTCAGCAAGACCCTATTTCCCCCTCTCCTCACCCATACGCGCCAAAAAGACTGTGTTCTCTGTTACAAAGTTAATCTGCGAAACACAGAGGGGTGTCTTGCGTTTAGGAAAGCACAAAATCCGTCGTATATTTATTCATAGGGTTCAGACTGTTAGTCTCTGGTTTGTCATCGCGGAGGCCTGGGTCATTTCCTGGGCCAGTCCTTGTGAGTTTTGTTGTGAAGAAATTGATATTGGAGTATGTTTCTCTCAAAATACGTTAGTTTTCCGCTGTTAGTGTCTTTCCACCGAAGCAGCACATCATTCTTCCTCCTAATATCACTTTCATCAGCAGACAAGCGCGAAAACCAGTTAAATTCTAAAAAATGTAATGCCGTTTCAGTAATCGGGAATCATTCGACAGCTAAATAGCTCTTCCATATTTTTCTGTTATATTGTGCAGTGTTGCTGGAGTTTCAAGTATTTTCAGATGTTGCGCTGTGACGAAAATGCATAGCCACCAACATTTCTAAGAATTGTTGTGCCTTTGTTCTGGGTCCAGCCGATACGGCCTAACGTGCTAGAATTCTTCCATCTACAGAGTAGAACGTAGAAGTCTAAGGCGTGGGTCTACGGCTGCTCGCCTGCTGAGATTGTGAGTTCGAATCCCATTGGGGGCATGGATGTTTCTCTGTTGTGAGCGTTGTGTGTTGTCAGGTAGTGGTCTCTGCGACGAGCTGATCACTCGTCCAGAGTCCTACCGACTGTGCAGCGTCGTTATGTGTGCTCTAGAAACCTCGTGAATGAGGAGGCCCTGGCCCACGGGGGGCTGTCGCGCCAAAAACAAACAAACAGAATAAAGTAAGTGGCCAGGAGACTGGATCCAGTGGCGTGAGGACAAGCCAATCAACAGCTACGACATTAATAAATTTACTTTCTCAAAAATTGTCTTCTTGTTTAATGTACCGTGTAGGATTATTTGCGAACTTTTGAAGTGATTCTGTGTCCAAAACAGGATATGTGAAAACGGCAGTGCTGAAATGGCTTTGAAGGAAAAATATGTTACTCGTCTATCATTTCCAATATGTTTTCCATCTACAAAGAACCTAATTTAATTACCCTAAATACGAAGGCAACATATTCCTCCGAAGCTTGGGGCAAATATTATCCTACACGTTGAAATAGCCGTAGGACTTGATTTTGAGCAACATCCACTGTGAAAAACTGAAAACTTGCAAATGATGATTTGTTGGGGCAGGATATTTAGTGCTTAATTGTCCGAGAAGAGGAAGATTGCCTTACATATTGTGGTTCCGTCACTTCTTCAGAACGGATTTTAATAATCGTTGTTTTTGAACAAATGCTATCAGAGTTCTCACTGTGGCAAGAATGAAGTTTATAGAGTCTTGTGGATTGTGACGTCCTCATACGGGGAAAGCAGGCGGCTTCAAATGGTTTTGCCCTGTCTTCATACCAGGAGAAATGCCGTTCCGGACACCGCAGTCTGAAAGCACTTGCGATGATATTAATAGCTTATGAAATCGCAGAATATATAACACGTATGAGTGACAGGAGAAAGGATAAACAAATTTTAGCCATCAAATTTAAAGAGACCTCTTCAGAAAAAAAAATGGCGTGGATGAGAGGGAAATATTGAGATGTGTGTGAAAGAAATGGGTTATGACGGAGTGAAATAGATTCTGCCGGCTGACAAGTGGGCTCATTGGCAGGTCCTGATGAAGCTCTGATTTGCATAGAAGCGTGCAAACCTTTCGGTCAACTAGGCAACTTTTCTGATCAAGGAGGGATCTCTACCATGTAGTTCATTATTTGTTTCGGTTATAAAATACGAGTTATTTTTGTATCTTTCTCAGCTTAGAGTTCCAGAGCAAGTTCCACATCCGAAAGCTCCCTGCTACGTTAAAATTTTTACTAATTCCTTGCCTAAAAAGAAATTAAAGCTGTGATTCTTGCCGATGTCTATGTCTTGCAGGGTTCGAATTGTACAAGAGAATGAATATCGCAGCTCACTGGCCAGATTTTCTGTTCGGTATTCAGATTTTTCTTGACTCGAGTCTCGGATAAACAACCGGCTGTGATGTCCGTCAGTCTCTTCAGGCACATGCCTGAAGGTTGAAACATCTTTTGGCACAACATTTTTCAACTTCTTAGTGATGAATCATCAGCGAGATTTTGGGGTTTCGTCGCGATGTAGTTGCGGTCTTTGATCTTATGGGTTGCTGCACAGCGTCGCTAGGTAATTACCGACTTTTCGGGACAGCTCGTACATTCCAGACGTCGAGTGCCTTAATATATATCTATTTCATGCCAATAATTGTCCAACAAGATGCAACTATATACAGTTTATTTATATCTTTAAACCGCTCTACATGTTTCGGGCGGTATCTCCACCTATCATCAGGAGCTCATGTCACTGTATCCACAGCATCTGGCACTAGTAAAACCGTAACTGCAACCTGTCGTGAACGTGACTGGACGGGAACTGCAGTTCCCGTCCAGTCACGTTCACGACAGGTTGCAGTTACGGTTTTACTAGTGCCAGATGCTGTGGATACAGTGACATGAGCTCCTGATGATAGGTGGAGATACCGCCCGAAACATGTAGAGCGGTTTAAAGATATAAATAAACTGTATATAGTTGCATCTTGTTGGACAATTATTGGCATGAAATAGATATATATTAAGGCACTCGACGTCTGGAATGTACGAGCTGTCCCGAAAAGTCGGTAATTACCTAGCGACGCTGTGCAGCAACCCATAAGATCAAAGACCGCAACTACATCGCGACGAAACCCCAAAATCTCGCTGATGATTCATCACTAAGAAGTTGAAAAATGTTGTGCCAAAAGATGTTTCAACCTTCAGGCATGTGCCTGAAGAGACTGACGGACATCACAGCCGGTTGTTTATCCGAGACTCGAGTCAAGAAAAATCTGAATACCGAACAGAAAATCTGGCCAGTGAGCTGCGATATTCATTCTCTTGTACAATTCGAACCCTGCAAGACATAGACATCGGCAAGAATCACAGCTTTAATTTCTTTTTAGGCAAGGAATTAGTAAAAATTTTAACGTAGCAGGGAGCTTTCGGATGTGGAACTTGCTCTGGAACTCTAAGCTGAGAAAGATACAAAAATAACTCGTATTTTATAACCGAAACAAATAATGAACTACATGGTAGAGATCCCTCCTTGATCAGAAAAGTTGCCTAGTTGACCGAAAGGTTTGCACGCTTCTATGCAAATCAGAGCTTCATCAGGACCTGCCAATGAGCCCACTTGTCAGCCGGCAGAATCTATTTCACTCCGTCATAACCCATTTCTTTCACACACATCTCAATATTTCCCTCTCATCCACGCCATTTTTTTTTCTGAAGAGGTCTCTTTAAATTTGATGGCTAAAATTTGTTTATCCTTTCTCCTGTCACTCATACGTGTTATATATTCTGCGATTTCATAAGCTATTAATATCATCGCAAGTGCTTTCAGACTGCGGTGTCCGGAACGGCATTTCTCCTGGTATGAAGACAGGGCAAAACCATTTGAAGCCGCCTGCTTTCCCCGTATGAGGACGTCACAATCCACAAGACTCTATAAACTTCATTCTTGCCACAGTGAGAACTCTGATAGCATTTGTTCAAAAACAACGATTATTAAAATCCGTTCTGAAGAAGTGACGGAACCACAATATGTAAGGCAATCTTCCTCTTCTCGGACAATTAAGCACTAAATATCCTGCCCCAACAAATCATCATTTGCAAGTTTTCAGTTTTTCACAGTGGATGTTGCTCAAAATCAAGTCCTACGGCTATTTCAACGTGTAGGATAATATTTGCCCCAAGCTTCGGAGGAATATGTTGCCTTCGTATTTAGGGTAATTAAATTAGGTTCTTTGTAGATGGAAAACATATTGGAAATGATAGACGAGTAACATATTTTTCCTTCAAAGCCATTTCAGCACTGCCGTTTTCACATATCCTGTTTTGGACACAGAATCACTTCAAAAGTTCGCAAATAATCCTACACGGTACATTAAACAAGAAGACAATTTTTGAGAAAGTAAATTTATTAATGTCGTAGCTGTTGATTGGCTTGTCCTCACGCCACTGGATCCAGTCTCCTGGCCACTTACTTTATTCTGTTTGTTTGTTTTTGGCGCGACAGCCCCCCGTGGGCCAGGGCCTCCTCATTCACGAGGTTTCTAGAGCACACATAACGACGCTGCACAGTCGGTAGGACTCTGGACGAGTGATCAGCTCGTCGCAGAGACCACTACCTGACAACACACAACGCTCACAACAGAGAAACATCCATGCCCCCAATGGGATTCGAACTCACAATCTCAGCAGGCGAGCAGCCGTAGACCCACGCCTTAGACTTCTACGTTCTACTCTGTAGATGGAAGAATTCTAGCACGTTAGGCCGTATCGGCTGGACCCAGAACAAAGGCACAACAATTCTTAGAAATGTTGGTGGCTATGCATTTTCGTCACAGCGCAACATCTGAAAATACTTGAAACTCCAGCAACACTGCACAATATAACAGAAAAATATGGAAGAGCTATTTAGCTGTCGAATGATTCCCGATTACTGAAACGGCATTACATTTTTTAGAATTTAACTGGTTTTCGCGCTTGTCTGCTGATGAAAGTGATATTAGGAGGAAGAATGATGTGCTGCTTCGGTGGAAAGACACTAACAGCGGAAAACTAACGTATTTTGAGAGAAACATACTCCAATATCAATTTCTTCACAACAAAACTCACAAGGACTGGCCCAGGAAATGACCCAGGCCTCCGCGATGACAAACCAGAGACTAACAGTCTGAACCCTATGAATAAATATACGACGGATTTTGTGCTTTCCTAAACGCAAGACACCCCTCTGTGTTTCGCAGATTAACTTTGTAACAGAGAACACAGTCTTTTTGGCGCGTATGGGTGAGGAGAGGGGGAAATAGGGTCTTGCTGAGGAAACCGGAGGGAAAGAGCCCACTGAGGAGACCTAGGCGTAGAAGGGTGGATAATATTAGGATGGATCTCCAGGAGGTGGGATGTGGGTGTATGGACTGGATTGGGCTTGGCCAGGATAGAGACAGGTGGCGGACGCTTGTGAGTGCGGTAATGAACCTTCGGGTTCCATGAAATGCGGGGAATTTCTTGACTTAGTAAGTACGTAAATAAGTAAGTAAGTAAGTAAGTAGAGAACACACCCTACCATAAATTAAATTAAATATATAAACGTGTTTTTTTTTATACTTTTCTGGACATGATCAGTTCTGATGTTGCAGAACTTTTATGAACACGAGTTTTATTTTTCTTACAATACGATAAAGATGTTTGTGTTAGACTCTAACAGTATTTATACCGAATACTTATACTTTTCATTTATCTCAAATCTGTCAGCTATCCCCCTACTTCCCATCACGCTGGCCAGCGCTGTTTCATAAGACCGACATACTACGTCTCACACCTGGTCGGCTCCGTCACACATGCAGCTGACAGCAGTCAGGCCTTTAGTTGGGGCCGAACGTATTTTGAGCGCAGGTACACCCCACGGAATTGTGACGCTTCACTCTGTCACCATGGCAACCGCAGTGCCGCTCAAGTTGGATTTATAGCTGCGGTATATCCCTGTGCCTGAGTGCAGGCGATCACGTGGAGGTGTAAAGGACATTGGTCCTGTCAGCTTCCTGCCCTGGTATACAGAATAATTTAGCAGGCTTAGGTATCATCGTGAAATTTTCACAAGCGATTGAAGGGCCATAAGTATAGCTACAGAGTAAAAAAATGGACAAGGAAAGTTTTTCCCTGTCCAAGCCAAAAAGATATATGGGGGGGGGGGGGAGGGGGAGAAAATATATCGCTCCACTAGACGAAGATAAGTGGGCAAAATCATGCCCCATTTACTTTACAACCTGGCAACGTCTGAAGATTCCGTCTATTGCCTCTACTGGGATTCTGACCGCAAACCGCCCAGTCCGTAGCCTAGTCGGTACACCGTTTACCCTATCCTGACCACCATCATTGTAAACAAATTTAAACATTTAGCAATAAAACTGCTTGCGTTATGCGGAAAGAACAAAACCCGTGCACATTTTCTATAGAACCGCTAAATGAAGTTGGGTTGAAGCTTGTGAACTGGATTCAATAATTAGAGTTATGATTACTACTGCAATGTAAATATGGAAATAAACACTATGCTTACAAAAAATTCGAAACATTACTTACTACCTGAGCGACCTCTTGTTTCTCAGGGAAAAATATACTCCAGGGACTTAAAGCCACCCAGTAGATGATAGCTAACATAGACGGCAGTACCTGGTTCAGATTTGGGATACAGCATCGACCTATCTACGTGAAGGTTTCCGAGATTTTATTCAGTCTACAAAGTGAGTGCCTGGACAGTAGAGCAAAATCATCTTCAAATAAAAACTATCGCACATACTGCAATTTCTGTTCTCAGTCTATTACTTTCCCAGTTAATCTGACATCACACAAACTCTACACGTGGTACAAAAACGGGAAACAGTCAACCAAAATCTAACCTTGGGAAAGCAAAGTTGCCACTGTCCTTGTTCGGTCTGTGACACAGGCCCTTCCTGCTTCAGTTTTGCTCAAAGACCATCGATCATCAAAATTTTCAACAAAAGAGAACACGTCTATTGTGAGAATCTTAGCCCAAAATTTGCTGACATTTCTTTTGAGTGAGGTTTATTCTTCGACAAATAGCAACCACGAGAAAGAAGCATAATTCGTGAAAGAATGTGGACTTGACTACACGCAGACCAACAAGGGGAATGCTTACCTTTCCGTTGAAAGCAAAGTAAAGAACATTAATGCCCCTCCTATACAGCATGGTAGACAAAGGTAATGACGGTTATTTCATCCCGCATTATAACACTCTACGATGCACTGGCTTAGAACGAGGGGATTCCGGAACAAGAACTGGGACTGAAAAGGGCGCACAATTTAAAAAGTTCAGAAATTAAGGAAAATTGAACAAGGATAAAATAAAAGCTGCTGATAATTACATATATTTGGTGTCCTAAATTTTATTTACCACTAATGTGCATTTGAAGGCAAGTGGATTTTCTGCAGCACCTTTAACCGTAAGACTGTGCTGCAGTCTTGGTCACAGCAATTTAAGCTTGAGCTGAATCCTATTCGTTTGCCAGATCTGCACTGCCACGTTGCAGTCTGTAAACAACAGCAAGAGTACCAGGCCTAACAACAATAAACTGAATAATAATGTGGTTTCGTTGTTACACCGTGCATGTTGTTGAGTCACTCAATTATTATACCAATTACTGCACATATATAAAATTTATAAAATTTACACATTAAAACATTAAAAACGCTCCGACATGTTTCGTTCCTAGGACCATCATCAGGGAGCTATATCGTCCTTGCTAAAGTCACACTATAAAAAGTCACATTAATTTCGCTGTACCGGTTGGGTATTGTGGCAGCATGCCGTGTTGTGTAATGTTATGTTG
>Ga0123353_10019787_pt1 | contig 10022 bp, 6 predicted proteins | sample TergutLab28metaG_3_FD_92763 | JGI IMG/M metagenome (GOLD analysis project Ga0123353, IMG submission 92763) | Labiotermes labralis P3 segment gut microbial communities from Petit-Saut dam, French Guiana - Lab288 P3 | ecosystem: Host-associated > Arthropoda: Insects > Digestive system > Gut ...
AAAGCTGTGGGATAGCAATAAAGACAATCGCACGGCCTATATATGCGACAATGAGAGCGGTGCGCTAGAACTGACAGTGGAATTCACTGCCACCGGGAATGCAGGCGAAAACTTGCGATCCCGCGCAAGGAGCGGATACCTTTCCATACACATTCCCTTGTTCGCTCGCATGGCAAAGAGCAACCAGATTCCTGACTGGGTGAGCGAATGGAACTTTGACCCCAACCGAGACACGGGTGCGAAGGACAAATTTATAAAAACAGATGGCTTAGAGGCATTCTTTTCCACTCTGTTGGGCACTGCAAAGAACCCCTTCCGGGAAATCCCGCTGACTTTTTTGGAGGTGGACATTGACATGTGCGACGGGGCGCTGGACGGATGATTGCTCCGAATGCACATGAATCTGTGTGATTGACCACTAGGCGATAAACCTCACGCATATGATGGAATGATCTGCGAACATTTTATGAATGGAGGCTGTTATTGTGGAAAAAAAAGCGAAATCAAACCGAAACTGGGTATTGGGGGCACTCTTGCTGATGGTGGCGGTTGTTGTCGCCACCATTGTGAACTTCCTCCTTGCCAACGGGCAGGTAGAAGTACAGGTACCGAACGGTGACTATGTATCCCGTATGGGACAGTGGATAGCTATCGCGCTGGTACCATTGTTACTACTGGCACCCGCGGCGTACCTGCTTTCATACGGAAGAATGCGCAAGGGTATTCCAAACGCGAAAATCAGCGCACGGACGAAAGTGGCCGTCATACTGGCTCTTTCCACGTCGGTGCTGGCGACCGCGCTGGTTTTTGTAGCGTCCTTTATTTTCGAGCAGTTGGATACGTCCGAGTTGTATCCAGCATGGGCGATCAATCCTGTCCTCACAGGGGGGGTTATGTTCGTTGTAACGCGCTGGTTGTCCCCGTGGCCCAACTAATCAATACGACCGCATAGAAAGGAATCGCTATGAGTAAGTTAATTATCACCATCGGTGGAACCGGGGCACGTTGCGGGTCAGCGGCGGCCTTCGCCTTGGCTGCAAATATGTTTTCCGGCAGCGGGAAGATCGGCGTGATGCCTGTGGACAAAGACGCCGGGAACGGCACATCGCGCGCTTTCAATGATTATGTCAGCAACACCTACGCTGGGATTGTGAACGCGTTGGGGAAAGATGACCCGAACCGCCCCTTCGCCAAATTCGATATTATGCTGGAAACGAGCTGGAAGCTAGATTCGCTGCTAGATCATGGTACGGGACTCAGCGACACCTTGCGGGACTACTGCACCGATCTATCACAAAAATTCTTGCCGCTGTTTTACACGGAAGCGGAGCAGAGCATGAATCTGCGGGACGGCTTTAAGCGCCACCCCAACATCGGTGCGCTCGTCTTCGAGGCCATCAAGAACGACCCCGCTTTCAATCAAGCGATTGACAAGGTGCTGCAGGAGGCACAGGGCGGCACGGCGGAAATCTTCCTCATGGGCAGCATTTTCGGCGGGACAGGTGCGAGTATGTTTCTCAACCTCGCTGAATACATCCGCTTACGCGCGAAGAAGAACGAGAGCAGCAGGCACACCCGTATCGGCGGTGCACTGATGCTGCCCTATTTTAAGATCCCGCTGGCGCCCAGCGACGTCAAGCGTACGGGCGACTATGTGAGTGACGAAGACCTTGATGAGGCGACCCAGACCGCTCTGCAGTATTATAAATCTATTCCTAACCTCGTCCGTCATGGCAACAAGGATGGCTGCGAACCGGGTTCTGCAATTTTCGACGCTCTTTATCTCATCGGCCTGAATCCGCATTGCGCCACCCGCCACGACGAGGAAGACCACCCGCCAGTCTACGCAGAAGGTGGCTCACGGCAAGAAAGCGAATGCTGCGTTGTGGATTTCATGGCCGCCTGCGCGCTTTGTCACTTCTTCGAGGCCGCAGAGCGGGAGAAAACAAGCGAAACCGACACGCCGCTCTATGTCCAGCCTGGCACACCGGACCAAAACATCTATACCCTCTTGTTCAGCGACAGCAAAAGCGACGAGTTGCAGAAAATCGGCTGGGAAAACCTCCCTCCAAATGCGAAACACATGCAAAACCTGTTCCGGTTCGCGGTGTACATCTGCGGTTACCTTTACCCGGATTACCGCAACGCAGGGGAGAATGAAAAATACAGCCTCTACTACAAGCTGCAGGACAAAGAGCAAAGTGCGGAAAGCTTGGAGGCGATCTATCAATTTTGTTTCCACTTCCTAGAGTTTTTCCTGCCAGTGGCGGCCACTAGGGCCGGTGGCGACATGATCTGCCAATTGGCAGACATAGGGGCGCTGAAGCAACTGCTGGAGTTTTGCCGCAAGGCTAACTTCGACGATGACGCCGTTATTGAGGTTATCAGGCTGGCAAGCAATGCGTTTTCTTCCCCTTTGAAGGTGGACAGCAAGGCAATCACCAGCAAGCTCATCGGAGCAAAGAAGAGCATCGCAAATGAAAAAGAGCTGATTGCAAGGGTTTATGCCCTGTGCTCGCGTGATTAACGGATAGAGGAGGATTAGTTATGCCGCGTCTACCGCATATGTCCCTGCCGGTGGAGCAGGAATTGCAGCAGGAAGCAAACAACCGCTTAGAAAAGTCGGCGAAGGATCCGGGATTTGTGCGTCTGGGAGCCGGAAGGATTGACATCGACCAGATTGCCGAGTTCATGGGCAAACCAAAGCCGTGGGGTACGCATTCCGTGCCTTCGTTCCTCGCGCCGTTTCTGGTTCTCAATAACGTAACGCAAACCGCCGCATCACGGTTTCGCGAAAAGGAAGCCAAGCCCGAAATCTGGGACAACAACGCACGAGTGCTGGATAGCTGGCTAAGTGTTTTGTGCCTATATATGTTCCAAGATAAGCTTGGCGTCAGCGTGAAATACACGCACTCCAATCTATATGTGAACGAGCCATTCGGTGCCACGCAATTCCAGCCGACTGCCGAGCAGGGGAATGCGCAGGTCAGCCGGAAAGCGGACGCGACCCAAGATATGATCCGCGCCTTCAAAACTGCGGGGAGGCCAGCCTTTGACCCGCAGGGCGGGAACCCGCCGTTTTGGTTCTTGACGGAGCTGCAAGCGCAGTTCGGCGGGAACGCGTACACGTTCGCTATCCTGGACGATGAGTTGATGCTCTGCCCGACCATTCTCTCATTAGATGCCATGCGTGCATTCAAGCGTTATGTGCCCTGGTATAAAACCGGCGAGAACAAGATTCGCGACCACCTGATTGAAGCCGGTTTCGGCGTCGGTGAAAAAAGGCTTACTCCCCGTGGGCAGATGCTTTACAATACACTTAAAACGATTGAGGCGGCTCTGAACGCTCCCGCGCCAGGGATGGGTAACATCCAACTGTTGATCCGTTACCTGGAACTCGCAGGCAACGCCGTGAAATCGGAAGGGGTCCCCTTCCCAGCGAAAGTGGAGGAAAGCATATACAAATTCATGGGAGACGGGAAGGACGACCCTTTCTACAGGGAGCAGCAGATGCATGTTTCCCCGTCGCTTGGTGTCATAGCGGGGATGTTCTTGGATAGGGCGGTAAGGAGTAAGGCGCCTGGGATCGACAACACCTGGACAGAGGAAGCGGTGCTTGTGCCGTTGACCGACGACCAATACAAAGCGTTCGAGGCGAACTTCCGCACAGCGCCGTTGCTGATCCCTAACCTGCTGCCGGTAAATGGCACCAGGCTCTACCTTCTGCCTCCTGTGCACAACGAGATCTACGAGTATCTGCACAGCATCCACGGCGACAGATCCCCAGATATGGTGCGGGGACCGGAAGTGACCGTGCGCAGCGAGGCCGCGAACGCGCTGTTCAAAGTGGAAGTAACCATGTCCTTCTTGGACAATGAGCGGGAAGTGATCACTCGGATCCGCGAATACGTAATTAGCCTTACCCCGGAAATCAAGAACACGCTTTGGCTGATGGACAGCCTTCCCTACCTTTCCCTTTGGCCGGATGTAGACCTGCCGGAGGATAAATGGGGCCTGTACCTTTTAGCGCAAAGCGGTGAAACGCTGGACGGGGACGAAAAGCTGTTGCAACTGTTGCGCTCGCTGGTGACAGACGCGCAGTGGCGACAGAAGCTCGGTTTTGAGATCGGGAAACTCGACGAGGGCGGTCGCCGCATCAAGGCGAAGGACTTACGGCTGCGGGTGGACCAGGTTGAACCTGCGCGGCGTGTGTCCCGCGTCCCAGGGGTTCCACATTGGACGGTGCATCAGTGCGGTACGCGCCCAAAAAACATTAAACTCCTCGCCCCGGACAGCGAACATGTAATATCCAGCCTCAACCTGAAGCCCATCCCGGAAAATGACCCACTGAGAAAACCGGGAACGAGTACCGAGAAATACCAGGTGGCGCTTGATTTCGGAACGAGCTCAACCCTGATGTGGATCGCACCGATGAGAGCGAACGGTTCTTCCGGGACACAGCGCTCCATTATTTCGGGCGCGGACTATATCACGGATCTCTTCGAGCAAACCAATCAGGAGAGAAGGGAAGACTTCCATAGGTATTGCTGGATCCGCGAGAGCGGCGAATCCATGGACGGCAAAAACCTGTTGGGCAAGGTGAATTCCATTGCGATTGTATACGGGGCAACAGGCGAGCCGGTGATGCTAAACAGGACGAAAGATATCATCCCCTTCGTCAATGGCTCCATTTTGCGCCGCGACGTGAAAGTGTCGGAGGATGTATCCCACACATATAAGCCACTAACGGATTTCGGCGTTTTTGCTGGGCTGAAGTTTTTTGACGTTGAGGATGACAAGAGCGGCAACGGCGAAAACCGCTACTGGGACGACGCGCTTTGTCTGTTCTTCGCCCACTTGCTGACGCTTGCCGCGCTGGACGCCCGGATGAGCGGCGTGACGAACGGGAATTTACGTTTGGTTGCCGCAGGTCCAGACCGAGGCGTGTTCGAGCGAATGAACACAACACTTTTCCAAACATTGGATCTTATGAATGCGCATCAATTCAAAAATGTGTATGAGAACGAACCCGTGAAAGTCTACGCGGAGGCAAACGCAGTGCACGCTTACATGGAGGAAATGCGTCCGGAATCAAGCTGCTTCGTGCCTGTAAAAGGCGGCGTCATCGTGGACATAGGTGGTGGCACGACGGATATTTACATCGCGCACGGAAACCCCAAAACAGCGAAGCCCGTATGTGCCTCTTTCCACCTGGCGGGCGACAGGCTAATTCGAAGGGCAATTGTTTTCGCTAGCGCGAAATATCCTCTGGGGGGCAGTACGCAAACGCCACGCCAACCCGGCTTGCAGGAACTGAGCATGCTCTTGGCAGAAGCGAAAAACACGAAAGAGAGCAACGATTTGCGGCAGCGGTTCTTGGGCTCCTATGAGAAGTCCATGCGCAGCAACGCACCGAACCCTCGGAATGAAAACGAAAAGTGGCTTGTTTTCCCCTCCAGCATTGAGGCAGTGCGTAATATGTACCCATCGCTGGCGGAACTTGTGGACGTACTGATGAGCGAGTTCCCGCCGCGTTATGAGCTTGTGACCACCGCCACGAATCTGCAGTCGGGCTCGGTAGGCGGAAGTACGCCGGCGGTAAGCATGGTGGCCGTCTCGGAAGTCCTAAAGCTTCATTACCTGCTCCTGTTCTGCCTTATTGCCGAACTGCTGAAAAACAACACGAAACAGCTTGATATAAACAACTGGAAAGAAATTGATATCTTCCTTTCTGGCTACGGCGCGCGGGGTCTTGGCTTTTGCTGCGGAATGTCACTGGATATGGTGGATGGCGTTTGCGCAAACAGTTTGTTCTTTACCGAAGTTCTCAGTTCCGTCATAAAAAAAGTGGCTGGGCTGCCGGGCGAAACCAAGATACGCTTCGTTATGCCTTTTGAGCAGGAAAAGCTAGAGGTTGTGCGAGGGCTGTTCTGCTCCAGCAAGCTGTTGGAACCTGCGTTCAACGACACAGAGAATCCCCTTGAGCAACCTAAAAAGAAAGGCGCCGCAAGCAAAAGAACCCCGCTGGAAGCCCTTACAACGGAGCTGGTGAGCGAAAAGGCGGCAGATCTCGAAAGGCTATACCGAGACGCCATCGAAAGCATCCCGAGCAATACGATGACCCGCTGGTTCCGCGAGCGCTATAAATCACTGCTAAAGGAATGCGAGGGATTTGCCGAAACCGGCTATCAAAACGAAACGAGCTTCGAGAGTATCCGGCAGAAAGTTATCAACTATGCCGTGGAGAGCCGCCTGCTGGATGTTTTCGATACGCAGGGCTTGGGCGTGTGGTACTGGCTCAAGGTCATAGAAATGGCAATCCGGCGCTGGGGCGAGCTCCCGAAAGACTGGAAAAAACGGCAAGAAAAGAAATCTGTGCAGCCGACAACAGACGAGAAGCCAGAAAAATAAATGCGCAGGAGGAGATCTTGTGACAGCATCCAATCAGACAGCAGCCACACCGCAAGCTATTATTACGCAACCTACTGTGAATACGGGGTATACTCTTGTGGCGGGCCAAACACCGCCTCAATCTCCATCCCCGCAAGCTCCACCTCCTCAGCTGTCTGCTGACGAAAAAAAGCGGCGCAGGCATAAAAGGATTTGGGCCAATTTTGTCCCGTGGATCATAATTGTAGCTCTGCTTTTTCTCTATGCCTGGTTCGCGTTCTCGTATCTTCCAGAAAAAGCGCAAATTGCTGAAGCATCAACGGTAGAAACCACCCCAGTGGACGCCACATAAGAAAAAACAAAGACGCACACGGGAGCTGTACCGTAGTCCCCAAGCGTGCTATATACCAAGGTGTGGCGTATTTCACCATACTGATAATTATTGGCAAAAAGGAGGGGCTTTACATGGACAGAAAAGTGGACATTGAGGACGCGCTGTGGGAAAACGCGAAGCGTTTCCTGGGCTCTCTGGTATCAACCGTGTTAGGGATTTTTGATTTCATTTTGAACTTTCATATTGCTGATTCCAAAGGTTGGGCTATCTATGGCTTTAAGCTTCTCGGCAAAGATGACTATATTTATATGCGCATTATAGGCCTTCATGTGTTGCTTTCGGTATTTTGCCTGCTGATTTATTATATCTATTTGCGAAACTGGGATTTGTCGGATCACCAGCCCAGCCGCAAGGCGTTTGGCTGGGTATTTATCGGTTTGGGTGCAGTTGGGCTGGCATATGGGTTGTGGAAGCACTGGAGCGGAGGTGATTTGAAGCCGCTTCTGTTCCTGATAGGGTCGTTCATTGCGTTGCTTGTGACAATTGGGATGACATTGAGCCCCGGCTTGGTTATTTTCAAGAAGCAGCTCGCCAAGATCGCCCGCTGGAAAGATCGAATAAGGTACGCGTAAACATAATAAAAGTTTGAGGAGGGCGAAACTCTGATGACGGATTACCACATTTTCTTTTTTGGCGGGACAGGCATACGCGTGGCGCAGGCCTTAGTGTTTGCCTGCGCTTATGGATTGCTAAATAACTCACGGCTGTACTTGACTGTTCTGGATACAGATAAAGGGGCTTCATTCGATAAGCTGAAGGAAACTGTAGAGGATTATCAGCATTTGCACCAACGCTGGAAGACAATGCGAAACGATCCAATCAAGCAAAACCATGCCAGCTCAATGTTCCCTCTGTTTGGCGCGGAAATTAAGCATTACGAACCCTTACCGTATTATCTGGCAAACAGAGCCCCCGGTACGCTTCGGGATGAATTATCGACTAAGACAAAGACGAAGGCCGAATACACGGTGTTGCATGGTATATTAGGGGATGACTCTTCCAATAGGGTGGTTGGAACCGGGCTTTACGCCAACCCGGCTGTGGGTGCATATCTGTTGAGAGAAGAGATGGAAGCGGATGTTGCTTTAGGCAAGGTTGCCAACAGGCCGGACCAAAACGAAAAGGTTGCGCTGTGCGCATCCTCGTTTGGCGGAACCGGTGTTGCTGCGGCGGAAGTGATGCTGAGAGAATTCGGCGAGAACGGGACATGGCATAAAAAGCAGATGAAAGTAAAGGCTTTCCTAATCCAGCCATATTTTTCAATTAAGCCTGGGGAAGCAGAAACCGAGCATTGGGATGAGGGCGAAGCGGAAAATCGGCACGCAGAGGTAAAGCGGCACTATGGACTGCGCCGAAATGGTGATGTGCAATTTATTGGGAGCGCGTATCCGGAGAGATGGATGCGCGGCGAGTACAAAGATCATGACCAAGAAAACCTGCCGGATCTAACGGAGTGGGTGGCGGCCATTGAGATTGCGGCGTGGTTGCAAAAGGAAAACAAGCGCGACATCTGGAGCTTGCGCGCCGATATGCAGCAGACACGCGAGCGGTTTTATGAATTGGCGGTGATTTGGACAAAACGGTTCCATCCTACACTGCCGCCATCCCCTGAGCATAAGAAACGCTTTCCAACGTTTTCACCGATGTTCTATGGCGATATTCATTTGAAGTGCGACACCCGCCTGAATAAATGTCCGGCTCAAGAAAATTGCCGCCATCAGGAGAATTGCTTGAACAAGCTAAATAATTTTCTGCTCGCATTCTATAGGTGGCATCGTAAAATGCAGACCAAAGACTTCACTGATGCGAGTGAATTATTTGATGCGGCGACCCAATTGGAAATAACAGGATATCGTCATACGTCCGAGCAGTTCGAGCACGGGAAGAAGCTCTGGAGCTTGGCGGCAAGTAAAGGATGTGACGGAATGGAGGACTTGTTCTCCAACCTATTCTATGCATTGGGGAGGATGGTATAGTGCAAAAAAAAGAAGACTTTCTCAAGAAAAATGCTGGCTATCCGAGCGTAGACAGCTGGGTTCTGCATGCGCGGGATCACTTCCAGACGCTGGAGGCACTACAGGAGAAAAGCAAAGATTACCTCAAAGCAGTCATAAATTTGCAGAAAGATCATCCCCCCAAGGTCATATGCGATATTTATCCATCCGTCACTGAGGATATGGTCACCTTCACGCGCAAGTGGATCACGCTGCTGTCCACCATTGCCCAATGGGGCTATACTGCGCCTGCTGCTTCTAGTATGCCTGCTCCACCCGTCGTTGCTACTGTTCCTCTGCGGCTGATGTTATTGTTCCAAAACATGACAGAGTACGATTTCCCCCTGACCACAAAAGAACATCCGCACATTTGGCTGCGCGCAACAGAACCCGGAGATCATCTGCAAGAGTTCATTATAGCCACTTGGATCAAGTGTGAATATACAAGCTCCTCATTGGTACCATCTCCAGATCTTTGCACGGAATGCCCGAATACGGAATGCCATTATTCAGCGCGATACCAACCTGCGCCACAGTCAAGCATTAGCCAGGTGTTGGGCTTCGCGTACAGACCCTACTTGGCGATTCCCTCAATAGATGCGCCTGACTTCTATAGTGAAAATGGAGAATATTGTATACCGCAAGAGTTTATAGCAAGGCAGCGCCTGCACGCACTGCTGACATTATATCATGCGAAAACGCAAGCGGAGTTCTCCGCCAGCAATCTGCTGTTTGCGCTGCAAAGTGTCATCAGCGATCATCTCAATGGCAATACCAGCACAGCGCCAGGGTATACCATAACTACCTTTGTTCAACGCTTGTCCGGCCTAGGCGCAGCAGTTTACCCAAAAACATCGCTTCCCAAAAGCGGCTTAAAGTATGTGGATCCCTATGAAATCTGGCAACTGAATTAGCCCATTCACAACCACTTCAAGTGTCGTTGTTTCTGTTCAAGCCGTATTGGGAATACCGTAAAGTATATGTGATAATTGCCATCGTTCTTCTGCGTTGATAGCCAACATCAACACAACCTTCACCAATATCCACGACATATGGTCTTCCTGCTGGGCGCGGTAAGGCCTGTGAGTTGGTATAAAAACACTCTTGTTTTGCTGTATACACCCCTCTGTTGACATGTGTCCATCGTCATGCTAAAATATAGGGGCACTTGATGCTGAGGAGGAGGAAGCATGCAGAACCAGCACACCATACCGGAAAAACCAAAAGAATACCCAAGCCTATCC
>Ga0123353_10019788_pt1 | contig 10022 bp, 5 predicted proteins | sample TergutLab28metaG_3_FD_92763 | JGI IMG/M metagenome (GOLD analysis project Ga0123353, IMG submission 92763) | Labiotermes labralis P3 segment gut microbial communities from Petit-Saut dam, French Guiana - Lab288 P3 | ecosystem: Host-associated > Arthropoda: Insects > Digestive system > Gut ...
AACAAAACATATATATATATATATATATATATATATATATATATATATATAATATCCACATGAAGTTGCCATCAGTTAGTGCACAACTCACGAATGTATTAATGCAATATAGCGGTCGGCAAGTGTGACAGACATTAAGTTATGCCAGCAGTACAGTTGGTGGGTGCAGCATTGCTCGCTCTGTAGCTCCATTGTCCGGCAGCATAAAATGGACCGAACAAACACTGCTCGGAAAACGTCGGTCGGGCGAAACAGCTGTGGAGAAAAGTTCGTAGCATTAAATTCGGTTGTGCCCAAAGCGGAATGGCGGAATGGTGGTCACTTGCCTGGAAAGGAACTGCGGAACGAGGATCTTTATGGTAAATGTGTTCACCTCGTTTCCGTTTAAAGAAGATATCTGGATAGCCACATCGGTAAATGTTTACGACGATCAAATTAGATTTACCGCCACGACCCCTATACGTCTCAATTTGTAGCTTTTAGCTAGGCATAGCTTTACCTTGCTGTTAGCACTCTACTGTAATGTAAACAAGGTATAAGTAACCTAGTCCCACTGCAAGCCCTGAAGGATTATGGTGGATTGGAGGTAGAATTCCACTTGTTCTTGGCCTCGGCACAAGACGGAGATGAGTGGTTTACCTTCACGCCCCGGTCGCTTTACCAAATGTGAAGGGGCTCGCGTTAACCACTGAATAGGGGCTAGTCGGGCAGGACGTTTCGGAGAAACAGAAGACATGTTTCTCAGCTGTGGATCGCATCACGTCGAGCCAGTAGCCAAGTCACCTTACCGACTGAACCATCCCGGATAATGACACCGTCCCCGTGTGTCAGTTCACGTGTCAGTGCGAGATCACGGAACGCCCTGCACGCTGCTGCTGTTTGTACTGTCACTGTGTCAGTATAATGACAGGGTGTCACTTTGCTAGTAGATGTATCAGTTGCTGAAGCTACAGAGCATAAAGGTGATTGGAAAGGGAGGGGGGGGGGTTGTTGCGTCATTTTTTGGCGGACAGCCCGAGCAGAACTGCAGATCTTGGTTGATGAGATGTGCCACAAAAAGGTTTTGAATGTAAATTGGGACGACGAGTTGTGAAACGCTACAAACAGCGTAACGTCTGCCGATTTGGGAAAGTACGTGATGACGCGTAAATGTGGTTAGATGATTTAGATTTCTGAAGCATGGTGGTGTGGTGAAGGTAGTGGGCAGGCAGTTGCACTGGGTCAGTGACGAAATTAAAGTTCATGTAACGACGTTTTCTATTCTGCACAAGCTATTTAGCATCGAAATCTACGGCTACTGTGAAGTAATTGGTTTGGATCGATGGACGCGCGGTGAAATAACAGACCCGTCGTATTCTGAGCTAACTTACCACGAATAGTCAGGCGGTTAGTCGACGGCCTTTCACCGCGGAGGTTCGGATTCTTTTGCAGGAAAGTTCATGTGCGATATGTGGTGGACAAACTGGCATTGAATGAGGTTTCTCTCCGTGTACTTCGGTTTTCCTCTGCAGTATCGTTCCATCAGCGCTCCATACTTGTCACCCACGATATGGTCTTACCAACAACCAATCTGTACGTGTTTACAGACTGTCATTGAAGTGCGTGGCAGATTTGCTTGTCTTCCTCTCCTCACTCCTGTACTGCTAGTGTTATTGTTAACTGCCTGCCACAGTCCATGCTGCACAGTCCTTCAGAAGCTGCCAGTTTATCATCTATTCAAGGAATACTTCGCATTTATGAAACCAGAAAGTCAACTACCATGTTTACAAGATCCCTTCACTTGTCCATATCCTGAGCCATATGAATCCAGTCCACGCCTTCCCATCCTGCTTCTTCTAGATACATTGTAATGTTATCTTCCCATCTACATGTGGGTCTTCCAAGTTGTTTCTTTCTGTCAAGTTTCCCTCCGACAAATCTATATGCATTTTGTGCTCCCCGATGCGTGCCACATTCCCCGCCCATCTCATGCTCCTAGATTTATGAACACGCGTTGAAATGATAGCAACATGTTAACTGAAACGTCGGTCTTCTGTCGGTCACAATCGCTCTGTCCCTCTGTGGACGCTGCTTCCTCGTTACAACGTCCCTCTTGCTTGGGGTTGTGTGGCTTTTCGAGCAGGCTGGGCAACGTCTTGTTACTCTGCTACTTGTACTGGCAGCACTGTGACAAGGGGATATACTAACGAACTGCGTGTCAGAACGCTAGCAGTTGCTGACCTACCAAACAAATTTACCGCATCTTCCGGAAGACGAAGTTCCACCGCCGCTGGTGCAGCTACCCGTCACCCCTCGCAAGCCTCAGGTACGGACCGCAGCCTTCGGAACAAGATAAGAATTCGCTACACGGGGAGTCGCCAGCAGGGACGAGAATCGGCTCCAGTATTTTGTACGAATGAACGTATGACGGAGGGACGGACAGGCAGCGGACGGGCGGAGGACTGAGAAGGACTGCTTTGTGGTCGGAACTGGCTGTGACGTTGACGGTGCGGAAGCGATATTTTAACCTGTCAGATTTCTAGATGGAAGGCTGGGTGAGGCAGGCATATTCTAATGTTTTCGGTAGCTAGCTCTGCACGATTGTGTTCTGTTGTTAGTGTCTCTGTAAATGTAGTGCGCACATTTTAGTGTTCTTCTGAAGCAGCTAGAACGAGTGGCGTTATGTGTGTCTGGCAAGCTGTCGTTGTCTCAGAACACATGCCATTGAGTGATGGGATGGTGGGATGATTTGTAGTGATGAACTGCAAGACTGTCCGGGAATTTTCTGGATGCGGTGAGGAATTCAACGGATAATCTCAGTAAGAATATCAGGCCACAGACTGCATTCGAAACGGGCATCCCTAAATACAAGGCTTGGACCAGCTTCCTGCTTTCGCGGCTGCTGCTTCTGAAAAGCTGCCTGTAGGTTGTGACGTAATATCAGGTGTGTACTGCAACAGACAATGGACGGCGCGACGCTGCACTCCGGGCTGCATACAGCTCGTGCACCAGGCTGACTGCAGCACTCCCACACAGTAGTCTGTCTGACCCAATGACCGGGCACTCCTACCACGGTCTGGCGGTTACCTTATTAGCATAGTGTTGAAAATGCCCTTGGTTCGATTCTTGCCATTGCCAGTAATATCAGAATAAGACGTAATAACGAACCTGTCGGCATCAAAACAACGAGGCACATGCAGAAGGGCTGTGGAATTCCCTTCGCCACACACAGTGCTGGTGCCTGTGAACACTGCAGTTCGTTGTGTCTCTTCAACTTCTGCAAGAACTGGTGTCTGGCGTCCGTACAAAACTAGCAGTGAACATAACCTGCATAACTGTGTTGATTGGCTTGAATTTCAAGAATAACAGCAGCCTGTAGGTTGTGTTGTTTTGTTGACCTTCTTGAGGAACCTCTTACAGAGTTCCTTACTTCGAAAAAAAAAGGTTTAGTGTGGCTCTTGGTGTGCTGGGACCGTTGGAAGGCAGCTGAATTGTCGTCTTAAGACGGTTCTTACCGGCCCGGCGCGTACTGAAACTAGCTGATACAGTCGAAAGCCTAATCCTGTAGCAATCCCGATGATAGAGCCAGCACAGTGCACAGTGCATGTGTTGGTTGTATGGGGTGTGCACGGTGAAGAGAACAGCATTATACAACTTGCAGCACAATATTGCGGAAGGCAGGCACAAGATTCCATTCTGCAATGTCAACACTGAAAACTGCCAATGATAATACAAACAACGAACGCAGTTTGTTTTAGAGAAGATGATATTTTGAAACTGCATTGTTATTTCTACAGAAATGAGTTTACACAACAGGGGTGTCTAAACTTGCGGCACTAAGCAATTCACGTTTACTATCCACTTGAAATAATGGAGATTCACTTTAATTTCACGGTCTGTGAAATGTGTCCTTCCGCAGTGTTCAGGCAGATCGGCCGGTGTGCGTGCGTGCGTCGTTTGGTTTGCTTCCATGTTCATGGGGACGGCGGGTGAGTGCGTCGTTGTGCTGCCATGTACTTAGGCTGCAGCATGGTTATTGCACAGTGACTCAAGCAGGCCAGTTTACTTTTCCATTGCCTTGTTTTGACGAACTGCAAAATGTCGCGCTGTCGGAACACAACACTTGTTACAAACTGACGGTTATAAACAGCCAGTGACCGTTACGGAGAGACAAGGCAAACTGAATGTGAGGTTGTCCTTGTACACACCATGCAGGCGTATGGGGGGGGGGGAATATTAGTTCCATTAATCATGTTAGTGGCCAATTTGACGTTCCGTTCGCTTTATCCCCGGCAAAGGAGCCCTCGGTGCTCACCGAACAGGGGGGTGGTTGGGTCAGAGTGCTGTGTCGACTTTTGGAGAGTATAAAATGTGCTGCTTTTGCCGGGAATCCAAAGTGTAGGACAGGCACGGAAGTAAACCTCCATGAATACTACCATTCGGTAATAGATAGATGTGATTGGACTGCCTAAAACTGCGTCCAATTTGCCTGTGTAATCGCTGCATAGAAGTGTGTGTGTGTGCGCACGCCAGCAGTAACAGTCCCATGAAGACAGCTCACAGACCGCATCTTTTCTTCCGCTGAGAGTCGAAATCAGGGCGCCTAGCTGGCCAGACTCTAGTGCTTGGTTAAGGTACGTGACGATGTGAAGTTCTTGTCATGTCGATTGTGTCGTACGTGTTTGATGAGGGAATTTATTTTGTAGTGAGAAAATGGGTCGGAATTAGAATCATCATCATTAAATCGCTTGTTTGAGCAGAAGAGATGCAGTCTGTCGTGACATCTTTTGCAGCCGACTCCAGAAAGTTTGTTTCTGAAAGGATTTCCAGTAATGCGTAATTATAGTGGGACAGTGGCGCGCGCAGTGGTTGTAGGCTGTACCAACGGTGCTGACGGCAGCTGAGGTGAAGCGAAGCGCCTCGCTGTCGCACATTCTACCGCCTGGGCAAGTTCTGTCGAACAGAGTGCTTGATTGCTGCTTGCCACTGTTCATTTTCTGCCAAGAACAAACGCGCTGTGTTCGGTATACCTACTGGCTTGCTTCAAGTGAAATTGTGTCTGCGCGCCGAACTTCTGTCTGAAACATTGAAGTTGGGTAATTCAGTCGAGTTCAATCCTAAACTGTATGGTAAATATGAACCGCCGTTTCGGAGAGCTCACTGCCTCCATATTCAGGCGGTACACAGTCAGTAACCATGCCTACGTCATGCCTTGATGGTTAATATCCGCATTTTGTGAATTTCCGAAAGACCAATAACAGTATCGGAATGACGTCACATCTCTCGTCTGTGTACGGACAGTTGCTGTCATAGTTTGGAGGTCCTGGGCTCGGAACTTGATTTTAGTCTTACCATTCTGTGTTTTCGGAATTCCTTCACAGTTAATGCTAGTACCGTATATTGACACCGACATGTGATCACAATACAGTCACAAGACGTCCACAAACACAACCCTCCTACGTGGTCCAGCGACGTATCGCCTTTCTGAGGGTCACCTCAGCACAAACGTACATCGGTGTGTACGTTAGGATGTTACAATATATAGGTATAATAATATGAAGATTATAGCTGTTATTGTGTTGAAATATTCTTGATTACAATTCTCCGATAAGCCTCTGTTTACAACGTGTGTGTTGTTATGTAGGCATATACAGGCATGTAATGTCGACATTTTCGATTCAGAAGGATAACTTGTGGGTACAGTTTGCAGTTAGGACAGAATATAAACATAAATGTTGGTGCAGCTCAAAACGCGGTGTCCAGAACACCAAAGGTGCGTGACATCGAACACCCCGCAGTCTGCATGTGTCCTGTCCTGCGCACGGTAATCAACACACATGGATATGGTCCCAGAAACTTGGCCGGCAAGCCGTAGGTCTGCGGCCGCTTGCATGCTGGAGTTATGGGTTCGAGTCCCGTCGGAGGCATGGTTGTTGTGAGTGTTGTGTGTTGTCAGGTAGAGGTCTCTGCGACGGTTTGATCACTCGTCCAGAGGAGTCCTGCCGAGTGTGGTGTGTCAATGTTGTCCCGTGCAACAGCACCCTCCTGCATCTACAGTGAATAGGTAGAAGAGGTCAGACTAAGAAAGAAAGAAAAAGAAAGAAAGAAAGAAAGCAGTCAATAAAACACGTTACCAAGGCTGGCGCAGGATTTTCTTTCATAATTTCTGTACTCAGTTTTGCCACTACCAAATGGTGTTATTGGATGAACAGAGTAATTGCAAAATGAGGCCTGGTTCTACCCTTCCGTACCTTCCATACGATCAACGATCACAATGCGCATGTGCGTAGCAGATACAGCTGCTCTTCGTCATCCGTTGCACGACGCTAGTTCAGTCTGCAACACTTACTGCACAGGAGACATCAGTACTGTGTGCGTAGTGTTCATACTTGTGTGTCTGCGTGGCTTCAAACATGTGGTATTGCGCTAATTGTAAACTGTGCCGGCAGTGACAGGCAGTTGATCCTACTGGACCGAAAATGTCGACATTACGTGTCTGTATATATCCACATAACAACACACACGCTGTAAACAGCGGCTTATAAGAGAATTGTAACCAAAAATATTTCAACACCATAACAGCTATAATATTCATATTACGTGTATTATACCTATACGAGTATATTGTAACATCCTAACGTACACACCGACGTACCGGTATTACGCATTCCTTTGTGCTGACGTCACCCTCGGAAAAGCGATATATCGCTGAAACATGTATGATGTTATGATTCGATATGATATTTATTAACTGCTGTGGGTTTTCCGCCCGGTGGCAGCGGTCGGTACAGTTGTACACAGATAGAAGATAACAGCCTTATACATGGGGAGAAATAATACACAAAACATTACAGAAACACAGAACACGCAAAATATCAGGCAAAACACACAAAAGGAGAAAGCAAATATAAAACTAGTAATTATAAAACATAAAAACAATTAATTAGAACATTGCAAAGAGCAAAAGACATAAAAGAAACAGCAGACAACAACAACAACAACAACGAACAGCAACAACAACAACAACAACATGTAGGAGGGCTGTGTTTATGGATAACTTACATTTTACTGTGCGGACATGTTGGTGTAAACAACTGGTTGCAAGCGCAATGCACGGACTGGATCATATTAAATGATGCTTGTATGATACTCAAGACAAACCACGCCTTCATCTGCCAGTAACAATTGTCGGTAAATACAGCAGTCTGCCTGCAGGCGCCCTCTGTCTCACCTTCTCAGAGCCACATGCACACATCCCCCCATTTTCAAGCACTTGTATTTCGACGAACAGCGTCACAACGAACCGGCCTCCATCCAGAAGTAGCGTTGTGCCTCCTTTTGCATCTCAGTTGACCTGCCTTGACACTTCATCTGTTTCCATGTTCCAGTGAGCACGGCAGCGTCTCTCAGTTTCAGGCACATAGTATCACCATAGCATCACCACAGTATCACCATAGAGAGATCCACAAACCCCATCTTTTGTCACCGCCACCTCTTTAGATCGCAAAATGTTCCTTAACGTGTGTAATTAGGTGATATGTAGATTGGACACTGCACGAGGTGTTTCTGTCTTGAGCTGTGTAATAAGGTGATATGTAGACTGGACACTGCACGAGGTGTTTCTGTCTTGAGCTGGTGGATAATTTGAAAACTGTACTTTGCTCAGCCAACAAGTGCAGCGTGATTTCGCCGACTTACACAGACTAATTAAAAAGCAGCAGATGTGACATACCGCTTGTGTCCAACGGAATATGAAGCCTGAAATCACTAATGTGTCTACAGAACCCAGAATTTGCGGGTATTCGACATAGCGTTCAGCTGATGGGATCCTGATGACGCTGCAGTCTGTTGAGGAATGTCCAGACGTGTTGACGACGTGTAAGATTGTCGTAAAGCCTACCATCGTACCTGCCGCGGCTTCCCAGAATTGGAATTAGTGGAACTGGACAGATTTGCTAGCACAGTTACTCAAGGAAAGGCACGTGCAGCTTAAGGCGTAAGATTGAAAGTCACGTGATGGACGTCAGAATGAATGTATCATCGGGTGAAGAACCGGAAGTTGCAGGCAACAGCGATAAGCAGAAAGTGTTATGCCGCAGTTGGACGGTGTTTAGATTATGCAGGAGGTCAGCAATCAGCGGTCAGCGAGTAAGAATAGCTGCATTGTTAGGCCGCATGATATTCCTGCCCTTATAACCATGTCACGTGACATGCAGTGTGCGCGTCTGGCTGCGTCGTGCACATTTTTTCACCGCATCTCGTAGTGAGTCGTTCCTCGACCGATACCAGTTTTGTTATGCACCGACTGTAGTGTGGCTCTGCACACCGGCCGTCTTTACTTTCGAACTGAGGTTTTGGTGCGTCGGTAATCGCCAGCATACAGTAGAGTTGTCCGTTGTAACAGCACAAAACGACGCGCTTCGCCTGTGGACCGAGCGCACAGTCATCTTTCGATTTGTCTGCCTTAGGGGGAATTATTGCTGAAACTTACCGAAGTCAAGCACGAGTTAGGTCGTACGGATCGTATTTAAGTGTTACTTTGCACATAAAGTTGTGTTTATAATCTGCTGGAATTTAATTGTTATCCTAATGAAAGATTTGGTGCCCGCTGACAGAGTGTGCTGACATATCCTGCGGTGTCAGTAGGCTTCCTTACAGGCTGTGAAGCATATTTTCTCGGAACCAAAATAAATAAATGTAAACAGCATAGCTGGCCCAGGATAGGGACAGGTGACGGGCTTTTGGGAGTGCGGTTATGAGCCTTCAGGTTCCATAAAATGTGGGGAATTTCGTGACTAGCTGATAACCGGTTAGCTTCTCAAGAAGAACTCTTCTCCGTGGAGTAAGTAAGTAAGTAAGTAAACAGCATAATAAAGAAGGATCGGGAGCAAAACCCTTTTTCGATAAGCCGATCAGACAGCGCCCAGAATCCGAACTGTTGTTTATTCGTGCAAGAACGAACTGTCAGGCCTCAATAAAACCGGTAGCCTGGGCTATTGTTCATTCTGTTCTCAAATAAATACGTCAGTGCCAGTAGCAGTACTGCTAGTGCTGTGGCTATGACGTGTCACCTTGCCGATCTTCTCTTGTCTGCCACTTTGTTCCTTTGCACGTCCAGCAGTTCGCCTGTCTTTGCTGTCATCGTTAGGTTGTTGCAGTACCTGTCCCTGAAAGCAAAATCTCCAGTTGTTACAGTACCTGTCCCTGAAAGCAAAACCTCCCGTTGCAGTACCTGTCCCTGAAAGCAAAACCTCACGAAGTTACAGTGCCTGTCCCTGAGAGCAAAACTTCCCGTTGTTACGGTACGTGTCCCTGAAAGCAAACCCTCCCGTTGTTGCAGTACCTGTCCCTGAAAACAAAACCTCCCGTTGTTACAGTACCTGTCCCTGAAAGCAAACCCTCCCGTTGTTGCAGTACCTGTCCCTGAAAGCAAAACCTCCCGTTGTTACAGTACCTATGTCTGAGAGCAAAACTTCCCGTTGTTACGGTACCTGTCCCTGAAAGCAAAACCTCCCGTTGTTACGGTACCTGTCCCTGAAAGCAAAACCTCCCGTTGTTACAGTACCTGTCCCTGAAAGCAAAACCTCCCGTTATTGCAGTACCTGTCCCTGAAAGCAAAACCTCCCATTGTTACAGTACCTGTGTCTGAGAGCAAAACTTCCCGTTGTTACGGTACCTGTCCCTGAAATGCTTTGCCGCTATGAAAGCAGCTCACTTCTCAAAAGATCAACAAACATTTAATACGTCCCTTTGTTGCGGAACGATAGTTCTGCCGCTACGTCACAATATCTCATGTGTCCATGTGGGGCACTTTCCAAATTCCGTGATTTGCTGACCCCCTCCCCCCACTTGCGTTCAGTTTGTACTAAGATTCAGTTTGTGTTTCTTGGACAGATTATTACCGTTTGTTTATGTGCGCGCGCGCGCGCGCGTGTGTGTGTGTGTGTGTTTTTTTTTTTTAGTGGGGTTTTGTCGGGACAAAAGAGATGCTTTTTTTTCATGGCCCTCATATCCAAAAGCCAGTTAACTTGGGTATGACAAAA
>Ga0123353_10019789_pt1 | contig 10022 bp, 5 predicted proteins | sample TergutLab28metaG_3_FD_92763 | JGI IMG/M metagenome (GOLD analysis project Ga0123353, IMG submission 92763) | Labiotermes labralis P3 segment gut microbial communities from Petit-Saut dam, French Guiana - Lab288 P3 | ecosystem: Host-associated > Arthropoda: Insects > Digestive system > Gut ...
TATATATATATATATATATATATATATAAATTATAGTTGTATTCCTTTATGAAAGTCGTTTCAGTGTCTCTGCGTGTTTTAAATCTAAACCGAACGTCGTCTCCGTGTAGAATAATCGTTGACCTTGAGGTAACAGCGCCAGTGCTGGGAATGTATAACCACTTCACGTGTTACCAATGTAATTGCAAGTTCACGTTCACGCGTACTGATTGGTGTTGCAGGAAGCAGATGAATTTCGAGGACGTGGCATTGAGTTTAAACTATCGTCCTGTCTTGTTTATTCAATGAACATACTCCGACGGCTCTGAGTTTAGATTTACGTATTGTGTAGTTGATACTACTGGATTGTAAATTTGCTCTAGTGGCGAATTTTCATCAGCGTTACTATTCTTGGCATACCAACGTTCTTCTTTCTACCATGTTCATAGCGGCCCTGGGGTCCACGGAACCTGCAGGGCAAGCGTCAGAGACTAATTTGTCTGATATAAAGACACTTTCAGCGTGAAACTGGTTATGCGCCCACGTGGAGCAGGGAGGTTACGTATGGTCAGAGCTGAAGATTATTCATATCCGTGCATTAATGAACAGTTTAACAGATAATACAAACGAATGCACAAGTACTAAAATATATAATTCCACATAAATTCACTAATACTCTGATAGGTTTCGAGCTTCTTAGATCATCCTCAGGGAGTCTTATATCAAACAAGCATATTTAAAACACAGATTAGTTAAACAGATGGACTTCTTTCTTATAATAAACCAGCTAGATGCACTAGTTTCTGCAATTTATTTTTGGAATAAAACTCTACATGTTTCGGACAGTCCCTCTGTCCACCATCAGGAGTTTTTCACTGTACACACAGCAATGGTATATGTCATACAGGTTTGCTAACAGCTTGCGAACAGGATCAGGACGGAACTGCAGTTCCGCCCCGATCCTAATGATGGACAGAGAAACTGTCCGAAACATGTAGAGTTTTATTCCGAAAATAAATTTGAGAAATTAGTGCATCTATTTGGTTTTATTATAAGAATTTATCACGATGCACGTTCACCTGAACGACAGATGAACTGCTCTTTTACATATGCTTGTTTGATATAAGACTCCCTCAGGATGATCTAAGACGATTGAAATATGTCAGAGTATTAGCGGACTGTGTGTGAAAGTGTTTAATTTAATACTTGTGCTTTTGTTGGCAATGTCTATTAAACATGTACAGAGTCCTACCTCCTCTTTGTCACGCACACTTAACGCGCGATGCTTAGAATACGGATAACTTTAGCTTGCTAGAGTGTTAATGGCATTTTATTAGGTTGGGACTTGCTTGATAATCTGTAGGCAACGTTATGAAGATGCGGAACGTGGTCCTAATTTGTTTTAAGCGGATTGTTTTCCTGCTGTGGGAGAGAGATCATTAGTCTGAGTAATAAGCTTACGTACTAAATCCACAGTAATTTTAAACACTTAAGTAAGAATTTATAGGCGATGTGCTAGTAGGAAAGTCTTATGTTTAAATAAACATTTACCCTTGTAGAAGGTCGTGTTACCTCGGTCATTAAACGTACAGAATTCATCCCGGGTGTAAGGTCGAGAGATGTTTCTCTTTTCCGCCATGTTTAGTGGATGGCGGGATAAGGACCGTAGCAAGTCGCCGATGACCATCTACGTGTACAGTTCGGATGGGTTCAGTTGTATAAACTGTGGAAAGGAGGGAAAACTGAAGGAAATTTCATGAAAACGAGTTTGCGGAATTGGGGGCACTGTACTTTGCACGGCGCAGACATTTGGACGCAAGTCACGTGTGTTGATGAATTGTAGTAGGCACATGTTTTATGTGTTTGGTCCTATGCTTATGGCAACGCATGTTCGTATTATGATACAAACGCGTAATTAGAATGATTACATCTGCAAATTCTGTGGGATAAATTCTTGTTTCAGATAGAATATTATCGGCTATGCGGTTCTCAGTCTTTTTTTTTTTCTGCCGCAACCCACCTGAAGAATGGCGTCCACGTACTTGGCACCCGTTCGTGGGAAAACCAAAATTTTAATTGTTTAAAAATAAATTAACGTAAATGATATCTTCTTGTTATTAAAAATTGCTTGTTGCAGTAATATGCAGGTGGGCTTTATATCAGTTTTGTCGCTTCGAGCGCTATGCGGGTGTTCGACTGCACATGACGCGCGCGCGCACGACCCCGAACGGTTCTCCCTTTCTATCCAAATGCGAGTGTGAGGTTATGGCGTTAGGCGATCGACAGTGCCTTGATAATTTTAGTACTGGGGTAGTGAATATCGTTGTAGATGTTCAGATTTTTCGCGACACACCTAGTGGCTGCTGTCGCGACACAGTTTGAGAAGCGCTGCTTTAGAACATAGGTCGTCATCCTTATCCGTCTGGTGCCCCGCTGGTCAGTTTGTTAATCATAATCAGTTTTCCACGGTAAAATAGAACCTTTATTTTTTCCACTCTCAGTGATCGCTAAAGCATTTTTCGTATTTCTGGACCAAACTTCCGACCTGCTTTAAAATCCAATTTCAAACGAAATCATATATCCGTCTGTCACACTTGCATGACGTTCACCGTGTATTCAGCATAGCTCTTGATAGCTAACTAACAAACTAATTACATGGAATAGAGTTCGTCAGGAGGCTAACTGGTCCTCAGCTAGTTAAGAAACTCCTCACATTTTACGGAAACCGAAGGTTCGTCACCGCATTCACAGGCGCACGCCACCTGTTCCTATCCTCTGCAAGACCAATCCCACTTGTTGAATATCCATTTTAATATTATCTTCTCATCTACGCTTGAGTGTTGTGTTTTTCGGTTAAGTTTTTCCATTAAACCGTACGAGCATCTCTCTCATCTCCCTTACGTGCTACGTGCTCCGCCCATCTCATTCTTCTTGATTTGATCACCCGAATAGTACGTGGTGAGTAGTACAGGCCAGATCCTCCTTATGCAGTCTTCTCCACTTCCCTGTCATCTCATCCATCTTAAGCACAAGAATCTTCTTCAGGACCCTGTTCTAGAACATCCTCAGCCTGTGTTTCTCCTTCAGTGTGAGAGACCAAGTTTCCAAGCCTAGCTCCGGATAACCCACTCTAATAGAGAAGTGGCGGCTGCGTGGAATTTGGACAACATGTCTTCTTGGGCTTGGAACTCCTTCAGCTGTGTGGAATATGTCAGTTCCAAATTTTGTCTATACACCCATTTTTCCGTGCGTGCTGGATATTCAAGTTACAGAGAGCACTCTCGTTGTATGGGAGGGTTTTCCGATGATGAGATGAGTCCACCGCACAGCTGCCCCTTGACGTTGAATACACGGGAGGGGCGATGTGCACTTTGTCAGGGATGGAACAGCTAATCTGACCTGAAATGACTGCCATGTTGTTAAGAGGTTTCATTAGACGGACGCTCGTAAAATAAGGGTGGCGCACGTACGTGGTTAATCAGATTGTCAGGTATAGTCAGTTGCTGACCGACTTTGATACATCTAGTTACAGTTTATGGAGTAATACTGTAAATGCCTTCTCGTTTCGGATGAACAGTAAACTAAAATTGAGTTCGCTGAAAGTTAAATAGGACAAACTTTTAAGGGAGAGCCCATGATAAAGTACCCGTGACTAGATTGTGACACCAGAACCGTCCCGAAACTGTGGAAGCTTATGATGTCTTGGCGCTTTTGACCCGAATTTAATCCTGCGCGTGTTCGCGATCTGCTCTTGCAGAATCCTCTTTACAAGATTTCTCGGGTATAAACGCTCGACAAAATGGAGGTTGACTCATTCGTTCCTGTGCATGAGCCTTTTCACTGCACGCGTTAAAAGTCGTGCAAATATCCTATCCATTTACACGTTCCTTAAAAGGCATCCAAGTAATTAGTAGGTTCTTTCCCAACCTGCACACTGGGCGGTCACTTACAGAGAATACTATATCAGATGCTGTATTAATACAATTTGACCTCCTGATGATGAGCACAGAGCTGCTCGAAACATGTCGATTATAATAATAATAAACGTATTAAATAACGTAAGTGTGCATCAAGTTGGTTCATTTACCCAGAGTCATTTGTGGGTGTTGATAGTAGGGGCAATTTTTTTTGTACTAACTGTTAGGCCGATACGCTTCTTATTTGGCTGTCTCTGGCTTTCACTCGGTTTTTGTGCATTCCTTTTCTGGCACGCATATGCGACCGTCGTCTATTAACGACTCGTCCAAGGACGAGCGCCAAAGGTCTTCAGGTGACTTCACTATGTTCTGTGGCTGGGGTTAGAAGGAGACTCCAGGAACGGACTACAGTACAAGGAAACCAGTCACGCCGATTGTAGTATGACAGTCCGTGAGCCTCGATAGTCTTCGTCGCGGATTGCCGCTGCGCCGTGTGGAGATAGCCGAGTGTTCCATGCATTAACTCCGCGCAAATAGAAAATCCGTATTCTTTCGTTGTTCTTTCTTTCATCTGTACTGCAGAGAACTCATCTCAGCTGGTCGCATAATGCCTTTTTTGTTTGACATCACTGCAAAGAAAAATATTATTTCTCAACGTTCTTCTCGGATTAGTCTGCGTATGTCCTATCATCTAGCCGTTCTCATGGTATATAAAGTCCAGCGAAGATTGAGATTCTCGTCTTCGACGTGGGAGATGGTTAACGTTAAACTATCAGCCTTCTCTGGCGACGATGCATGCGGCCGCTTCTCTAACTAGAATAGTGTCTACGTAAGTGTGAAATTTTACGAAGTAGGTTCTGGTTTTGGGTCTTGTACTTTGCGAGGGAATGGTGAGCTTGTGGCCGCCATATTGTCCTGCGATATCGTATTCTATACGTAACCCTTAATTGATGAAACACTGAAGCCAAAATTTGTCTGTTTCCTGCCAGGAAAGTGCTTTGTAGTTTGTTTAGTGCTAGATAAACCACAGCAGTTCCGTTGACTTTATCATTTGCCGATGACAAGTAACCTGAAATAATGTGTGCAGATAGGCTTGTGTAACCTGTTTAACTATGCAAAGGGCATGTTAATGAATTTTTCTGATTAAAATGCGTTACAAATAAATGGATGTTACAGTAACATAGACGTGTATACTTCCAGATGAATGAGGTGTTCCTATATGTCACCAAGAGAAACTTCAGTGTATCCCTCGCGGAGACAAACTGCAAACTCGCGACGTACAAGCACTTATGCACGGAACGTACAGCTTCTGCTCTTTGTCGTGTCTGTAATTTGCATCATCTTGGGCCCCTTGAGGCTCTTGATGAGACTTTTGTGGATCGCAGTGTGCTCGGCTCTGCAGGTTTTCTTATATAAACTCCGGGCCGAATAAGGACGGAAGAATATGACGAGCCTGAACTAGATATCCCTGTCGGCCCTGGGCGCAGCGTCGGTCGTAGAATGCGGGGGAATGAAGAGTCGTGTGATCTTTTGGGCTCGGGTTCCCCTTGATGCACCAAGTATTTATACTCTCATATTCTCCTGTCGTTTCTTATTGTTGACCCGTAATCAACTTCCAGTGGTTCGAGTTCATTCTTCATTCATCATCATCATCATACTTTGAAGTAGTTGTGGGTGTGAAATCAGTCTTGTACCCTGAGCTTCACTTTGTACGAGGTTCGCAGATTACCTACGGATTTCTCGTCGCAAATTAGGGGATCCGAGGCTGTGCGTCTCTGCTTATGAGTATTTTATTTTCCTTGGGAGGGTTACCAGCCCGTCCGCAAAACCCCCATTCTTGGAGGACCAGTTTGTCTCTCCTAGTCTGACTTCTCTCACTACCAAATACAAACAAAACTGGATGAACCACCGTGGAAGAATGGATAACAACAGACTCCCGAAACACGCCCTCAACTACAAACCCCAAGGACGAAGAGATCGTAGACGCCCCAGGAAAAGATGGCAACGCTTCGATGCCGGAACAGGTCAAACGACCTAATTCATGGAGGAAGGTGATGATGATGATGAAATTAGGGGATGGAATTCTTATCGCTAGCTCCATAGTTCCTTCAATAGAAAAGACAGATTTTGCACTTTTTAGTGTCAGTTTTTCCCCCAGCGATTAGTGGAAAGACAGCAGACGAGTATACGAGTCTCCTGCAGACTGAACGACATACTGTTTGGTTATTGTACATGCAGCAGTACATATTTCTGATATTCTTGGCAAAGATTCGGTCAGTGCAATTAACTGGACAAGCGAAGCGAAGTCCATTATATAATCCCTCGCACTCGACGCGAGTACAGCGAAGAGCAGAAGTATTCAGCAGGTGAAGCAGACGTGTAAAACGTCCTGGCCAAGGCGGGACGTACCGTGCCTTTCGGTTCATTCAGCATAGTAGCATGCATCAGCAGTGTGCCAGGCCACATGATTATTTTTTCTGTTATGGTATTAGATCCTTACTTCATATTTATGTTATCTTTATTTCATATTTATGTACATGCATAATAACCACTGCCACCGGGTGACAGCCCACTTGCATTCATATATATATATATATATATATATATATCGCTCACCTGGCTATTAATTTTGTTTTTGTTCTCGTGTATAGAGGTCACTCCTGGGGAATGCTTATAAATTGTCGGCACTTTCGTACAGGAATTGGAAATTTCCAACCGAAATAGAAACATTTTATCCGCTCCGTTGTCTGAGAAGGCCATTTGGATTATGACTGTACAACAGGGGTGACCACAGGGTTGCTCACGGGACGTATGCTGCTCGCGCAGTTGCCTCTAAAAACAGCATTTAGATGGATTGCTTGCACACGGGGCTGACCGTGAACAGAGTTTTAAAAGGTTTTGTAAAGAAACGAGACTCATAGCTAACTGAAACGAAGGGATTGTAGTGGGATGGACAGGAAAAAGAAGCCATTAAATAAGGCAGGTATGTTTTGTTTTATTAACCTTTAGACCCCTAACGTCAACTATAGTTGACGTACCGCACCGCTAACCTCCAAAGTTGCATTTTATATATTTATTCAACAAATATAGGTACTGAATATTTTAAACATGGTGTATACTCTCCGTTTTTTTTCTCTTCAAAATGCGGTTTGTTTCATAATTCTAACTTATTTGGTTCCTGTATTATTCACATTTTATGTACAGGTGTGCTAAAATTTAAAACAATAATTCCGGCGCCAAAAGGTTTGCATGGTTCTTGCCTAAGTTGCCTCCTAAAGTGCGGCTTCCGAAGCTCGTATCATTGGCCTCCCCTGTTAAAGTGTGTGACGTTTCTGCCGTTGATCAAGACAGTTTATCGTATTTCCCTGAGGTACCTAGGCTGATGCTGAAGTGCGAAATAAGTTGACCATGGCCATTCATCAGCATGTCGGTGACTCACACGACGGTCCGCCTACTAACACTGACAAGGAATTTTCCCGTTGCATGTAGACAAAGGTAAAGTAGTGTGCATTAATTTTGTTCACTCACTTCCCGAAATTGTGCAGTTCACATTACACCGGCAGTTACTTCAACACTCCGTTTTTCAAATAGAATTAGTCCGTAAATTTTAAGCGTTACAGGTATTGCGAAATTAGCAGTAATTTTACGTGTCGGTGTGTAAGTCCATTTGTCCTTGTGGTAAATTAAGATACCACGCCGTGACGGCATATGCGGTAGTGGAAGTATGGCCTCACTAATTTGTAACCTCGGTGCTGGGTGGAGATGTATGGTAAGCTTGACGATCCGGCCGCTTTAGCCCTGAGGAAAGAGATCCCCGGTACGCATTGAATAGGTTGGGCTTCGGAGCCCGACTGGATGCTGTGGAGAAAAGCAACATATGCTGCATGTTTCGGGAGTCGAACCACGATTCCTCGGTTCCGTACCGTACAGCCTAGTCATTATCGCGACTGAACTACACACACACACACACACACACACACACACACACACACACACACAGTGTGACACCGCCAGAGGATTCCAGTAAGCTCGGGACGTTTTGTTTGATTATTCTGAGTAACAGCCATCTTTTACAGGGTAAGCGTTCATCCTAAGGTGGTGCTCGCATTTTCTGTGTTCATTTTAGGCGCGTTCGCAGAATTGCGGGAAGGGACTCTTAGCTTCGCCTGTCTGTCTGTCTGTCCGACGGCCGTCCGCATGGAACAGCTGGGCCCCCTCTGGACGGATTTTCGTGAAATTTTATATTTGAATATCATTCGAAAACCTGTTGAGAAAATTCACGTTTCTTTCAAAACTGACAAGCAAAACGGGTACTTTACATGAAGACATTTTTGGTCATATCTCACTCAGAACTTCTTAGAACGAGAAATGTTATAGACAGTAGTTGTAGATTAAATCAGTACACCAATTTTGTGTTCAATAACTTTTTTTTTCGGAAATCTTGCCGTTTGTGTGATAGTGGAAAAATATTGTAGAACTGGATAGGCCAGGGATTACAGTATGGTGCCTGCGCATTGCATGCTGGATAACGAAGGCTATAAACACACACACACACACGCAATGTTTAATGCTTTTTGATTTTCCACTGCAACAGTGGTTCGACGAACGCCCTTTAGTGTTAGGTTATGCGTACATTGCTTTTAAACTTCGTTCCAGAGATTGTGTCAGCGCTGTTTTCTTTCTTTCCTTATGTGTAGGTAAAGGTAAAGCAGTCCCGTTACAGGCCTGGAGTGGCCCAGAGGGTTCCAGGAAGTTAAGGCACAGGATGGTAGTAAGGTTGTCAGCCCTGCGCACCGGCCGCCTTTACCCCCAGGAAACGCTTCCGGTACTCATTTCTGTTAGAGGCTGAGTCGACCCCAGGTCCATAGTGCGATCGGAAGGATTATGTCAATGATACCATCTGGAATCGAACCAGCGACCCTCCGATTTGTAGCACAGCACCTTAACCACTGTGCCACCGCGGTTCCCCCTTATGTGTAGAGAATGTTAAATTTATCGGAGATTTTGTTCGGCATACTAGTTGTTCTGCACAGAAAGAAAGACGAATTAAGTACAGAACGATAATTTAACCATCTGACGTTTCCACCCCACGATATGGCACGAGCCGTATTTTTTCTGTCGTCCGATTGTTTCCGTTGTATAAAACACTAGCAACTCCATTCCGCGGTACGGGGTCTAGTTTCAAAACCTCTTGAAGTTTTCTTCTTTCTAAGTGGCATCTTGTAGAGATCCGTCTTGTTCCGTTCCCTTGTTGATGTCACGTGACAGCCATCTCAGACATCTGCTGTTAGCTAACTTCCTCCACGGCGAAGTAAGAAGGAGAAGGCGGTGCTGGAGGGGGTTCTGGGGATAAGAAGGAGAAGTAAATGGATACAAGTATCAGTGCAATCTTGGATGAATTCTGTGAATAGTATGTGCACAGCCCAGTTACTGTCAACCTTGGGTGTGGTTAGGGTTGCTGAAACTGGTATTGAGTGCGACTGCTTGGGGATTAATTTTATAATAAAACCGTGCCCAATACAAAGTGGCGGAAATCCGAATAACAGGACAGAATCCCGTGTTCTGGACGGAGGGAATTCTTACCTACTTCTTCAGATTTCGTAAGTTGCAGACTGTTTGATCTGTTCTCCATACTCGTACTTTGAAGTCGAGGTTCACGTTGGTCTCTTCTTTACGAAACCTGTATTATGTCACTATGTTTTACCAAAGAGAAAACGAAAAGGAATTTATTATTATTACTGTTATTATTGTTACTTACTTAATTCTTCTTCTTCTTCTTCTTGTTCCAATGGCGCTACAGCCCGGGGTGGGCCTCGGCCTCCTTCAAGAGTTTCCTCCATCCTTTCCGGTTTCGGGCGGCTACTGTCCAATTTCTACATCCTAGCTTTGCTACATCTTCCTTCTCCAATATTTTCTATTCCGTGTCCTGCCTAGTTGTCGTCCTTCCAGCAGTCCTGTTTTTCCTCTAGTAGTTTTCGTAACAAGAAATTTTTTCCAAGGTCGGAGAGTCAGTCCGACGCTCCACCCCCAACCTGGAGGACCAGGGTGCCTCTCTTAGTCTGACCCCTACCCTTCGACCTGTCCGCCAAGGGTGACCCTACCAGTAGCTACGCTACCGGCGGCATA
>Ga0123353_10019790_pt1 | contig 10022 bp, 6 predicted proteins | sample TergutLab28metaG_3_FD_92763 | JGI IMG/M metagenome (GOLD analysis project Ga0123353, IMG submission 92763) | Labiotermes labralis P3 segment gut microbial communities from Petit-Saut dam, French Guiana - Lab288 P3 | ecosystem: Host-associated > Arthropoda: Insects > Digestive system > Gut ...
ACACACAGGAACTACCAACCATGTTTACCACAAGGAAACTACGGCTGTCACATCGTATGTTTTCATCTCCCTACAGGCAGAACACCGCATGCAGTAGGACACGGTCTTATTCTCCTGAAGATGGACATAATGATGCCCGAAACATGTTGAGATAGACAGTTTGATAATAAACATCGAATTAGTCCCATCTTGTTGGTTCTCTCTCTTCGCCTTAAGAGAATGCTTGTGTTTTCAGATATTTTTTGACAGGATAGTCGTTCCGTTTCCTTGCTTTATCATTTCGAATGGATCATTACATAGTAGCAAAAAAAGTGGATCAAATTATTGGTGTTCTCTGGAGCAAGCTGTCGTCGAAAAACTTAACAGTTCTGGACCATGACAGGTTTAAGGCACAGCTGTTAAGTTTCAAGATAGATGGAATTTTCTTAATGTTATCGGCTGCATAGATGGAAAGCACATTCGCGTTAAACGTCGTACAAAAATTAGATCACTGTTTAACAAACTTTTTTTGTGGTATAACGAGGCGTCGCAGTTTCTGAAAGAAGGTTCATTTTTATAGACACTGGTACTTATGATAAGCAAAGTGATGGTGGTACGTTTTCTGCTTCTACTTTTTATCACTTCTCGGAAGGCTCTGAATCTACCTTACCAAAGCCTGCAAATTTTGAGGGAAGTGGAATAGAAATGTCTTTCAACACCCTTGGGGATAAGGTCTGTCCTCTAAATATGTACTTAATGAAGCCTTTCGCGAGAAAGGGTGTCATATGAAGAACGTGTTTTCAATTGCAGGCAAAATGGCGATTGTTAAATAAATCAATACAAACGAACGCCAATAAAGCCGAAAGAATAGTGAGTTATATCTGTTTACTTCATAACATCATCATAGATACTGAAGAAACAAGAAATTTCACAAATTTATGGATCCCGTCAGGCCAAAACAAATCCCAGCGGTAGAACATTCAGTCGACCCTCAAAAGGAGCAACGGATTAAGGTGCTTTCAAACACACTTTAACGGACCTACTGCAGCTGTACTATCACAGAATCAGCAGGCTTATATGCGCTGAATGTTCACTGCAGCACCACATTATATAACATCTGTCTGCGTATAAGGTCCTATATAAGTAGATATTCGTAACAAGAGTTACCATTATGATATAAAATGTACCAGAACAGAAGATATTGTAGGTATATAAGTAAGTAACCTATCCAATTAGTGTTATTACTGTACTTACATGTAACGTTTAATTTCTCTTTTATTTCATTCCAAAGTTTTGGCCCGAGAACTCACTTATGATTATTTTTTGTCTCTTTGTTCCCAAAGAGGCGGCATATCTCTAACAAGTTCTATCACATACGTTTTGTCCATTGCAACGACATTCGAATCCTATGCGAACTGCAGCAGGTGTCTGGCCAGACTGTCGTCTCGAAACAAAACCACTTTGTTGGGCCAGACAGACGGCATTTGTTGGGAGACAACATTCATGTCGGATCGGTTTCAGTGTAGCCGCTGACAAAAATTGTAATGAGGTTGATTTACACTTCCTTGTCTGGAGTCTGTCCAGACTGTTGTGTTGTGTCGGTTCTGGCTCCAATGTAGCCGCGGCCTAACAGACCGACAGGCAGATAACACTTTTAAATATAACTGCCTTCGCAGTAAAAGCTACAAAATAACATACGTACACAAATGGAAAATAACGCGCATCCTCTATGGCAAGCATTTCAAAGGCTCAGCTCCTCATGTAATTTCGGACGCCTGTTAAAACTCATCAAGAACGTGCAACCTCATTACAGATGCTGTACATAAGCCCTCTTTCGACTGCTGTGTTGTAGAAATGAAATATCTATTATGTAAAAATAGTCTGACATAGAAAGAGCACGATTCATTACGTGTTTAGACATCTGATGTAGCATTCTATGTTATTTAATACACAGCAAAATACAGAGAGAGAATATAAATATGCAAACTAGGCAGCCTTTTCGGATCCCCCTAATGGCGGGTACTCTTGCAGCCGCATAGAATGCGACAGCCTAAAACCGGGCCTGGTCTCGAGGTGTGAACCTTGATGACCACTCCAGGTTGTGGACAAAACCTACAGCCTTCGAAATTAGCTCACTTTATATAAACAGCAAGCTCTAAGCAGTGTTAAGAAAGCCATTCATCGTAAACCACGGTATAAAGCAAGGGGACAGACTAGCTGCTACCCTCTTTCAATCTTGCCTTAGCGCAGCGTCTCCCAAACCTATTTGGTCACGAATCACTTTTTAACTTTGTAAATATTTACGGATCACATATGTTTGTCGTCCCTCAATTTTCAAATAAAAATCAGTGCAACGAGATCTGGCAGTTATCAAATGAAAGACTGTTATAAAAATTCTTATAAGGACATTACCTTAAATTATGATCAATATGCTGAATTCAAATTTAATAAAAAAAACCTACTTTTTTTATTCCTCGATTTTTTTTCACGGAGTACTTACTCACATCTCGCGGAACAACAGTGCTTCACGGAACACAGTTTAGGAAACGCTGCCCTAAGAGTACGGAATCAGAAAAGTCCTGTGGATACCAGATATACTTTAGAACGAACAGGCTGTAGGGCAAACTGCCGATATAAACATCCTGGGAAGCAGTTTCAAACAAGGCTGTATCAGAGGGTGATTTCAAGAGCTGGAAATAACTGGAGAGGATGCCGGTTTGAGGATCTATGGAAAGGAAACAAAAGTAATGATTCAGACAAAAGAGAAAGACACGAAACTGAAACTCTCAATCACTGAGTTTCTAAGTTGGAGTGTCAGCATTTACACATCTGGGCCGTTAACTGACGAGTAATAATAATGGGACAGAACAAGTACAATGCAGAATTAGTGCGGCCAAGACAGCCGAATTCCATTTAGTGCCTCTGCTTAAAACACAAAATAAAAGTCACACACGAGAACACAAAGCCCTCATCCGACCTGTTGTTCTGTACGCGAGCAACACGTGGACGCTTTCCCACAGTGCCGCGCAAATGATCGGGTCCTTTGAGCGAAACATCCTTCAGAGAATACACTGACCAGCACAAATTAATGGCGGGAAGAAATGTAGAGATTACATAAAACAAAGTTTCTGAACCTACTGCTCACGAACCATATCAGGATCGCGAGGTATTCTGAATGTCTCATGAAACAATCATTTTCAATGATTATTATATCGATTCATGTTCTTGTTTCACATCTATCATATCTTTATTTCTGTCTCCTGAGGTCCCAATAAAAGTCATTGGTCTAATCTCAGTATCGACTCAAACAGGTTGAGAAACACGGGTAAAACACATTCAGCCTGCAACGTACATTGTGCTAAAAGATTAAAGTGGGCTAGGCATGTAGCAAGGACGTTCAACAGAATCACACAACGAATTCTGGAACGAAGTGTCGGAGAAAGGAAGGCATTCAAGGAATAAATGTGGCGACGAAGTGCAGAGGGATGTCGTCAGATTGTACAATACGAAAAACTGACGTGCAGCCACAAGATACAGGACTGGAGAAGGAAAACAAGGGAGGCCACGATCAACAAACGGCAGAAGAGCCACTGGAAGATAAAGAAGAACAACAAATATAATATAAACAGTAAGAGGTATAATTACGCGTTTTCGATTAGAATACACTCTCTTTTAACTACGCTAGTTCGTTGAACACAAATCGACATGAATTATTTGGAACGGAAAATATGACAATAAAATCTCACATGCTTGGCGCCATATTTCCAACAATACCGGAAGCGAGCGAAAATTCATAAACAGCCTTGTTCGTCAACCGCACTGCAAAGATGATATAGAAGCCAAGTGACAGTTGAAATTGGGTCATATGACGTCACCCGGGCCACACAAGGCACGAATTGACTATTTCGAGCGGTTACATTTTTCGCGGACGACGGCACAACAAACAACTGAAACCGCTCATTCAGTAAGAATTCTTTCAAAATTCCGTACGCGTTTCAAAAAATGCCATAGTGCTGAGCATGCGAGGACACTCTTTTTGGAACCAGCAGCGCAGCAGTGCACACACTCCCTGAGAAACTAGAGTCGGTTCAGATCGTATCGTTCTGAGGGAAGTTAATATCTGTATCTGCAGTTCAGACTATTAGGAGTAACTACAGAAAAATTATCGTCAGTAATTATTTCACTCTTGGAGTGTGAGTGTGGGTGTACATACACAATATCAGAAATTCCTTACACGGACTAAACATTAGTGAATGGGCACACGTGGAAAAATAAGCTATGCTACAGCCTTTAGATGAACAGAAGAACTTCGACCTATACAACGTAAGTAGGCTCCCTTACCTCCGCGCTGACCTTGCACAGAAAATATACGCGTTGGGCATGTCAAAGACAAAAGTCCCAATCACTGCATTTATCGCATTCGACTTGCCGCCATTTTTATGTGCTCATTTTAAAAGCTGAAATTTATCCACGCCTATAACCAAACAAAACACAACAGAAAATTATAATTTTAACTCACATGCACAATACACAACTGAACATCAGTCTAATGTATTTTTAACTGGAACGCACTGGTTACTGGTAATAATCTTCTAACGATCTGACTTTCCTAGGTGCCACCACTTCCAAAGTCAAGCTGTTCTCGTGAGGCGACAGAGAAATTTACGTCAGTGACATTTATGCACAGGCACAGGAAAGGAAACCATGAAGAGGAATAATTGAGCAAGCCAAAACTCACAAAGAGTTGTAGAGCTGAGGAAGAAGAAGATGAAGAAGAAATTTATGCACATCCACATTCACAGCAGTGGCAAGAGGCAGAAGGAAATAAAACTGTAACGTATAGCAATATAATCATGTTAAACCTAACCAAAGTGCATCATAATACGCCTACTTGCAGCCAGCTTACACCAGGAACTGCTATACCGGCGCCATATTCGTGCCTTCCTGTAAACATTCCCACATACAGGTCTCATGAGAACCCGAACATCACATCAGTTCACTTAATTCCATATCTGACTAGGAAGGAACCACCGTCCGCAGAAGCACATCACCCGGGTCAACTACACTTCACCATCGGCTGCGACTGTGGTGCAAAATGGACGGGCAGAACAAAAATAAAGGCTTGCATCTGTGAGGCGTCATTACGCTAGTTAATTTGCAGACCCGCATCCCAGCTTTCGTCTCGTAATACTGAATTACTAATTCAGAGATACCCACACCCACAGACACAATCTCGCAAAGATAAATACTCATTACTATCTAAATTCGGATAAATTTGAGAAAATGTAGAAGTGACGTTTCAGAAGTGCACTTCCTGTCTACTGTAATGCAAAATAAAAAAATTAATAAGTCTAATTAATCTCACGAGGGAACGACCTTCTGTTGGAACCAGGGAGAGCTCCAGTGTTTTATCACTAGGCGAGCTATCCTAGAGATGTCGCTTCGGTATGGTAGGTTGATACTTGCATCACTCAATACACTGGCGTTGGCACTTTCTGCTTATGTCTGCGGACTTTTTTGCGTTGGTTTTTACGAATGTTGTGTATATCCACCCCGTTCGCTCCAGGTTTTGGATGCTCGTGACAGTGTCCTCCTGCTACTCTCTGGAACGGGGTTGACCATCGGGTCTACAGTCACCGAGTTCTCCGTTTGCTTATTCTTACGTCCCACACTGATGCAGCTTATGCCCATCTGCGCTAGTCCATTCTTGTCACATGGCCTCCCCAGTTCCACTTCAGACTGCAAGCCCACTGCCGCGATGTCCTTCGTGTTACTTCTCTTTTCAGCGTTCGTCGCTCTGTGTCTTTCTCTCCATACAACTTGCAGCATTCCACGTTCCATCGCCCATAGACAAGTTTGATGTACCTCTTTTCCTTCTCCGTGAGTTTGTAACGTATAACCGACTGTACAACGCGGCACACGTGAGTTGTGGTATTGCCAAATTCAAGAAGACACATGTATATCGAGCATCAGACCCTAACGCGTCTGGCCTGCTTTTGAGAGGTGACCTGTTCGAGCATCTGTCGCATTGAGCTAACTTGACCGGCACGAATGTCTGTCGGTTGAGCTACCTTGACCAACAAGAATCGCTGTCGGGGTTCAGCTATTTTCGCCGGTACAAATCTATGTTGGGTTGAGCTACCACGATCGGTTCGAATCTCTGCCAAGTTGACCTATCTTGACTGAACACTTTCATGGCTTTCCTCAAGACAACTGCCGGACATATATCGAATTGTATCACGATAGTTTCCTTCGAAGTCCTTTCTACTTCGTTATTAATCATTTTACGAATCGACGTCAGTGTAAACTACCGTCAACATCATTACAGAAATCATAACTTAGAACAGACACACTCATACACACAGTCACAAGACAGAATGGCAAAAATTGGCAAATCACTCTATCCCCTGACGATTAACTTTTACCCTGTTCTATCAATACACGTTGCTCTAAGCACTCTTAGTCTTTTCAACATTAACTATTCCACTGTAAGCACAAGGAAAGCGCTGACGAGGGAAATGATCATTAATCATGAACTGGAATAACTTATATCATAGGATAAATTAAGTAAAATCACTACCCAACGCAAAATAAGCTCACAACGTTCCCTATACAACTCTTCTTGTTATGAAATACTGGGTTCTGTACTATTTAATTCCCAATACTTCACTTGTAATCAGCATGGTCACTGAAAATTAGAAACCAACGAAAAGGGAGGGCCAGTCAGCTTAGTTCTGAACCTGTATGTATCCTTCTTGCAAGTTCATGGCCCGCCGAGTACTATTCTGTTAGTTACCGAAATCGAAATGTCTATCGGGACTTCAAACCTGCCTTTTCTCACTGTCGGTCTATTACTAACTCCAGCGCCTAAACATTTTATTCCCGGTCTTCACAAAATTACTTACAACAGTCCACTCCACCACTCCTCATGGTGTCCTTTCATTCGTAATTGTCTTCAATGCTACGCTCATCCTAGTTGTGCCCACAACATTACTTTGTTTCATATTAAGGTACAGGGAGTACATAAATACACGTACCCATACACAATGGTTTTCACTTGTTCAAAATCCTTGACAGCAAGTGGCGCTTCGCTGGACTTTCTTATGGTGGGGGTGGGGGCTAGGATTATTATATAATTATTGAGAAGACCTACTAAAGCGTTTATTTCAGCACAGCCACTCAACCGCTTATGTTCAACGAACGTATCAGGGTTAAATTTTATCACATCCGTTCGTATTCTGCTTGATGATGACGAGAAATAACTAAACCAGGTGTTGCACGGCCTAATTTATTAATTTAGGTCTTCTCGGCGAAATTTAACTATGAAAAATTGATGCACTGTTGGGCGTTGGAAGTCCTGGTTCATGTTTATCTCAAAACTTCGACAACCAAAATTAAAACATTCACAAATATGCCTCTGAAAACAGCTAGGTAAAAACAGTTACAAAAATGCCAGATTTGGAAACGTTAGGATCGGTCAACAGATAATGTCCTCCTTGACAAGCTCTCTGGGCTGCGGTGCAGCCCGTCCACCGACGTAAGTGGTGGAGTGCCCCACCACTCTAGCTGTGCTGTGTCCAGCGCGCAAGGCCTGGGTAGGGCGCAGCCCGCTGTGATATCCGCTGTTATCTCCGCAACGCTGTCACTCCGTCGCGAGTGTTGAATTTAAAACGAATTCATTCAAAGTTCATTCATAGTCTTTTAAAGAATGTATGTATCACCTAACAAAAACTCTTATTCAGATACTTAGTTCAATGCTTCACAAAATTTCTGGGACGAGCTGTCAGCTCACTCTGAACCTAGGTTTGATCCCTCGAAAGGGTATAGAATTTTTCGTTGGCCACTCATTCCGTCGCGGTAGAAATAGGGCTTTTTGTATTCGTAACAAATGACAAATAGCCACTTCCATTTCCTCGTCATTGTGAAATCACCAACCTCCTGAGTGTGTTTCAGGGATGACAATAATTGGGTGGATGATCCAGACCCCTGTGGAACGATTGCAATAAATCGCATCAGACGTTAAATCGTCACAAATTATTCTTCCTCGTACAAAATTACATATTCTCCATACCAAATACAGCATCAGGTAAAAACTGTAACTGTTATTAGGGTCTGTACTGTGTGGAGCGTAACAAAATTTTGGGGGATATGCCGCTTTTCAGAAAATCGATAAACTTCAACCCGAGTTTCGTGGATATGTAGTCATTACAGTGCGCAAACGCGAGTCAAAATTAAATTCACCTAGCCAGCTGTTATGTGGACCCCGCATACATCAAATTTCACCGAAGCCCAATGACTAACAGTTTCGGAGATGAAATATGTGGAGGTATGCGACCTTCCATACACTCGTTCACTTTGAAAATTTGGTGTAGTTACTCATACTTCAAAACACATCCCCTCTCAAAATTACAACGGCGATTTGTACTGCTCATTTTACTTGTCAGCAAAATCAAACATACATAATCTGAATCCAGAGAAAGACAGGCAACAGGATTTGACCTGTAACTCATGCAACCAACGCTGAGAGCAGCAGTACAATTAAAAGATGGAATGCGCAGCTATTTGCTCGGCTGTACCGTGTGGTACACTCTGGCTGGCGTCGCCATTTCCTCAGTCCCCACGTGATGTTGAGAAAATGAAAAAGACAGGAAGCCATTCAGGGTGGTGCACTGACACTGCGGCGAGGAAGGAAGTAAAGGAGATAAGGGTGCATTCAACTCTACACAAGTTCTTTCTTAATTCAGGACATCAAACCCAGAATTTTCCAATCATTTTAAAGGTTGCATGGCTCTTCGATTCATTGTTTTGGGGAGGGGGAAAAATCATGATTTCTCGGTTCCAGATCTTAACATGAATTCGGAAATTTAAGGAAGGGAAAGAAACAAGCAAGCCATGGGGGAAACGAGAAATATGTAAATCCCCCCCCCTCCCGGGCCTTCAAATTGGGAAGACCTACTTGGGAGTATATCCAACTCACCTCAAGAAGCTAGTATGCTGTATACACCTTGATGTTGGGGGTTACGTTGTTACATAATACTGACATTACTTTAAAGCGAGGATTTATTATCGTACCCAAATTGCCTACAGCTGTAATGTAGAATATAAACGGGATCGTTGGATGCTATCTGCTTATATTCACAACTATTTGATTAATATGGGATTGCTTTACAGACAACTGGCACCTTCAATTGCTAACAAGTCCATATTCCGAGAAGGAGAAGAGAAACACATCGGATAACTTCTGAGATCAACGACGACAATAAATTTCAAAAGCGACGGAAATTACGTCAGCTGGCCTATGATATTTTCTCAGCATTCCATTGCCATTTTAACCCTTTATGACCCCCTTAGGGTGGGCCGGGATAGTGTAGTCGGTATAGTGACTCGCTACGGGCTCGTCGGTCCGGGGATCGAATATCGGTGAGGGCCAGATTTTCCGCACCCATCAAGACCGGCTCTGGGGCCCACTCACCCACAATGGGTACCGCTTTTCTCGGGGGAAAACGGCGGAAACGTGGAGTTCACCATCCACCTCATCTAGAGCCGGGGCCTTCGCAGCCTGTTTTAGGGTGAACTTAACCTTCTTCTACGACCTCCTTAGGTGCGTTCGCATCCCTGGTGGTCTTTTTAGACTGAAGCATGTAGTCATACTTGAATGAAACTTAGCTGAGCTTGGTATTATTCATCAAAACGGTTTCATTAATACATGACACCTACAGAAAAGTAAGGATAGGCAAAAATTTGTTTGCACTTTCTAAGCAGAAAGGTAGAAACAAGAGGGCGCTTTATCGACAAAGATTCTGAATACTCCTATGAATATTCCTTTTACGAAGGTTCCAGAAAATCGGGTGGTACTACCACGAACTGGACATACCAGTTTCTGGTCTACGCTGATATTAATTTACTATGCGAAAACGTAAATACTACAATGAAAAACATAGAACATATACTAATCGCTGTTCAGTAGGTTGGGGGGGGGGGGGTGGGAGGTAAAGCTTTCCCTGTCAAAACCATGAAAGCAAAAATATGGTGGAATGAACAAA
>Ga0123353_10019791_pt1 | contig 10022 bp, 10 predicted proteins | sample TergutLab28metaG_3_FD_92763 | JGI IMG/M metagenome (GOLD analysis project Ga0123353, IMG submission 92763) | Labiotermes labralis P3 segment gut microbial communities from Petit-Saut dam, French Guiana - Lab288 P3 | ecosystem: Host-associated > Arthropoda: Insects > Digestive system > Gut ...
AAAGAAAGAGACTGCTTGGAAAACCTAAATGGGAGGATTATATCAGAATTTTACCTTAAAAAATGGGGTGGGAGGACATGGATTGGATTCATCTGGCTGAAGACTGGGACAAGTAGCAGGTTGTTGGGAATGCAGTAATGAATCGTCAGGTTTCGTAAAATGCAGGAAATTTATTTGCTATCTGAAGAGCTATTAGTTTCTCAAGAAGGTCTGTGGCTCATGGAGTTAGATATATGGACAAGATTTTGTCATAAAATGAACTGTGATTACTACATTGATGATAATGGTGATTGCAGTGTTAGACAACTGTCTGTATTGTATATAAGTGACTACAGTAAGAGCAATATTCCAGTTACATGCAGTAGTTGAATTTCTTATTATGCACTATGCATTTCTCTCCAGATAAAGTTAATGGCTACAGTGCACCAAACACAACCAATGATCCAGTTGCTGTTGTCTACTCCTGATTACGTAGCGGCTCTGGACCTCATATCCACAACACAAGAAATCCTGGTGCAGGAGCTTGCAGGAGTTCACAGCTTCAGGTAAATTTGAACAGAATGTGCTGCTCATACATGTCTTTTGGATTCATAAACATTACCCGAAGAAAATACGTTTGTTTCAATATCAAATGTTCCTGAATAGGTCTGCTACATTTTTGGAAAGGCAGAATTTTTAAAAATAAGGTACTATGAATATAGTGAGTTTTTTGTATCTACTGTCTTATTTCTTGTAATTACAACTAGTGTAGAATTTGAAATATGTTACATATGTCTGTTATTTTGTAAACAGATAGTGTTTTTTACAGTACATCAGCAAGTCCCATCATATATCACTGCTCTTAATGAGTGCCTTTTAATACTAACAGTACAATTTTCTTTGACCTCATACATGTCATAATGGATTAATTTTTTGTAGGACACTGTAGTTTCTGCCTTTAGACTCATTAATAGTTCTCAAATGTGGAAGACAGAAATATCAACCAGGGCTTTGGGAAAAAACTTTATCTGTTTGCCACAGGCAATTTAGTGAACACTGGTAGGAAGTACAATTTTAGTTTTGGTCTCATTGTATTAACAATATGTATAATAAATGATTAATTATCATGTCTAAGGTGCGTAAAATAACATCAAGCAGATACAAGAAGTATGTGCTGATATTAACATGTTATGCTGTGTTTAAAAATTCACTGTTAAATTATGTATATGTAAAACAGAGCAAGACTCTAGGCAAGTAGGCGTTCCTAGATAAGAGAAATCAACCATAGCCATTTTTAGAAGATGGAAATTTAGGGCTCATTAACAGTGTCATGTATCACATAAAAGCATCTTCACATCATAACTTCATTAGTTTAGGGCAAGCTTGCCTAAAGAATTATGCAATATTTCTATGTGAACAACTTAACCTTTTGTCCAGTCGGCTTCCTGTGGTTCACAGAATGTTACAACAGCAGATTTCCTGAATACTGGGTTCTCCAAAACTTACAGTCTTCTTCAATCCCAGTTACATCTGTTATACCTTCCTCAAAATGTTCCATACATATTTATCGTAACTATCGTTCTCAGACAATTAAAATATAAAAAAAACTCTTAACTCCTTTAAAAGACTGCCCATCAACATATATATATATAGGGTGGCGCGGAGCCGACTGACACATTTCAAATGGTCATAGATAATATATTGAAACAAGGAAAAATAAGCGAAACCGTCTATAAATACGTCCAAATATGCTATTTATTACCCTCAGATTACAAGCTTATTTTCTGAATATCAGGCAGATGGCCTCCATTTACATCAATGCATTGTTACAAGCGTGTCTGGAAGTTGCTGTACCCACGCCTCCGTAGGTCCTCATCAATAGCCGCAACTTCGTCATCAATGGCTTGTTTGAGTTCTTGAATAGTCATGGTACGCCTCCAGAACACATGGTCTTTCAGGAACCCCCACAGGAAAAAATCTGTTACAGTTAAGTTCGGGCGACCGAGCAGGCCAAGCGATGTCACCAAAACTACGAACACGGGTAGCACATTGTTGCACGTTCCAACGCTCCATTGCGACTGACCATATGAAATGGCATCCTCTCCTCTACCATTCCCCTTCCCACCAACCACGACAAGCTATCGCGCCAGCGAAATATTCAAATTTGAAATGTGTCAGTTGGCTCCGCGCCACCCTGTATATATGTGTGTGTAATTATTTTCATATGCTCTGCAGACATCTGAGTTCACAATTGCTGGAGATGGAACGCTTGATAGATAAAATGTTGAGCACAGAGTTCGAGCGCTATGCCACAGCAGATCTCAATAGGCCACTGGTTGAAGATCAACAGGTTTTAGAAGGGGTAGGTATCTTATGGCCTTACTACAATATGGTGAACAATTGTATTATGTATAAACTGAAACTGAAGGAAGTTTATTATACTTTATATTGCAGGGCTGTATATGTGTTCAGTACTATATTTACATGAATATGAGGTGAGTATTCCCCCCCTCAATTCATCATCTGGAAAGTGGGGTTTGCTATATATATTTGTGCTCAAAGTTGGACATGTTCAAGTTATACCATTTCCTGAAAACTGAAGATTGTGAAATACATGGTCTTATGTTCAGGTTTATATAATAGTTTTGGAATATTAGAATATTATACAGGTATATTATTGGAGCTATAAGTTCTCTTTTTTATAGATCTGTGTTTGCTGAATATGTGATGTGATTTTGTGAGATGCAGTGTTCCTGTGGAAAATGCTGTCTTGTGGGATGTAAAATCAGGTAGTTTGACAGATTTACCAATTTCTACTGGACTACACGGTGACACATCCTGGAAAACAGCATTCATGGAATGTCAGTTTGTTCAGATGTCATCATATGTGCTGTCATGGTGCTTGATAACCATAAGTTTTTTTTCAGGAAACCAAACTTTTTTGTAATAATTCTTTTACTGGTTGTAACTTATGTGTATGATTGGCAGGACAAGCTGGTTTCAATAATATTTGGGATGCTGCGTCAGAAACATTTTCATTTCATTGACACCTACAAGGATGAAGCATTCACAACAATAAAGGCAGTTGTTAAGCAGGTAATTGTGCTTGTCTATGCAGAAAAATCACTGAATAATTCTATTTAAAAACACGCACATTTTTATGCTTTGAAAGAACCAATTCAAGTATTCTGAACAGGTTTTTATTGGTACAAGGTTTGAGGTTCTTACAGCAGTGACCTTGAAGAATGTTGTATTCTGGAACAGTTTCCTCTCCAACTGTGTGCCACGTTTAGTGATATGAAAATATAAATATGTATGTAAGTTATAATGGAAATATTGTGGACAGAAAGTCAGGTCTTTCAGAAGTTATGCCATGTCAACTTGTGAACATATACATTTTGAAGGAGCATAGTGTTTTCAAAATGTCATCTCCACATAATGTCCTATTAGACTTGAATATTTATCAACACTGCTGGGAGAACCCTAAATCTCACACTATCAAAAACTATCATGTTTTTGTTACAAGAATCTCTCCTGTCCAGAAATAATCATTCATTTATAAATAAATTTTTTATTCATTATACCAGAATGATGTGATTATTCCTTATTGATGTAATTTGAGAGGGTCGCTGAAACATTTAGGTTTCTACTTCAAGTTGATGTGACCAGCTGAGAGAATTTTATTGGTTGTAGTCATAATGAAAACCTCAAGTCTTACAGTCTTTAAAATATAAATTGCTTCATACTGGAATTTTGTAAGAAATTAACTGCTGTGGTTCACTTACCAAATACAGTAAGTTGTGTATGAATTCTGTGCAACAGATGGTCATAGAAGTTGTTGCAGCGAGCGACTCAGGAGACTTTGAGCTGGCGCTGACTGGACTGGGTGACCAGCTGCAGGGGCTTGAACTTCAGGACTGGCTTCACTTGCTGGAGAACACAACTTCCACATTGCTGTGCCTTGTACATCGAGTCAAAGTGAGTGAGTGAGTGAATGTGTTGTGATATAGATTGCCTTAAAGTGATGGCATTGTCTGAACTGTATTGGCTCACAAAAGGCTGCATTCATTGGTGTGGACTGTTAAAATGTAACAGGGCTGCGGGGCTAAACAGACCAGCTTTTATAGTAGGGATGTTGAAGTTTCTGGTTTTCTAACAAAAGGGAAGTTTGTCACAGATTCTAAAATGTTTCTTTGTTCTGCAAGAGGTGGTATTTTCCGCTAAGAATAATTTATTTCAAATGTTCATTCACTAGTTAACCTTGTTAAGACCAACTGTAGTCTTATGCATGGAACTGTACGGCAGTAATCTAAACGTGTTTACAGGCTGTTCACGATGTCATGCAGCAAGCTGCAGATGTGAGTGCAGGGAACATCCCTGAATCAAATGAGAACTTGGCAGGTGGCAGTGATGTGTCTTCACATATCAGTGTGTCTGTGGTGTAAGTTTGACTTGACGAACCAGGTTTTATTATATTTATTCATTTGTTCTGTCTTATGTTTTGTTTTTTAATACTATCCATAATTCATTCAGACTATGTGGCTTCAAATGATGATAGAGAAGGGGGTCTTTACATTCTTTAAATCAGGATGCTGTGAGAGTCTGGTATACAAGTCCTCTGAGAATACAGTATCTGAAGGCCTCAGGGTTTCTAAGCATACAAGCAGGTCTTATTTTATGTCAGGGTTACATTCCTGAAAAACATTGCACAAATTGAACACAAAATTTTCATTTAAAACAGTGTATTCCCTGGGGGTTAGGATAAATGACAACCTCATCCTATATAGTGTACGACTATACCGCTAGTGGACTTTTAGCCCTGTAGAGTATAAATTCATTGTATATACAGTATACACACATTTCTGTATAATATATGTATTTATTTTGAATGCAATAAAAATTTAGGTGGCTCACATCCATAGTTTTTGGTACAGTTCATTCTGGTTGGACTGTGGTAGTCTTGCTACACAAACACTTCAGTTACTGACTTAACACTTTCTGTAATTCTGTCACCATTACCACAAATTGTGCATTTGCTACTATGAGCGAATATAACATGTCGGCGTATGTCAACAAGTCATTAACCTTTTTCAAGTCAGCTTATTATATCTAATTTCTTTTCAATACCAAGTGTCCTTTGCCAGTTTTTCACTGGGACTGCATTAGGTGATGTAGATCTATGTTTCTCACTCATGCTGATAAGAAAAGCCGATGTTGTTGAAGGGGAAATCATATGAGATGCATGATGATACCACTAACGTAATCAACCCATACACGTGACTGATGGCGTGACATTGACGTCACTTTCTGCTAGCCTACTACAGAAGATAAGTGCAGCCATGGATCATTATGTGAAATCATGTTAAACCAAAATTATCATAGAAATTTGAAAATTGTTGTAAATTTTCAAGCCATGTTAAAGCAATATTGCACAGAATGAAATTGCTTAAAATGAGACCTGCCTGAACAGTGTTCTGTGACCTTAGGTGTCTGAGAGTGCAGTGACCTACCCCCCCAATTATAAGGTCCAAAGTTCCAGAAGTTTTGTTCCCTCAGTTGTACTGTACACTGATTATGCAGTATGTCAGTAACACTGTAATCTGTCAGCTTTCCTGTTTTTCCAGGATTTTGCTCATATCTGTTTTGGTCACTTGGCAGCACAAATTTGTTCACCCACAAAGCAGTCTGGTCTGGCATAAAAAACTCTTGGCTCTACACCTGTTTGATATAATTTTAACATTTTTAACTGCAGATCTGATCCATCAGACAGTTTTCTCTCCACCGAGGAACATAGACGAGTTGTTGGGAAGCTGCGTGATATGCTCACATCTGTTTGTGACTATGCTCATGAACGCGTGGCACAGCTGTTGTCAGCACCATCACATGTCCAAGCCAGTGAACAGCGAGATAAGAATAATGTGTATCAAATGCAGGCTCGAAGTGGGGACAAGCAAGAGCAAACACAAAATACACCAGTATGTATTTGATATATGCATGTGTAAATTGTACAGTATGAGCTATGAACCCACATGAGTTTTCATAAGTTGTTAGAATTTCCCATATCATTGTCACAGGTAGAAGTTTTGACTTTGTGGGTTGACACTTTGCTAAGTTGTTTTCTTCTATACCTTAAACTGAAAATGTTAAATTAGAATTTCACTGTCAGTGTATGATTATGTGTGATTACACAGATTCTTATTACTAACATTCTATTTGAATTCACCATATTTTTTTTTACAGTTGCATAATGCATATTGGTTGGTGGATAAGGCAACTGCTTCCCAAATTTGTGATCTTGCTCATGTGATTGATGCCTTCACAGAGGACTGTGAGAAAGTAAGCGGTAAAACCAGCACAGCCCTTAGAGCTGCTTTCAGAGTTCAGGTTTGTAAAATCTCGGTACATTCATATCTGTTTTATAGGGAAAATTACTTTTTTCAAGAAGACATTACATGCCATTCTGTGGTGCTGCGTGTTTATCATGTAACTCATATATCATAACTCATGTTTCATAATATGACTGTACAGTGTGAATTTATGTTATTTACACACAAGTTTCATAGCTCCTAATGGAATTAAGATGTCTACATTGTATCTGTGATTAAATTAAGGGTGTATTGAATAAAGGAATGCTTGCTACCTTTCAGTACACAATCTTTTGTTTTAACATTTGCTGTCTAAAATGTAAACATTAAAGTATACAAAACTATTATTTTGCCTGCTGTTTTGTATGATGTGACAGAACATAGCATGAGAATGTTCAAGAGCTGGATGTTGAGGCAGGTATGTGGATTTGAGAGGAAGGAATTAACAGAGGTTTAACATAATTACATAATGGGGAGATTCATTATTTGTACTTGTCACTACTGTGTATGTTGTAAAGCATGCATTATGTTAAGTGGGCCATAAATGTTGGATTCAAAGCAGGCTTGGACAAACCAGCAAGTTATTGGTGAGAGATCTCCAGTTAAGCTGCAGCCATTACATCAAACTGCAGGACACCAAAATCCTCCCCACCAAATCCTGCTGCATGTACCAGTTCATCAGGGATGCAGTAGACATGTTTTATGGGATTTCTCACATTTTTAAACTTGATGTCTCATTCCAGTCCAAGCCTCAATTTGTCATGTCTGCTAGGACTTGGATCTCCTCATAATCATATTGTGGCTTTCACCTCAGTTTTCTCTCTTGAGAGTATTTACTGAGTTCCATTGATTTCAGGCTAGCAAATTTGTTCAGCGTTTTCATCAGGAGCGAAAGACCAAGTTAAGTCTTATCCTAGACAGTGAACGATGGAAACAAGCTGATGTTCCAGAAGAGTTTCAACGCCTTGTTACCCATATAATTGACACTGGTAAGTTATGTCATCTCTCATTCTGAAAATGCAGTCAAAACTATACTTGCCTATAGAGAAGTTGAGAAATTGTTTTATGAGTCATGCTTGAGACTGGAAACACTGAATCTTCCGTTGTATCATTGTCGTTTCTTATAAGATCCAGTTACATTATTTTCATTATGCTTAAGTCAAAACACATTTTAAATGAATTTACTGATATCCAATCCATGACTTTAACACAATGACACACAATAGCTTGTTCTTATGCACAGCATGTATGATGTACAACTTCACGTGAGAGTATTATTGCATTCCATGACAGGCAGGTCTCGTTTTATGGCAGGGTTACATGTCTGAAAATCATTGTGCCACTCAAACACAAAATTCCTATTTGAAACTGTATTTCCTGGGGGTTAGGGGATTGACAGCTTCATCCTATATCTTGTATGACTATACTACTACTGGACATACAGGCCTGTAGAATATATATGTACTGTATATACAATATGTATACATTTCTGTACAGTATTTGTTCTTTTCTGTACAATATATTTATTTATTTCTAATACAACAAAAATGTAAGAGACTCACATCCATAGTTTTTGGTAAGGTTCATTCCAATAAGACTGTGGTAGTCTTGCTACACAAACCTACAGTTACTGACTTAGCACTTCCTGTAATTCTATCAGCATTATTACAAATTGTACATATGCTGCTAAGAGCAAATCTGACATATGGCTTATAACACAAAATTGTTCACTTTTTTCAGGTCAGTTTATTATGTCTGATTTCTCTTCAATACTGATTGTTTTTCACTGAAACTGCACCAGGTGATGTAGATTTATGTTTCTCATAAATGTTGGTAACAAGAGCCAATGCTGTTGAAGGGAGAACCACACCAGCCACCTGATTATATCAGCATCATAATCAATCCATACATGTGACTAATGGCATGACAGTGGCATCACTCTCTGCTAGCCTCCAATATGTATTGTCTTTGCCAAATTGCATTAAACCAAAAATTACCACATAAATTTGAAAAGTGGTGTAAATTTTCAAATTGCATTACAGGAAAATCCTGGAGAGAGAAATAGCATAAAACATGACCTGCCTGTATTTTATGATAGAACATTTTTGTGGAGACATGCATGAAAACACTGCAGAATATTCAGATAGGATGATGATAATCAGGTTGATCATGTGTGTATTGTATTTGTGAAAGTTAGAGTGATGCCATTTGGACTTAGCTGTAGAGGGAAAGTCTTCTTTCATTCCAGTTCATTATTTTTTCAACATCCTATCAGTTAATAGTATTTAATTTAGTACTTATAAGATGTAGTTAAATAAACCAAGAATAAATACATAAATTGACATTTTAGGCTTACTAAGATGTGATTCTTGAATATGTGGCAGAGAACAGCTATGTCTGTAGGAATGACTGGTGTTAATTGCACATTCATAATGTTTAATGTATAACGAACCAATATAATTTACAGCAAATCTGTGTAATAATGGAAATCAATTCAATAACAAATATTTGCACATATAAAAAAACCCCCAACCTTAAAGATGTTGTTGGATTTGATGTATTTGTACATTTTTAGGAAATTTTTCTCATACAAAACATGAAGCAGAAACCAAAATTGATGACAAGATGCCATCAAATGTGCTCATGGTTGGAGAAGAAAAGTATGCTGTTGTAGGGTATGTATCCAGCTTGATATATGAATTAAGTATGTGTAAAATGTACTAGATTAACTGCTACAACATTGTGGTTACTGTCAATAACAGTCTGGTCCGTGCAGTGAGGACTTGAATATTGCAACATAAAAATACAAGATTTGAGGTTCTCACAGCAGTGCGAAGAAGGAGGTGGCCAGCTTCTCTGAAATGTTGGCAACTAGTGTCCCAGTCTACATCGCATCATATTCCAGGAAAACTTGTATCTTCATCATTTGATATACCTTATTGCGTGTCCCAGTGTTGTGTCACTGTCTTTTGAGGTAGTGACTGAAGTTTCTTATGTGAATGTAACTTTATTCTACATTAATCAGTTGCTAGAGTTTTGAATAACAACAATCAACTGCATATATTTTTCTTTCACAATTAATTACATGCAAAACCATTGCAATGTTCTTTTGTCTTCCCACAACCTTTCCCATTTTATTTGTCCTCGTACCATTTTTGTCCATTGTGTGCTGTATTACCTTATTGATGCCATCTGTACATTTTGTCACTAGATTGTATTGACTCTGGTATCATATCTAAATTGCTCTTGTTATCTGTTTCATTGTGAAACCGCTGTTGTCATGACGTCCTTTATATTTCCACTGAATATCTTATCTTGTTATCTTATTGCCTCATTTCCTGTTGCTACTTATGAAATTGGGGACCACGGTAGCACAGTGGTTAAGGTGCTGTGCTACAAATTGGAAGGTCGCTGGTTCGATCCCAGCTGGTGTCAGTGGATTTTTCTTTGACATAAAATCTTTTCGATTGCACTATGGCCCTGGGGTCGACTCAGCCACTAACAGAAATGAGTACCAGGAGTATTTCCTAGGGGTAAAGGTGGCCGGTGCGTAAGGCTGACAACCTACCACCGTCCTGTGCCGTTGTCACAAAATCTGGAAACCTTAACTTCCTGGAACCCTCTGGGCCCCTCCGGGCCTGTAACAGGACTGCTTTACCTTTTACTTATGAAATTAAT
>Ga0123353_10019792_pt1 | contig 10022 bp, 6 predicted proteins | sample TergutLab28metaG_3_FD_92763 | JGI IMG/M metagenome (GOLD analysis project Ga0123353, IMG submission 92763) | Labiotermes labralis P3 segment gut microbial communities from Petit-Saut dam, French Guiana - Lab288 P3 | ecosystem: Host-associated > Arthropoda: Insects > Digestive system > Gut ...
CAATGAGCACCAGGAGCATTTCCTGGGGGTAAAGGCGGCCGGTGCGTAAGGCTGACAACCTACCACCATCCTGTGCCGTTGTCACGAAATCTGGGAGCCTTAACTTCCTGGAACCCTCTCCACTCGCCACTCAAAGCCTGTAATGGGACTGCTTTACCTTTGTACGAAATTACGTTTTTTGGTGTCACTCGCGTTATTTCTTAACGTCTTTGCATATGTAATAACCGTGTACTATCGAAAGGGAGAATTAAGAGTAGTAATTTCGAAAAGATGTAGAGACTGAGCGTTGTGGTCTATTTGCAAGTAAGGTACCACACTTTTCCTGAAGGGACTGGAAAAAGCCGGGAATGCCTGAGGATAGGAGGCGTTTGAATCTGGGAATAAAACCAGAAGATATCGAGTAAGGTGAAGGTGGCGTAAGAAATGAACTGGGATATGCGGTTTTTGAAGTACGATTGGAGTCTTTTCCAACCGAAGGAGTTATTTTTAAGTTTACACTTTAGCGTCGTTCGGATTTGGATGATAGGATCTGGAAGAAGGCTTTTGTGACGCGATTGATGATGTCAAGGCTTTCTGCTGGCAGATACAATCTCGACAGCCATCAGTAGTGGTACGGTCGAGACTGCAGTTAAATATCAGAGAGGTACCAGCACAGCCTGGTACCGTTTGTCTGATCTGTTCAGTCCCACCAAACCTAGACTTGTGTTAGTGATGTACCCGGTTAAGGATCTCCGGCACGACACCAGCTGACATGAGGCGTTCTCTGTCCTTGGTCCCTCCATAAAAATGGCGGGATATTAGTTAAATGAGGCCGAGGCCGCTTCCTCCCACATCCTTCCCAATTTACCATTCGCTATTCATATCACTCGACGCCACACAGAACTGTAAACCAAATGACCACAAACACACAGATCACAGTCAGCGAGTGAATGTGGCAAATTCGGATTGGAGATTTCTAACTGAAAGAAAACATTCTGAAATGTATGTACAGTTATATGACATGGTACTAAGTAACAGTAACTAACCGTAAATTTTAAGCGCAATAGAAGTATTGTTTGGATTTACAAAGTGTTGCTCTCGCCTTTCTTCCAGCTGCGAACAAGAAAAGGAAATCTCCGCCGTCTGTTAGATAGCAATATTGCGATTTCATACACCGAGGGTCTTGATCCACCGATTAGGTGGAAAAACCAGAACGTTAAGATAAAAGATTCAAATGTGAAGACGGTCAAAGGCCTCGGCAGTACGTTCGAAGCTAAAAAGAGGACACGAACAAGAAATTGCTGCACTTCTGTGCCTCCTCCTTACAACAACTGCAGCTCTTTAGTAGAGATCAAGTTCACCTTGGAAGGTCAGACAAGAAGTGAATGACATAGAGCAAGAATAAGGAAGTACGGAAGGGAGGAAGGAAGGAAGGAAGGAAAGGATTCTTCAATGCTAACAAATTAAAGAATGTAGAACCCAAAAGTTATCGAGTTTTCAGGTTTTCATAGCGGTGTAACTGAAGATTCCGTTCTTCTGGGATATGAGTCTGTGTTAATGGGAAATATGATTCGGCTGTTTCGACGCAACGTAGTGATCTCGTCTTCAAGAAAGGAAATGTCCACAAAAAAATCCGTAAAACAAACTGCAGCCGGTCGCCTTAGATCCTTGATGACGATGTGGTATCAGAGTAGTAACACAGTTGTCATAGAGAAGCAACCAGCAGCTATGGCTGCCTTACTGCACATGATGCTAACTTGTCGTTACAGTTCGAGGTTCGTTTGTCACAACTCTGAACCTGCGCTGCAGATTATAGGACAGATCAGTCAGAAAGAACATGCTGGACGAGAGTGAGGCGACAGAATTCCTTACAAAATTTAGTTCTACGTCTGGACGGAAAAGTCCCCTTTGGAGACCAGGTGCTTATACTACAAGAGCTCCCTAGGTAATTGCGGCATAGCAGCACACGAAGCTAAATAACTTGCCAACTTGTTACATTTCGTACTCTGGCAAAAAAAAAAGTGTCAGATTTTTCGTGCATTTCATGGTGATGTAACTAATGTAAAGCAAATTATGTAAAATTTGCGACAGGCTTAATGAATGACGTACTTTATTAATACCACGCTGGCGACTGTCCAATTTGTGAGGTATATCTGATATAAGCACATGCATTTTCGGAATTTGTTGTCTCACCTATCGTAAGATGTACAGTTTTCATTCCTAATTCATATTATTTCTTCACGTCAGGTTTTACTGGCGACAGGTCAAGTAAGGTCAATGGACAGTAGGTCAGATAAATCCATCGACTGCAACGGCCAGAGGACTAAGACATTCATTATGTAGTTGTCTGACTGGTCGTTTAGTAATTATTACCCATAGCCTAGGTCCGTGAAGTAGATCACTCCAAGTAGTTCGTTGTAACCTATCAGTTAAGCATTTAGTAGGTTAGTATCAGCATTACAGACGAACTGTCTTGTTGACCCAACAATTAATATAATTGGATATAAAATAAGATATCAAATCAAAATATTCCCATTCCTGTGACAAATAATCACTGCATATTGTTTATGGTGCTTCGAACAACATCCAATCATGTTAATATATTTCGGCATTTGAAAGAGATAAGTGGTTCAGTTTACAATCAAAGAAGGTACAAAAATTACCCCACAGTAGGGTGAAGCAAATTTCAACCTATAACATGCCATGAAAGCTCAGAGGGGATAGAGGTATAGCTGTACTTTTTCTTTAACCTCTGCGCTAGATGGGGTGGGTGGCGAATGCCACGCCCCAACTTCTTCACCCCCAGAAAAGAGACCCGGTAGCCATAATACAGGAGACTATGTGGCTCCATGGCCAGTAGGAAGAGTGCGAATATTTCGCCCCACCGAGTTTTGAGCCTCGGCCAGTCAAGCCCGTATCGAGTCGCTACACAGACTAGGCTATCTAGAGCAGGGTAACGAAAATAAATATTACCATAATATATATCGGGATTAGAGGTGAGATCGTCTGCAAGCAGTGTGGATCTACGCTCTTCATTAAACGAAAACAGTACAGGGCAACAACGACCAACAGAAGGAGCACCTGAAACTTGTCACTGAAGCAGGTCAGAAGCATCATGAAAGATGCCGATAGTGACAGTACCAAAGTCTTCTGCAACTGAAACAAAGAAACGGATCACTGGAAAGACACCAAATCAAAGGTTAAATACACATTTTCACGAACCTAATATTTCCAGTTTCTTCTGAAACTTACAGTAGGCGTTGTGTGAAGCACCCAATTCAGTTGCGGTGGTCAGAAAACAAGAATTTCGCGGTACATATTATACGCGTACTTTCCTTCAGTTTCCCACCAACGTAAAAGAATAATAAATTAACAGCACCAACAACAATTTCTTTTTCTTGTGTATATTGGACGGTGCATCATTGTGATAGTTGAAGAATAAGAGAGCGACTTGATGTGGGCAGCCTGCTACACGGATACCACCCCAACCCAGCCACACCGAAACTCCAGCACACATCGAAACAAGAACAGACGACCAATGTGGTGATAAAATAGAAAAGTCGTAGGCTCCTGATGACGGATGTATTAATGTCCGAAACAAGTTGAGCATAGAAGAAGTGAAATAAAACTTAATAACTAGTGACATCAAGTTCGTCTCCTATTCTTCAACTAACAATTTCTTTGTTGTTGCATACAACATGTTACACTAGCACAGACTTCCAGTAATGTAAGCTGTAAAATACGACCAAAATAGCTCATACTGTCGTCAGCTTTTGATATTTTTAATAAACATATGAGTTATAAATAAAACACAGTATGTGTTATGATGATATAGAAACTTCAAATTCTTACCTGAAAAACGGTGTCATCACTATCAGCCTATCGGATAAATTTAGGATTTGGCGAATAACAATACAGTGCCCACGACAGAGGGCCAAGCCGGTACATATTACAGGAATCCGGTGTTCCAGAAGGGGGCCCGATTATGTAGCATATGTTGTTGTCTTTCTCAGCAGTAGCATTATTTATCGATTGTACGAATTAACCCTTTCAGCCCAAGCCGAAGTCACTCTACAACTGCGAGTCAGTCTTTCAGATATATTGCAAAGATTTTTAGCCGATTCGGTATTGCTGGGAGGGGGAGGGAGGGTGGAATTTTTTCACCGGGGCCCAGACCCGCTCTCAGCGTCCATGCAACCACACTGTTTTATACTTTGCCAAACAAAAATAAAATAAATCTGCATACTTTTAGAGATTTTAATGCACAGTAGGCTGAAGTGATAGTAGTGTCTATATCATCACACGTTGTTTTGACTGAAAACTTAGCATTTTTTCTCGTCTCAAAAGTTCGCACGGCCGCCATATTGGTATTATATGAAGCATGGAATCAGAAGTTTTAGAAAAACGTGACAGACTTCAATGACTCGATACTGATGCTAAGTAACATCAAAAGACACAATTTTCTCCCAAGTTCGTTATCAGGAGTTACACACACTACATAACACACATGCGTGGATTTGTGTAACTCAGTAAACTATATTTCTGTAACTTATCCAAAAGTGTAGACGTGGTACTTAATTAACCACAGAGAAAATTTAACCTTGCCCATCCCATGGTGGGAGAGAGTAGGTGCCATTATAAATCAGCTGACGCCGACGATAAATTCCAATTTGAAATTGCTGACGCAACAAGATTAACTGCTGTGTTCAAACTATCATCTGTACAGCTTATTGTCAAGCCAGTAATTTAACATACATAATCAAGATAGTGCACTCTAGTGGCAACATCTGTTAACTACATTCAACAGCTCTGTGGAATATCTCCATCAGATGGCAGTATGCGCAACATAGTATTGTCACACAGCACTCTGAATGTTCTGGGCACAGGCTTTATGTGCCACAACCATTTCCCTTCGACTGAAACACTTCCACAAAAAAAAAAAAGTATGATAAAAACTGCCCTCGAAGTGAACCCGGCCTAGTCATATCCTACATAATACTGCCTTCTACACAACGAAGAAATTGTAACGCCTCTGTTCGTTCTTGAAAACCTTGTGTCAATACAAGTTGGCAATTGAAAACTAAGCTTGCAAACCTCAGCCAAAACTGCAGCAGCACGCTCTGATTATGATATATTATCTACCTTCTTAATAATGAAATAACATCGCTTTGTCACCCGAAGTCCGGGCTGCAGGCTAAAGCCTGCAGCCCGGAAACTACTCCAGCCTTACCGCACCTAAACTCCAACATACAGCAAACCAAGAACGAAACGACCAGTGTGGTAATCAACATCATAGTCGCGAGCTCCTGATGATGGGCATAGTAGTGCCCGAAACATGTTGAGCCTATAAGAAATACAGTAAAATAATAAGTGGCATCTAGTTGGTTTTTTATTCTTCAGTTATCACGATGATGCACGGTCCATTAAACATCAGTTGTGAATGGGATCGTCAGGATGATAGCTAATTTGTGTATGAGGTGGCGAATTGGACAGCGAGCGCATGTTCATTCAGCTAGCTCTTCCGTAATTAATTTACTTGAAGTGCAGGTACGGATGTATTTATTTGTTAGAAACAGTACCCTAAGGAAGAAAGGTATCCCTCTGACATGAAGTACTGCACCAAAGGAGTGAAAAACATTATACAGGTGAGCGAAAAGTCCCCGTGCAACTGTATGAAGTAGAATATAGGTTAGCTTGGAAGATAATATATACGGTACTTAAGATTACAGTAAGTATCAGAAATGATCCCCATGGGCAGAGGTCACACAATGTCACACAAAGTGTTGATGTATGTGGCTTTCCTACTTCCAGCTCAGTGCAGGGACATTCTTGCAAATGTGCACAGGGACTTTTGTCTCACTGTGTATAATGGGAAGATTCACTTTTTCCAGTAGCATTTGTGTTGTTAGCAAAAAAGACTGAGGTGGGTAAGATAGTGTTTGAATGACAAAAATTAATGCAAACAGAAGTTCGGTCGAGATTTCACAAGGGAAAAGAATAATAGGGTAAACTAACCGTACATGGGAGGATAGCAGATTCTTGAAACGTATCATAGATAAGTATGCAATGAAAAAACAAATGTGGATTAACTGGATTAGAATCCCATACTGCGGTTTTATGATTGAGAAGATAATCCTCATATTCAATAATAATATTGATGAATAACATCAGATGTTCCAGGAAGTTCCCATTTCCTGAATATGGTTAATTCCGTTAGTCGGAGGGTCAGTAATAGCCGCTGAGGTGAAAGATCGTTAGAGTGACTAGCTAGTCCTTCATTAAGATATTTAATTAAGTGGTCTGTTATGCTGAATTCATCTAAGGAAACGCGAAAATGTTAAATATATTCTCTAAACACAACACCTTACTCTAAATAAGCTTGCAAACAATCTCGTTACATAAACCCGGTCTCATGAAAAGATATTAGAAATGTGTCGAACTTAGACGATATCTATAATTTGTCAGGAGAAAGTGAGAGGCGTATTCACAACTTCACTGTGGCATATGACCGAAATACGGGCTCTTTAATAATTACGAACGAAGCACTTTGGGGCGATGTTCGTAACAATGTAAACCGAGCAACACCCAATTTAAAAATGTTATAGCCACAGCCACTCAGTTGTTGTACTCAGCACTGAGTATCCATGCGAAACTGTGCCTAGTATCCAGCACGATTCTTGCACAGACTCTCTCAAGCAAAGATTATTACATTAGTGAAAGAAGGAGATTTCTTACAAGAATAATACGTGTGTTATTAAACAGTTACTTCACATGTGTGTTCGGAGTTGATTCACAAACAGCAGACTCATTATCTGCGAATGAGAACACACGAAATTTAAACCACATTAAAAATCAGCTTAGCCTACTACTTGGTCGTGGCATTTCTACCTATCCAAAAAGAAAAGCTTTACCCCAAGGGTTCAAACATTAGGAATTAGTGACATGTGATAATCCGGGAGAATAAGCATAAAGTATATGTCTTGCGAAGTGGTTCATATCCATACGTACAGTCATCACGTGAGAAGCAGTTAAGGAAATAATTGTTGTTCTAGTAGTTATAGGTAACTGGTTGCATAGTAGTAGTTTAATATCCTTTTAAACGGATAGAAGATGAATATGCTCTTTGTTTAAGGACATGTCATGTCCGTGAAGAAAAGCTGCTTCTTTTACGTCATAGATAAGCGGTTTTATCTATCCGCTTAGTAAGAACCTGTCCTCCTGGTTCCTTTTTCGGAATTCAGCTCGACGTCTTTTGCTATCCATATGAGCTTCGAAGAATAGCATTTTTATGGCACCAGAAATAATTAATCTTCGCATTTCATTAATTTAATACAATGTTCTGACCAACGTGCTTAAAGTCTGAAGTTCTTAAGAAAAAGCTTTGAGAGTTTCGTGATAAGTGACTGCTTGTCAGTAGGTCATGGGGCGTCACCAGTTTGCGGATGGAGCAGACGGTCTTCAGGTAGGTAGGGTGGCTTCGGATACATTTAGTAAGCAATCACGGACGACATACAAGGGGCTGCCCTCCAGCTTTAGGGTCGAGTGAGGGTTAACAGCTCCTCACCTGAAAAAAATAAAGTGTTACCGAATTTCTTAAAAAGCCTCTGACTTGGATCGATCGTTTGGAATGACGTAAACGACGGGAAATTTATATGAGATTTGGAAACTACAATGCTAGAAATGAAAAAAAAATAGAGAGGAAGGCGTGAACTGAATTGATCTGACTCGGGTTTCGCACAAGTGGCGGGCTGTTGTGAAGGTGGTAATGATCATCAGGTTCTATGAAATGTTGGGAATTTCTTGACAAGTGAGTGATTATGAGCTCCAACAGAAAGACACTGCACCATGGAGTTATGGGTACGGCAAAACCTCCCTCTAGCCCATACGAAGTTCATGGTGATTTAGAGCTAATCACAGAGAGTTAATTTGCTGTAAGATGAGGCTACATTTTCTTTAGTTACATGCAGCAGCGCCCTTTCAGAGATGTGATATTCTCTGCTCTGGTCAGGAAATTCCCCACCATTTATGAAAACCGAAGGATGGTTACAATACCCACACCAGCCCGCAATTGTATTTTATTCTGGGAAAGGTACATTCACTGTACAGTCTCGAGTTCTATCTCTTGCAGATCAATTTATGTAAAACGTACAATTTTGTACAATGCCTCCTGCCGTTATTTACAGTTACTTACTTACTTACTTACTCCATGGACAAGAGTCCTTCTTGAGAAGCTACTGGTTTTCAGTTAGTCAAGAAATTCCCCACATTTTACGGAATCCGAAGGTTCATTACCGCTTTCACAGTACCCAACACTTGTCCCTATCCTGAGCCAGGTGGATCCAGTCCATATCCCCCCATCCCATTTCCTTAAGATTCTTCTTAATATTTTCCTCCCATCTACGTCTGGGTCTCCCAAGTGGTCTCTTTTCATCAGACTTCCCCACCAAAACCCTGTAAACGCCTCTCCTCTCCTCCATAGTGCTACATGCCCCGCCCATCTCATTCTTCTCGATTTTATCGCACGAGTACAGATCATTAAGCTCATCATTATGTTGTTTTCTACATTAGCCTGTTACATCGTCCTTCTTAGGTCCAAATATTCTCTTCAACAGCCTATTCTCAAACACCCTCAGCCTACGTTCCTCCCTCAATGTGAGTGACCAAGTTTCACACCCATACAAAAAAAAGGCAAAATTATAGCTCTGTATATTTTTATCTTTAAATTTTCGGTTAGCAAACTGGAAGACAAAAGACAAATGATAGCAAGCATTCCCTTACATCAGTCTGCTCTTAATTTCTTCCTGAATAGAATTTTGGTTTGTTAAGGTTTTTCCCAGTTATTTGAAATCTTCCACCCTTCCATAGGAACTATTATCAGTCTTTACATTCTGACTTCTTCCTTCATTCTGAACTTCAGACATGACCATGTGTTTAGCCTTATCAGCATTTACTTCTAGTCTAGCCGTTATTTACAACGTCCTCTTAAACTGCTCGTGTGGTAAAATCGCAGGCTGCGTGAGGCCATTAAAATATGAGAAAGTTAACACGCGTCCACACTTCAGCTAGATAAACAATCGATGTTTCTAGCCAAATTAGACTGTTAGAACACGCACTCTTTGACCTTAGAATGGCCCACATGATTCTTGGGCATTGAACAATACAGTGTTGGCCATAGAATCGAAGGCAGCCATGAAATCAGCAATGAGTTTGAGATGGTACGTGAGATTGAAGAAATCACGTCTACGGCAAAACAGGCCGTGAAATTAAAGGCCGTCATTATGCTTCCTTATGTTTGCTATTCGGAATTGTTTAATTCGCACTGCCAGTGATGTATACGAAGCACATCATGTCAGAAGGCACGTCTGAAAATAAACTATAAAACCCATCTTTAGACTTGAACAAAAACCCCTCCTCAATTGTATAAAACCAAAACACTCTTAGCGATAGTCAAGCCCTGTTTTCAGTAAGGAAATAAATCAAATTTTTAATAATAGACTATTAAATTCACCTTTGTCGTCATTCAGTCTCGAAAACAATACAAGGGCTCGATGAAGTTTGATATTGAGGATAAGCTATACACGTGTCATGCAAATTCAATATTGTAAGTCTTGGTCTAGTTTAACTGTCACTTTACATACAGCTCAAATAAACAGCGTCTAATATAATAAACTTAAATAACCTAAGATCCCTATTCGTACGGTACATAATTAGCATGGCTTGGTTCGAACCACACCTGCTAAGGGAAGTTCGACTGCAGAGTGAACACACAGACGCAACTAAATTGTTCTGTTTCACAACACTCAACCGACAACATGCACACGTACCTAAATATTCTACATAATGTGTATTATTCTCATAATTATCTGTCTCCATCAATCCAACGTTTAATGCACCTACTATCATACACCAAGCTACACTGTTTAACCTTTTGGCGCCGGAATTTTTTTTAATTTTAGCACATTCTGTATATAAAATGTGAATAATACAGGAACCAAATACGTTAGAATTATGAAACAAACTGCATTTTGAAGAGAAAGAAACGG
>Ga0123353_10019794_pt1 | contig 10021 bp, 5 predicted proteins | sample TergutLab28metaG_3_FD_92763 | JGI IMG/M metagenome (GOLD analysis project Ga0123353, IMG submission 92763) | Labiotermes labralis P3 segment gut microbial communities from Petit-Saut dam, French Guiana - Lab288 P3 | ecosystem: Host-associated > Arthropoda: Insects > Digestive system > Gut ...
AAGTAGCGGCTCCAGGTCTAGAAAACAGAGATTAACGGCTGTGGGGACTCGTTGCACTGACCACGTGACACCCCTCTATCCGCAAAAGTTGGCACTAACTTCGCCGACAGGCGGCGGCCGCTCTGTCAGTATAGTTCGTGTGCAGACTAAGGCCACGGAGTTTAGTTTAGTTTATTAGCAATACACTCACTGATTTTACTGTGCCAAGTAGCTGTTCTTCAGCCTTGGAATACAGGGCACGGCTCTGCACATTGGCGATGAGCTCAGGATGAAGGTTCCGCATAGCTGCCACCGCCACGCGTGAAACGGCTGGATCATACAGAAGTGCGTACCATCGCTGCTGCAGTTCCTGCACTGTAAACCTGCAGGAAAGTTTTGTGCCTCGGTGAACTGTACGCAGGTCGTTAGTCTGAAAGAAACATATCTGACAGTTTTTACTCAAAACTTTCGAGGGAATACGCAACTTGTGAGATGCAGGAACAGATGGCATCTAAGGTCAAAACACACGATTTTGAGTGGAAACTAAAAGCAACTCAGAGAGCAGTTCTTCTAGTCACATTCAGTCACTTGTGGTACAAAAAAAAAATGGTGAACCACATTCAAAGACCCTGAGATCCATGTAACTGACAAGTAATAACAACTGATCTCTTTTTCACATTCAGTACCTTATTCCAGCACCTTATGTCTGGCATGCATATCTCTCTTAAATTCAACACTTTTCTCCAGGTGTTACACTGGCATGCACATGTTAGGACAGGCAGTATGACATCAAGGATAAATTAATCTTATTTCAATTGAAAGAGATGGAGTGCCAGAAAATGCTGATTCAGCTCTATGTGGCAACCAAAATATCTCTTTCCCTGTCAGATTATCAAAAAGGTTTTAAGTTCCAAATGATAAATCACTAACTGATCAAATGTACTGGCTCAAATAAGCACAGGGCTTCATGATAATGGTTACGAACTGTCTAGTTCCACTACAAAAAATTTTGTCACCACCTGAGTAGGAATCAATTTTTGTAAGAAAGACTCTGTACTAATTATCAGCTGTAGCAGGAACCCTTAGACATGAATGTACAACAGACCCCTCCGCTGGTCATGACAGAGAAGGAAGGAGTTCTTTGATGTCCAAGTTTAGAAATTTGGCACAAGAAGCACTGCAAGTAGCCCTGAAGTTAATTAAAAAAAGAAACTAACCTGCTGAACACCAATGATAAGTGCCAAGTCATCTGTTGGCTTCCATCGCCCAAGATCTTTAGTCGCTACTGAATGAGTCTGTTTAAGTCGCTTGTTTCGTCGTCCTCCAGATGAAGACGAGGGTTTGTTGGCAGTGCGCCGTGGCTGACGGTTTTCTGACAGCGTCACTGGAGTCATCACCAATGGTAATGCCACAGCATTTGTTGATGACCCCAGCTCTGCTAAACAGTATTCACAAAGGATCAGCAACTATGATATCCAGAACGAAAAATACGCATCTTTGTATGCAAGTTACAGTAACTGGTAACTTGAGCCAGGGGGTAGTGTAGTCGGTATAGTGACTGTGCTACAGATTGGATGGTGTGGGGTTCAAATAGGTGGTAATGGCACAAGATTTTTCTATTCTTCAAAACTCTCAAGAGTGGCTCTGGGACCAACCCAGCCTTCTATTCAATGGGTACTAGGGTTCTTTCCCAGGGGTAAAGTGGCTGGGTATGATTGCTGACCACTTACTGATATGCCTTCATGGCAGGGACAGGAAGTGCATTACAATTTCTTTTTTACCTTTTAATTGATACTTGTTTGGTTTAAAATTTCAACCTTTCAATCACAGAACAGTTGAAAACACCGCATCACAGTAGAAATAAAGTGACCACTTACAAACACTAATTCGTTCACACTGGCTACATATCAAGAAACACAAATGAGGGCAAAAAGACAAAGAAAACTCCTTCCAGACTATCTCTCCTACTTCATACTCAAAGTCCCTGGATGTTCAAATCTAGGCCTGGAGGCCAGCTATCCTGCTGAGGTTTTTCATGGTTTTCCTCGGTCCCTCCATGCCACTGCCAAGACAGTGCCTCAAATTATGACCATGACCACCTCCTTCCTCATACTTTCCCATTATCATCCTTTCATACAATGTAATTTTATCTAATGAACATGTCTAAAAGTGTAAATTTGGTATTTGGTGTTGAAAATTATCATTCACTGTTCAATACACAACATGCCTAATTTCCAAAGCCAAATTTTTCATAAGATGCAAGCTACGCAATCTAAGGACCAGAATACTAACAAATATTATTAAAAACCCAAGAATAAATGGTGCCCACCCAACCCTCTCTTCAATAATTAATGGGGGGGGGGCTCTTCCCTCAGATGTAAAACACTCAGGGCATAAAGCTGACCACCCACCTCCCACCTTGTGCCAAGATTAAGAATGGGTGGACCTCTAACCTCTACACTTCCACGTGCCTTCTTGGTGTGTTCACAGACAACTTTACATTACTTTACTTTACGTATTATGACTATATTATTTTTCTAACATACATAATTTCAGTTTATAATTTTTTGCAGTACTAATTCTTCAGATAAATGTCATTAATCACTTTCACCCATGACACATGGCATGCTTCTTTACATGATGAAACTTATTCATCAAAAGCTGATGCAGTGTCGCATGCAGCAGAGATTTCATTATGTACTGACCTGAAGCACAGCTGACACTTGGTGTCGAGGGAACACGGGAACTGTACGTGGTGTTGTACTGACTGAGCCCTGGGCTGGAAGTTGATTGCATGCGAGTTCGAGCCATCTTAGACGCAAGATTCCCCGAGGTACCAAGACTTGATTCCACCAACTCATCGTCAAATCTTCTTCGCTTGATTGAGCGAGAACTACTGCAAATTTCCAAAAGAATGTCCACCCTAAATGAGATTCAAGTACCAAGAAAGATACAACAACCTGCAAGCGTACTGGGAGGAACAGGCAAAACACAATCTCTTCTTTAACTCAAAAGTATAAAGGACAACAACAATGAACTTCACATTCTAACACTTTTCTTTCAGGGAGGTTAGAACTGGTCTAAAAGTGGTAGTAAATAAGAATTTCTACTCTTGCTAGGAAATAAACCAGTCATTGTACCTCAAAGCCAATATGATGACTCCAGTAGTTATATTTAAAATATACTGGACACACGTCTGGATTAACCTTCATACAGACAATATAAGCACATAGTGTTACAAGAGTACGACATTTTCTAGTTCAAAATGACTTTCATGCCATACCTTCTGCGCTTAGTACCAAGGGCTTCTAGTGGATGTGGCTGGCCAAGAGGAATACCCAGAAGACCTCCAAACCCATCTACATCACCCAAACTTACTGAGGTGAGGGAGGCAGATGAAGAAAGTTCCATTTTTAACTGTAAAAGTAAAATTATATCTCATTACAAACAATTAAAATAGAAAGTTTTTAATTTTCTTTGAATGATTCTGTGTTACCTGTGTCAAATAACAGATTATGAATCATAAACTGAGGTCAAAGATTACTTTAAGATGGATCTACTAGCCTCACACTTGCCTGAGAGAACTGAGGTAAACCACAACAATCTTGGTCAAGATAATAATTTCCAGGACCAAAACAACACATTAAGTTATACAAGATATTTAAAGAATTAATGCAAACTAAACAAAAGCCACTGGCATCACAAGTGTGTGGTAACACTTTTTTCAATACTGTAACCAATTATTGTTCTGACTGGAAACCATAATTAGATCTGCACTGTACAAATTTAAGTATACCTTCACTCTACAGTGACTAGTTATGCTGTGTAGGATGCATTCATTGGTGTTTGTGATACTAAACGTACGAAGGGGGAATAATCCTATTCAGTGATATGTTACATACCTGAAATAGGTATGAACTGTCATGTTTGCATTGGTGATATTAAATAAAGCCTAAATTCAGAAAGGTTTATGTGATTCCTGCAACATAAATCTGTCCCAAAACTTACAAAACTCCTGAGAACGCTTCATGGAACTCGAGTCACTGCACTGGGATAATTTCTGGTATTTTTTTCAAATCTGTCACAGTGTTTGTATTCCAGCAAAATTCAGCGGCTGTCGGTCACCAACATCTACACATGTATGACGATTTGTTCAAGAGTTTTAGAAAATGTTCAATCTTGTGTCATTTTTGTATCAGTAAGCACATAAGACATAACATGTAACACATAGAAAATGTTCGCTTCTGGACGGAAAGCTAGAGTGGTGGGGTCTACCACGGTATCATAATGTGCACACAAGCCCCGATGCCAGGAATGGCATGTAACATAAATAAGAATGTGGCAATGTTTATGAACGCAGAATTCCACTCACATGAAAGTTTTGTAGTACTATTTAACAACTAACTGACGCTTGTGTTCAGAAATGGCAAAATCCGTCTAATTTTAACCTCGGTTACCCATGTATCACCTCTACAGCTGTTAACATATACTGATAACAGTAGTAGGAAACTCTTATAATTTTATTAAATGTTAAGAGGAATATACTTTACTTGCTTACTTGCACAGGCATATGCAATATTATGAAAGTCCCACAATCAAAAAACACTCCATAACCTCAATATCCAATGATTCACAATCCTCATCACGTTCATCATAAACATCATGCTCATTAAACACACTTTAACACAGACTAACCGTATCCTTTCATCAAATACGTCAATTAATGGCCGTAGTCGTTACTATTATATCCCCAACAGCAAACCACATTCCAATTTCTTCTCTTTCCTGTATCTCAATTTTTCACAAGCTGCGTATATCCACAGGACTGCAAACTTCACTGCCATCTATGAACAGAGAAAAACAATCGACGTATGATATATCGAAGGCAACAGACTAAGGTCGACCGTGTAAAGTTAATACTCGTTCAACAAGTCAATACACTCCCCATTGTTTATAGAATCCAAAGTTTCATTACCGTGTTCTACAGACCCCGCTACTTGTCTCTATTCCGAGCCAAATCCAGCTCACGTCCTCCCATCCTCCTTAATATTTTTATATTATCGCCCCATTCTATGCCTAGTCTTAAATGTTCCTTTCTGGCTTTCCCACCACAACTCTGTATGAATTTCTCTTCTCATCCATGCCTGCCACATTCACCTCCCATCCACTTTGACTGGATAACCTGAATAATATTTGGCGAAGAGAGCACATCATAACACATTTCATGCAGTACTCTGCAGTCTCCTGTTACATCCAGATATCTTCTTTGGCACCCTATTCTTGAACACCCTCAGCCTGTTTCCTCATACTGTGAGAGACCAAGTTTCACACCCGTACAAAACAAGAGGTAGAACTATAGTTCTGTATATTTCAATTTTTATATTCTTGAACAGCAAACGAGAAGAAAACATATTCTGGACCAAATAGTAGCAGGCATTGCCCAAATTTAATCTGCTCTTAATTTAATCATGCAAGCAATTTCAATTTGTTTGTTGTTGACAAATATTTGAATTTTGCCACATTTCCAGAGGTTTTGTTGGCTCTCTCTATGCTGTAATTTTGTCCTGCATTCTGTTCACAGTACATGACCACATACATAGTTTTCTCTGTATTTACTTCTACACAAACCTGACATTTCTAGGAACTAACACAGCTTCTCCGTTTTTCTCTGCAGTATGTTAGTGCAAAATAAATACTCTTATGAGTATAGACTAGATGCCAATGTCCCTCAAACAGTTAAATCACTACTGGTTTACTCATCATCCCTTCTGCATGTACCTGTCATAATAAAACCACAAAAAATAAAATCTTAATTTCACAATGGTACTCACTTGAAAGAAAGGCCTGGATATACCATTTTATCACACAACATCCAGTGTGATTTGTTAAAACTTGAACTTTCTAAATAGTTAGTAGTGTATAAGCAACGGGTATCAAACTGTGCTCCAAGTTTTATTTTCTAATGACAAATTTTTACATTACAGATTCTTCAATAAGGAATATTATGTCACCAACAGTATGCAAAGTTGCCATATTGTGTGATGCCCAGATATGACATTTACATGAATGAAATATACTTCTGAAACCATATGCAGAATAACAGTTCAGAAAGAGAACCAAAATAAATTATTGAAATAATGGTTTCCAAAGCAAATAAACCACACTTAACTCCATACCAAAGAATTCAATTCTATTATTATATGCTTCAATGGACTTTCATCTGCCTTTAGAAAAACACAAACATGTATTGCCACATTAATTTTCTCATACAACCTATATTGAATTCATTGGCTAAGTATCTCAAATATCTCCACAGATATCTTGTAAATAAAGTCAACTTGAAGCACAATTTTTCTTAGTATGTTTATTTCTTTTCTCTACATGTTTTGGGCAACCGTGTGCCCATCATCAGGAGAAATTTATGCGACACTTGGTACTTGTTATTCTGTATGGATGACTATCTGGTATGCAGGGTGGAATGAAAACTATAAAAGGGTGCATGGTCAACAAAACACAAAATTCCACAGAAAACGTTTGGGAACACTGCATTATACTATATCACTTTACTGCCATCTTTAGCATCCTTTCAGAATTACTGCCAGGTGACACCAACATCACAGGGCAAGACACATGAATACAACAGTTTGTCACACTCCAGACCTGGATACTGGATTGGGCATTCATGATTGAAAAAAGATGCCTTATAAGGGGACCACATGTCTATTAGTGACTTCGTATCAGCAATTAGAGCAATTGGCAGATTTTTACAAAATTCAGTACAGGGGTTTCTTCCACATATTTGTTGATACAGTATGTGTCTCAGCATAGTGAGTCATACTTCATTTAAGAGCACAAAATAATTCTACCCATGTTTCTCAAACTTCTTTGCCGATTTGGGTGAAATGCGGTACAGATACTTTCCACATAATGATGTTGAGCAGTTGTGAATAGACAATTGAAATTTTGAACTTACTGTCTACACACTGCATCTGATAGAGAAAAGAGATGGTACATGAGATGCAAACAAAATGTACTGAGTGATCACACATTTTCTGAAAATCAGTGGAGTTTAATCCACATTTACTGAGGGCAGTCAATGAATTTCAAACCATACTTCCCACACTTACAGACCGATTTCGGTGAAACTGTATAGAAGAGATCTGCAAATAATGCAATCCCACTGAATTACACACACCAACCAATGCATGTCTATATATTATTTAAGAATTCTGAAATTTACATTAAAACACTTAAAACGCTTCCACATGTTTCGATCACACAGTCATCCTCAAGGAGCATAAATTGTTCCTTGCTAAAGTTATAAAATTAAAACACTCGGTAATTTACTTCGTTACATTAACTTTGGTGCTGTGGCAGCAAGTCGTGTGTTTGTGTGTGCGTCATACGCTGTTCAGTGTGAGATGGCTATAGATGTGTGTCGTATGCTGTATGGCGTGTGATGCACCATACAGCATATCACGCACATCCATAGCCATCTCACACTGAACAGTGTTCGACTCACACACAAAAACATGACATGCTGCCACAGCACCAAAGTTAACATAAGAAAGTAAAGTTTAAAGTGCTTCAATACAAATTTCAGAATTCTTACATAACATATACATGTGCATTTGCTGGTGTGTGTAATTAAATAAACTACAGAATGCACGGTGCAACGATAAAGAATGCAGTCCCATGTTTGTAAGTTTTCAAGAATACTGGTGCGGGGAAGTATGTACATTTCTCATAGCTCTACATAAAATTACAATTATGCATGTACCACAAAACCATAAGACATTCTGAAGGTAAAGAATACCATGGTAAAATCCGTGTACAGTGTCACAAAGCACACCATTTGAGATGCTGTTGATAACTGCACGTGAGGAATGGGCTTCTCTGTGCTGAGCAGTCTGGTTGTGACACTGTCACAATAATCTGAAAAAAGTTTATTTTGGCAAATATCCTCATAAATTAAAATTGTCTATGCACATGCCACAAAGTGGACTTTGCCACTACATGTACACGAGTGGTACGCTTCACATACTGGCCACTTTACCACCGGGTAATATCCTGTTGCCCACTGAACAGAAGGCCTGGTGGGTCTCAGAGTTGATCTGGACAACCTGAGGGAGAGAAAAGTCTGTTGCCTCTGCTCGCAATCAAACCATGATCCCCTGGTTATCCAGCCTGCAGAAATATCTTCAGCACAGAAGGTATTTATACCACAACATGTTGATGCTGGAATATGACACAATAAAAAACTCAAAAATTTGTATTACAATTTTCTTTCCAAATAGTATACCAACCACAATACTGTGTTTTTATTTTCACATTCGTACTGTGCATCATGATATTATCAAAGTTTTTTATTCACCAACTAATGCACAAGTGATTGTCGTAAAAACAATATTAAAATTTACATTAAAATAGCTCCCGACATGTTTCGGTGCAGTCACACCATCCTCAGGGAGCGAATTATTTGTGCCTGCTAAAGTTAAAACTTGTTAAAATAGCCAATTATGGTATATCGGTGTGTGATTAATTCAGTGGTATTGTGACTGCATTTATTAGTAGGTCCTTGTTGGTGTATGTTGCACTGTTTGGAAGTAGACTCTACTTCCGAACAGTGCAACATACACACACCCACCCACAAGGACACATCACCATGGAATTCATCACACACTAATGTATCATAATTGGCTATTTTAACAAGTGTAACTTTAGCAGTCACGAATAATGCACTCCCTGAGGATGGTGTGACTGCGCCGAAACATGTTGGAGCTATTTTAAATTAAATTTAATATTGTTTTTAAGACAATCAGTTGTGCATTAGTTGGTGAATAAAAAAACTTTGCAATACAGTGTGTTTCTTTTATCAACGACTGTGCCAAAACATGTTGGAGCTATTTTAGTGTAAATTCTAATATTGTTTTTAAGACAATCAGTTGTGCATTAGTTGGTGAATAAAAAAACTTTGCAATACAAGGTGTTTCTTTTATCACTGGCCTTATCACTGCAGTTTTCTCAAGATGTCCCAGCAGTAACAGGCTTTCTATGTGATAAACCTGATGTACTCAGTGGCACAATAAAGACCCCATATTTTAATACGATATAGGTCTATGTACTTTAACAGATCAAACCAGTTTATGTTTAAATAGATTTAAAATTATACTAACAATTTTTCACACTAACTCAGGTTGGGAAAGGACATATTAAATAAAAAGAACATACTTTTATTAAATATTGTAAAAGTTTTTGTCATTCAAATCGTCCATCACAGATACACAACAATACTTTAACACATACCAACTCTACAGAGCAGAGACCTTGAGCAGCTAAGAGTTGCAGAACTGGTCAAGAAATTCCCTGCCTTTTATAGAATATGAAGATTTATTATAGTTCACACAACAGCCTTCTACTGGAGCACATAAATAATGTGACAAAAAATTATAAGAAAATGTTTAATATACCAACAAAAGTAACAACTGCACCCCACCAGCCCACCCACTCATGCACGGATGCATGTGCAGAAGAGAACTCACGTTCATGTAAGCATGCAACAAACATGATTCTACACAACTAAATTTCCTTAAAAATAATTCAGGTTAAAAACACTTCACAAAATGGTGGGGAAAAAATAATAAAAAATAAATTCTAGTATTACATAAAACAATCTATAGCCAAAGTTAAGCAACTTTGAGTGAGGTCATTAATTGGATGGGTTACCGGCAGGGAATACCACATGTCGTTGGCACTGCAGGCATAGCAAACAGTCTTTAACCCTGCTCTGGTACCATGAAAAAAGTTACATTAAGAGTACCATGGGGTCAATATGACCCCATTGTAAAAAAACCAGAATATAAACACATTTTATTACAATGTTCTTTTCCCCCAAATAATATTTCACAACACAGGTTTGTACTCAAATATCGGCAAACAGGCATGACTTTGTCTTAGGAACTTTTGAATATATAGAAGCAGATAGAGAAATATACAGAAAATGTATTACAAAATGCATACAATATTCCACAACACTTCATGT
>Ga0123353_10019796_pt1 | contig 10021 bp, 5 predicted proteins | sample TergutLab28metaG_3_FD_92763 | JGI IMG/M metagenome (GOLD analysis project Ga0123353, IMG submission 92763) | Labiotermes labralis P3 segment gut microbial communities from Petit-Saut dam, French Guiana - Lab288 P3 | ecosystem: Host-associated > Arthropoda: Insects > Digestive system > Gut ...
AAACACACACACACCACACACACACACGCACACACACACACACACCACACCACACCACACACACACACACACACACACATTAACACTCGACAGGGCTCTTTTAAACGAGGAATCGGCCCATCGCAGAGATCTGTAAATGACAAAAAAAATCAACACAACTTACAGACAGCCATGTCCCTGGTAGGTTTCGAAACTGCAATCCCAGTGACGAGCGACCTCAGACCTATGCCTCAGACCGTGCAATCACAGGAATCGGGCTTCAAAAATGAATCACCGCTAAAAACCTATCTGTGGTCCATCACCCTTCTTATTCACCTTACTTGGCTCATGTGATTTCTTCTATTACCGAGAATTTAATCACACATGGCAGTATCGTCTTCGGAATGTCCATGAAAATTCATGAACAATCGTTGGCCGCCCTAGATTATAGGCCAAACATTTAGTACCAGAGGTGATTCCAGCAGTATTAGAAACAGTGGCCTCGGTGCATCAACTCGAAATGCGATACATTTTAATGCGGCAACAAAGCAAAATAACAAATATAAATGTGTATTTCATTGTCGCCTTTCTCCGAAAATTGCGGATATATATATATAATTTAATATGCCTCAAAGATTTGGAATTTTCTGGCGTTTAATGCTTAAATTGGTGTACAAGTAGCTAGGAAAATGGCGGACAGAGAATTTTGTGTGATTCCACACTATTTGCACTTCCGTGATTTTATTTCCTGCCAACACGGTTGTCCATCTATATCCGTAAGATACTCGTAATGCATAAGTACATTCATTGCGATAAAAGCTTATCAGATTATTAGCCTCTTGTGCTAAGAATTTTAAGCGGGCCTCTACTTTCAAATTTATGCATTTGGTCACCTGCGTATTCGTTGTCACTTTTAGTAACAACGAAATACAAGTCATATAAGGCAAAAAAAAGAAAGAAAAATTCATTAAAATTTTTCATTTGAGATAAAGCATGATAGGAATAAATATTTCCATTCATAATATCGCATAGTAAATAGAAAAATTATTACATTCCTACAGTTTACCTTTACGAGAAACCTGAGCTGAAAATGGGCGAATCCACGTTTCGTCATCACAGGTATTTAAAGGGGGTTAAATACATATAATTCTTTTAATGCGGATGATGACGTTACACCGAAGCATATATAAACAATTCGATGTTAAAATAGAATTTCAGCTGTTTGTAACAAACAATAAACTATTCCAATAACAACAGACAGCGTGGAAAACCAATTGCCAAAAGGATTCCGAAGGCCTGTATTGATCGTGCTGCACTCCAGGGTTGGAGTTGTGTTAAACCTGGATTATAGAGTGCCCTGGTGATTGAATCAATTCCTGTGTGGAGAAGATCAGTAACAAATCGGAACAAATTGTTTATATTAACAGTACACTAGACCACGCTGTAATTTTCCGATGTCATTGCCATCCATGTGTATGCTTTGCAGTTCTTCAAAAGCGGCTTTACTCAATATACACACTGTAAATTTGACAGTCTGTAGAAATACAGTTTTGTCGAAGAATACAAACAGAAGGAATGATTGTATCTAGATGAACACAAGGTAATTCTGTCTCATTAGAAATTTATCTACATTTGTAAATGGCATTGCCCTCAATGTTGTCGTAACCATGGTTACTATCCGAAAAATTTTTAAACAATGAAAGTGACCTTTTATATTACCACAGCCTCTCCTATATTCAGTTTCGTATTAAATCTCTACTCACCTACTTATTCAAATTACGTGCTTGTGAATTTAATATTATTCATTTTGTTTATTTTTCTTACATTTATTTATATTTATACACCGACATACCCAAACAATACAACTAAAACTCTACCTATACTCTGATTGTATTGTGTGCGTACGTTGTTGTCTATCTAAGATTATATGCTTCTAGTTTGCTTGCTTCCTTTGTTTTTTATTTATTTGTTTGTTTTCCTGTATTTTTAATGTTTTCCTTATTTTCCTTATTTAATTTATTTCTTACTTACCTATTTACTTTACTTCTTACTTACAGACTTACCTTACTGACATTCTCACTTTACTTACTGTATTATTTTACTCATTTTAATTACATGTTGACTTTATTATTTATTTGCTTATTATGCGTACTTTATTTACTTGTTTACTTATTTGTTTACTTACTTTTTTACTTTACTTAATTTCTTTAACTGCTTACTTTACTTAATTTCTTTACTTACTTTCCTTAACTGCTTAATTTACTTACTTTCTTTACTTACTTCAGTTTCGTACTTGCTAAATCGACTTACATACTTGCTTTCTTTCTTTCTATCCTTTTTCTTTCTTTCATTTTAGAGGAGTAGCTCCAAGCTCAGAATCTTTTGTTTTCTTGGCAGTTATGTCGGACTGATGAAACACCTCCGTTCTGTTTATGATATTATCCCTGCGCTCACATCACGGAAGTATCGTACTAAAATCCTGGTTAAGCCTTAGGTTATCCATTTCGTGACTCGTAATCAAAGGAGATGTTTTCAGTGTATTATCCCTGCGCTTCACAGCAGCGCTAATCCACTTCGTGTTTAAAATATCAAGTTTGTATGAACTGAAGCCCAAGAGCATGTATGGAAATTTAATGCTGAGAGATGTCAGGACGCAGGTGGAAATAACACTCTTTGATGTGGGAGAGGCTGCAAGCCTTTTCGTTATGTGTGTTATGTCTGCCATTTCACAACATACGGCGTCTTGGTTACAACGTTACACGGATCCTTCATTTCAGTCTTTTCCGCTACGTTCGCACAGTGCAGCTGCCTGTTCCCGAGCATGAAAGTCAATGTCTCTCAACGCTTCCGATATAGAAGTTACAGTCCATGTGTTCCGGTTTGTAACACCTTTCCAAAACATAAAACAGCAAATGAATGTTTCAAGTCTTTTTCCCTTAAGAGGAATACGAAAAAGGAGAATTAGATTGTGCAGTATATTCGGAGGAATTGTATTTATTAGGGAGGAATATATAAAAGATTACGTTGCTAAAGTTTCGAAGGCAGTATCTGTTTGACCCTCTTATCAATGTAGTCTGGAGGCAACCTAGAATTCTAAGAGCTGAAGAAAGTTACCCTTTGAATAGGTAGCTAATAAAAAAAACTGCAAATTTTTGTCCAATTTTCATAAAATTTTTCCGATTTGGGCATATATTTAAATATTACTCACAGTTAAAAAATTGGCTGTTCGTTACCAAGAAAAAGCTTGTTAGTGTTGATTAAAGAAATAAAGTCCCTTTGCTCTTTAGAAAAACATCAATCACAAATATACACTATGAGCAAAATATAGGGTTTTTAATATCAAATTACGTAGTTCAACTGGGCTTGAAATTTCGATATTACAGTGCTGGCTGAACGCACCAACCGCGTTAAGGTTAATGTTAGAGGCACTGTACTTACCAGATATATTTTATGTTTGTTATTATTCTCACTTTAAACAGAACTAAGCGTTTGGCCTTTGCGACGGAGATGCGGTGTTCTTATGAGGTAGGGAATGAAGATTTTATTGTAATTCAATTTAATTTTATGCCGCAGTGAGTTAAATAATTTTTTATTTGTTACTCTTACTTCAACATATGGCTGCAATGGGAGAGGATGTCAGTTTACAAAGCGTCGGACAAACGGTAAAGGTAAAGGTAAAGTGATCCCGTTACAGGCCCGGTGTGGCCCAGAGGTTGGGTAGAGGTATAGCTCTACTCTTCCATGACCGCCGCACTAGAAGGGGGTGAGTGGTCAGCAGGACGCCCCGGCCGCACTGTACCCTCGGGAAAGACCCGGTACCCATTGTACAGGAGGCAGGGTGGGCCACAAGGCCGATCTGGACGGGCGGAAAATCTCGTCCCCACCGGGATTCGATCCCGGACCGTCCAACCCGTAGTTCAGTCGCTATACCAACTGAGTTACCCGGCCCCGAATAAAGGGTAGTTAGTGAAAATTACATTATAAATAATAAGAAATAAGGACTTTGTGGCCTAATTTGCGGTACTTAACGGAATCTCCTGAAGTAACTCAGAAACACGCAGAAATTAACTTACTCAAGATATTCTTACTACTGACGGGAGATTTTACCCCACGAACTGAGCAAGAGAAACAGGAATTCTTCTCAGTCTTTTAAAATACAACTTTAAAATATAGCCCTAAAGATGTTCGATGGGATAAAGGAAACTAGTTGACCAGATTCCTGACTGCCTTACTGAACATGATGCGAGAGACAGAGAATAATTCTCTAAAACTTTAGTTTTACTTCGACTAATACAGTTCTTATCATCCAAGATGACTTTAAACGTTAAAGCTTAGTGGTTATTTTCCACCCGCCCAAAAATTTAATTTCCTTGCAATTATCCATTTGAGTGTGTTTTATACACATCTCTTATAATTCTCAGAAAAACTGCGAAAATTACACATTACCGCTCTTTAATAGAGACTTTCATTACTTTCTGAGGCGTGAAAGCTGAGTTTTTCAAATTAATTTGCATTAGCTTAAGTCTTAAAAGTTTTAATTCTTCGGAAGCAAAGAGTTATTCTGCTGCCATCTCTTATAAATGTATAATATGGAAGTAAATTCCCTTTTCTGGGTAAAACGGATTAAAAACTTATTTAAGTGCCCCAAAATGGATTGTAAAATCATTAGTTTGAGCAACACAAGGAGATAAACTACAAAATAAAGACATCTAACTTTAACTTAATTAAGATAGTAAAGTAAAGTAACATTCACCCTACAACAGGACACGAAAGCGCAGAAGAGGAGTAGAGATTGATTTCTACTTTTTCTTTAACCTCGGCACTAGATGGGGGTGGGTGGTCAACGCTAAGCCCCCGCTGCTTTACCCTCGTGTAAGAGTCGATACCTCTTGTATAGGAGGTTGGGTGGGCCCCAGGGCCGGTTTGGACGGGTGCGGAAAACTCTCCACCACCAGGATTCGATTACCGGACCCTCCAGCCCGTAGCGAGTCCCTATACCGACTGCGTTATCCCGGCCCAGTTTTGTAGATTAAGAAAGACATTATAATCTACAAAAATGGGACGTCTTCACAAAAATGAACAGCATACTTGAATCTAATGTTAGATTGAAACTCCAGAGAAGGAAAGCAATGTAAACCCCGAGGATAAAGAGACTTTGAAAGCCCTAGAAAGGAATGGAGGGAAGAATAATGTGCTCTCCTCCGAAGCAGGTATATGTGTTGTTAGTTGATGCATCGAAGTCATTTGACAAGGTAAGCAATCTGTCTTACACCGAGGATAATTACGAACTTTGTGAAGGCGAATAAAGGAAATTACATTGAAATCGAGTTTGTGAATAATATGTCTGTGCTCTGATAATAGTCTCCGCAACAGAACCCTGGAATGCCTGATATCAGATCTTTCCCATTAGAGGCTTTCATTGAAAACCCGCAAAATTATATTTCCTAAAGTTACATATGTGAAAAATAAATTGCGTCCATTACACGTCACAAGTTGTCATTTGGGAATCCGTTCGCCAGATTCCATCTACACCGCTGTAATGAAAACCCGCGGATCGTTACATCGCCCCCCGGGTGCAATTAATAACTTTCCAAGTACCCTTCTCTACTACACAGACTTTCACAGTTTTCTTCACACGAAGGCCTACTACTCTACTTCAGGGCAGGCGGACTCACGAACCGCTGTAAGGCTTTGCGTATGTGTCAGTTCGTTTGTAAATTTAGGTATCTGTATATATGCATAAGAATATACGTCATATGTATGTGTATATGTGCCCGTGTATATGGATGTATGCTTGAAATGTGCAGTATATTTAAGGCAGTGTGCGTATGTTTACGGCCTCTCTAAATATTTGTGCCTACGTACGACAATATGAGTGTAGATGTAAACGTATCGGCGTAAGTATGAATACACACACTTATGTATGTATATATTTATATATTTTACAGTAGAACTCTGCTAATCCGAATTAATTGGGACGGCGAGCCATCCGGATATGCAAAAAAATTCAGATAATTGCATTTTTCTTTGAAAATGGGATATATTGGCAGTTTGAAATGGGGGAAAAAAATTCTACAAACGGCTGTTTTAGGCTACATATATATTTACCTACAAACAAAACATTATTCGAATGATGACCTTCAACTTTCACGGCTGAAGAATACTCTGGGAATTCCTTGTCTAATGTGGAACCCGTTTGGATCTTACTATTTACAGTATGTGCCTGTGTCTAAACCTTTCGACCATGCCTGATTTGAAGTCCTAAAAGCCATAACACTGTACTGTACTTGATCCGATAACCGGTAATTTCAAGGCAAGTTAGTTTTGTAGAATTCTCGACAAATTTATCCGAAAGACCAAGCCGATCCGGATAATTGACCATCCGGATAACCAGCGTCCGGATAAGAGAGGTTCTACTGTATTTTCTTTTACATTCGCTACCAAATGTAGCTGTCGATCGCTTCGTATTCGAGTAGTTTCGAAGTCAAAACGTATCGCAGTTTCCGATTGCCTAGATAGAAGTAGGATCAGCAGTACCGAAAATTGTATCACGACGGTTTCATTTGACGTACATCCCGATTTACATTTCATGGTGCCAAGCAATATAAACTCTTAAAAGCTTTTTCACATAGATCTTAAAAATAATTAAATAATATACGTAATTAATTATATAAATAAATAATATAAGTAAATAAATTATATAAATATATATCATTACGTTTTTTAAATGTGTAGCGCTAATAATATCTTATATTAAAATCAATACGGAATAGACACGAATATAGAACGATAGCAGATATATTAAAATTATTCAAGACATGTCAGAAAGGCACACTTATGAACTGTTGGGAAGCCTTATATACACAAATATTCCATCAATATAAATTATGGATTACTAAACAACAGGTCAATGACATCAACCCCCCTCCCCCCCCCTACGAACTTGCAAATATAACGCGAATCCTTCCAAGTGATCCATAGCCAGTCTCACGCTGTACGTCGCACAACGCACATCCACAGCCAGGCTCATTATGAACAGTACGCGACTCACACAATTCACAAGGCCAGCACAATTCACGTTCCATCCCATATAGCCCAATTAATTATGAAATAATTAATTTTTACTATATTGCTTTGTCGATCTATTAAATAAATACATTTGTTTACAGACATGCTGCCACAGCACCAACTCAACGTAACGATGTAAATCACTGAGTGTTTTAAAATTATAACTTTAGCAAGGAACAATGTATGCTCCCTGAGGATGATCGCATGATCGAAACATGTAGGTGTTTTTTAAGTGTTTTAATGTTAATTGTAGATCATTAAATAAATATATGTGCATTTGTTTGTGTATTAATCAAATAAATTAAAATAAAAAATTTATTGGAGAGAGAGAGAAATAAAATATTAAAATTAAAAATGCCTTTTCGGAAGAAAAGCGAAGTTTAAAGGGTAAAATATCAAAGTCGTCGAAAGTATATTTACGTCTAAATTCATAGCAAAGAGGGACCGCGGTGGCACAGTGGTTAAGGTGCTGTGTTACAAATCGGAAGGTCGCTGGTTCGATCCCAGCTGGTGTCATTGGATTTTTCGTTGACATAAAATCGTTCCGATCGCACTATGGTCCTGGGGTCGACTCAGCCTCTAACAGAAATGAGTACCAGGAGCATTTCCCGGGAGTAAAGGCGGCCGGTGCGTAAGGCTGACAACCTACCACCATCCTGTGCCTTTGTCACGAAAGCTGGACGCCTTAACTTCCTGGAACCCTCTGGACCACTCCAGGCCTGTAATGGGACTGCTTTGCCTAAATTCATAGCAAATCAGTCCTTAAGCTTTCGCAGCAGTGCTGTATACATTCCCGCTCTTCTGTGACGTGGCAACGCCTGGCTTTGCAGTTGGTGTCCGACTATTTCAAACCATCCCAGGGGTCGGAACTTCTTAGACGTTAGACTTTTAGACCCTGGAGTATGAAAACAGTATACAGCTTCGAAACGTCGGGGACAATTTTCTCAGTGACGCGGCACCACAACCCAGATGCACTAAGAAGTTAAGTGCAGTTGAACTTGGCACATTGGTTGCTACGAGTAATTTATTTTTCGTCCATCCGCTTTCTTAAATATATGCAGATTGAAATTTTGAAAAGTAAACTTACAATACGGCCTAGTACTCTGTATGGGTGAGAATTCTTTATTTCATGATCTAAGGCAGGGCTAGCCAACATCAGGTTCGCGGGTCACATGCGGCCCTCAGTCACGTAAGTAGTATCAATAATACTGTTTAACAAACATAATATGTCTACATAACACAGAATTACAAATTTATTAACACAGATAAAGGTTAGGAACCAAAATTCATAATTTTTAAAGCAACGCAATAAACCAATCGTTATTTTGGGTATATGTGTACACAACTGCGGCCATCGGGTGAGCTCTTTCGAGAAATGTGGCCCTCATGTGGGTTACAGATGGTCAGTTCTGGTCTAAGGCAAGGATACCAAACAACCGACACTGGTGCCAAGTTTGACAGCCACAAATATTTCAGCTGGCGCCCGTAGTTTGCATAAAAATCAGCAAGAAATTTCGATTCGTTTCACCAATTTCAACAAACATAAATAATTCTCACGCTCTCAGAACAGCCACTCCCTTCAGTACGAATCACAGAAATAAGAACTTATAAAGCTACAGTCTGTATTTTGTGAATAAGGCAGAAAAATCAGAATGCAAAGAACAGAGGCATGTGGGGGAGAGACAAGAATGTCGTATTGAAATAATAATCACAATAACAAAAGACAAAAAATAAAATATTTTATTGCATTCAGTACTTATACATTAATTATAATGGAATAAAGAGATTAATTTCATTATTTTTCACACATTGCGAGTAAGAGACGTGTTGAAAAATTGTAATTAGAAATGTTTAATTAGAAATTTAGAAATGTTTAATTAGAAATACAAGTTACACCACATCAAAGTCGTGTAGGCGAATAAAATAAAATAATGATGCCTCATTATGCGTGATTTCAGTCTTCCACCGCGAAGTAGATGAGAAAGACACTCTTAGTGGCAATTACGCAGCCAGTAATAATAATTTGTTACCTACTTTTGCGACAACCTATCGGTTCCATATTCAGTGGTCAAGAATTAAAAAAAAAACCCTGAATTTGGGACCGAAAGTTTGTCCCGACACGTCGGTAAGAAATTACCACCACTTGCTGGGTAACAACGCAGAAGAGTGCAGTTCTCTATAATGTTTTGCTATCAGTCTTCTGACCGACAGAGACTTTTCTTTTACTGACGTGTGTAGAGTATATGAGGCACATTCTGTTGTGTCTTACTTTGAAGTTGTGATTAGGTAATAAATGTTTGTAGTACTTTATGGATGCATAATTCCTAAAACATGAACCCTTATATTTTTTTAAATGAAAAAATTTATTACCGAAAAACAGCAGCCACCTAAGTGGAAAGAGTAGAAGAACTTTTCAGGAATTCTGGACTTTGAAGTGTGATGTGAATGAATGCGACGTTAGAGTGATGAGATACCTTTACCTGATTTTGGTTTTTGTACGTCCTTTATTGACGAACGGCTTTTAGAAAGTTATCACAGAACAGTGTTTAACACAAAGGAAGGACAAATAATATGTTTATAAAAAAAATTAAAACTTTTACGTAGGCAACGTTATTATTTATATAGATATGGAAAACTTAAAAGGGCATTGTCCTGTCAGTAATGAGTTTGCCAACAGTATCGCTACACATTGTGCTGTAACAACTTACTAACTGTATATTTACACACATCTGCTGTATTTTATTTGATTGCTAACAGTATCGCTACACAAAGTGCTGTAACAGCTTACTAACTGTATATTTACACACATCTGCTGTATTTTATTTGATTGCCAACAGTATCGCTACACATTGTGCTGTAACAACTTACTAACTGTATATTTACACACATCTGCTGTATTTTATTTGATTGCTAACAGTATCGCTACACAAAGTGCTGTAACAACTTACTAACTGTATATTTACACACATCTGCT
>Ga0123353_10019797_pt1 | contig 10021 bp, 2 predicted proteins | sample TergutLab28metaG_3_FD_92763 | JGI IMG/M metagenome (GOLD analysis project Ga0123353, IMG submission 92763) | Labiotermes labralis P3 segment gut microbial communities from Petit-Saut dam, French Guiana - Lab288 P3 | ecosystem: Host-associated > Arthropoda: Insects > Digestive system > Gut ...
AGTTAAAATCATTTAAAATTATAATAGTTGCTCCAACATGTTTCGGTTTACATAAACCATCATCAGGGAACTCTCAGCCTGTGCTTTGCTAAAGTTACAATGTTGACTTCGGTTACATATCGTTATTTGAAGTTATCGGTATTGTGGCTGCATATTATAATTTTAAATTATTTTAACTGTTTAACAATTTTATAATAATTTGTGTACATTAGTTGGACAAATAAGGAAGTTAATACTGAGAACATGCCCAGGGCAACTACGAAGATTGTTCTCAGGACATTCTCTGTTGCACTGTCTGTAGCTTACGAAACTGCGAGTCTGTGCGTGACAGTCACAAAGAAGTCAGCACTTTATTCATCTACAGTAACCAAAGCGCAATCAACACAAATATATTTGTGTTGATTGCGCATTTGTTGCTTTAGTTATTTCTGGGACATAACGGAATGATATCCATTAAAGTTCATTTTTCACTTACTAACTCTTAGACTTATATTTTAAGAATAGCATATGGTCATTGGTTGAAGATTTTACATCATCATTCTAAAAGAAGAATTCAATTACACATACAAAATAGGCCCTACTTAATCATTACTGGGTTTGGTCTATTATTCTGAAATAAAAAATTTATTATTGATTGATTGATTGACTGAACTTTAGACTATTATTCTGTAATAGGAAATTGAAATCATCTTTAATGAATGAATATTAGTTTATTAACTTGGTCGTGAATTTGTTAGCTTCATTTTAGATAATCGAATGAAAATATTTGTTATTAGCAACAAGAAAATATTAGTTACTAATACTGATAGCCTGTGTACGTATATTAATAAAAATTTTGATAGGTGGATGCTGTCAGTAATGGAAATAAGCTCAAAACAAGGCGCAAGGGTTACTTTTATACTTATTTCAATCCATTCACAACTTCATATTCTCTCTCTTTCTCTGTAAGTTCTGTTGTGTCACTTTATCCCTATCTACGCTTATGGCTTCCGATATCAATTCTCATGAAGTTGTTCAACGAAAATTGAAAGTGAAAATTTCTGGTGTTTGTCAAACGCTTTGTGTAATATTCCCAAATTACACTCCTGACTTAATCATTCGCACAGTATTGGTTTCTGTCTAAACTTTGTGGACTTGTTCGCTAGTAATTTTCTCCATTCAAGTGTTATTTCGTATTTCTTATATAAACCTTACAGCATAGAAGTTTGTTGTTCCCAAATTAAAAATTGGAGTTTGCCTTGAAAGTGGCAATGCAGAAACAGATTAATTAACGTACTGTATTACTGGTCTGAAGATAAGAGCGGCTATGAAATTAGTAGGGTGCACAGAAAGCTCTGCTACAGGTTTGAGTTAACGTTGCATTAAGGTTCTTAGTACCGTTTCCTTCCATTTGTGTTTCTGCCCTTCCTTAGAAAGAAACTGAATCATTAGTAGGTAAACTGAAACTTTAGACCTGACGTGACTCGGTGTTTTGTTTGTCGGTTTTCAATTAATAATAGCCAGGACTAAGTACAGCGTTGCCACCTTCAATTTCAGTACCTCATTTCGCTTATTTCATCTCACAAACCATACGAGAGTATTTTGTAGAAAAGTGGCGTTAACAGTGTAATGTAATCTTAATCATTTCTTGTATAATTGCATTTTGGTTTATTTCGCTGTATATTAAGTTTCAAACACACAAAATATATATTTTTGAGAAACCGTTCGTTGCAAGGAAAGGTAGGAGGATTGGATATTTGTTCTCTCTGAGCAGTTTTTATGCGCTGAATGTTTTGCTGAGCGCAAGGAAAGGTTTCTGCGTGGTATTAGTAGCACTGGACCTTGAACTGTAACACATGCAACCACATTCAGTGCCGTGCTTCTATGTACCTACCAGTTTCTGTGTAGACAGTACACAGTAGTAGGCCTGGTGGGGAGAGGGAGAGGAAAAGAGAGAGAGATGGAGGAAATAACATAAGACAGAGAAAACTGCACACTGAGGAGCTTCATACCTGATTTTAAGAGTTTGTTACTGTTTGTATTAATTGAAGGAGAATAAACTATTCGATGAACACGTGGAAGTGAGAAATGGCTACAAATTTAAAAAGGATCCAGTAAAATATTATTAAAATGGATCGTATAATTGGACCGTGACTGTTGCGTGAATTAAATTGGACCATGATCGGTTCAACTGACAGATAGTCGTGAAAAAATGTAAGGAACTTAACGCGTTTCGCTAAAGGCGAAACAGTGTTTACTAACTGAACAACTAGCAGCTTATCAGGAGCAACTCCGATCTAGTGAGTTTAGTTACATGTGTGCAGTAGCTGTGGAATTTGCAAAATACCTGAAACCGGAGTTTCTGTTTCTAGCCTTGTATTTGACCGGAGTGTAATAAAATAATGGATTTGTAAATTTGGCTCGCAACGCAGAAAGCGTTTGCCCACCCCTGGTTACAGAACCACCTTCTCTCACTCTCACCCTATCCTCTTAACGTTTTTAATCAGTCTACAAGTTCTCTTCTTCTTTGCCGCACTGACACCATCTTGCTTTACGTGGGCGACTAATTTCACACAGCCAAGTTTTCACAACGCCCCGCTCCTTCTGTTGCTATGGCTAATTGCTACGCCCCTGAGACGCTATTAAAGCAACATGGTCTTCTGAGACAATTTATTTTAGGAAACTGCTCTTAATTTCTTCTCTTTTTTTTTTCTTGAACTCCAGTTCTTTCGCTTTTATCTCCTTCCATTGCTACCTTCTTTCGCCCTCGTCTTCATGAAAATTAGGCTGCATCCGTGTTCCAACCGATGTACTATCTTCCAACACAAATTCTTTGTCTCTGTTTCGCTTGAAACCAAGGTCTTGCAAGGCGAATTGTAGCGTCAGAAGAACACTTGTCTTTCTTACAGCAAAAGCGTTGTCTTATCATTAACATTCCGCTTACGACAAGCCAAGTGTCTTGTAGGAAAGAAAGCACTCCAGATTTAACCCATTATTTAGTACACTAAGTAAAGATCTGTTTTGTGATTACAAATTGAAGTTGCCAGTGTGAATGACCTGTAAACTATTTTCGTTAGGTAATACGAATCATGAATACAGAAAATTCAGACCTTGACCCGCATGGATATATAGATAGGCGGAATGTGTATCAGTTAATTATCACAGGACCTCTGTGACGGTTTATTAAAACAAACAAACAAGCTCCGTGGCCTTAGTCCGCACGCGAACTATACCGACAGAGCGGCCGCCGCCGGTCGGCGAAGTTAGTGCCAACTTTATTAAGGGATACAAAATTGACGGTGTATATAGCACGCATGGAAGAGTATAGCAATGCACCGAGGAAGTTAATCGCAAAATCTTAGAGGAAGAGTACATTTATAGGACAGTTGTGTGATTGACGGGGCACTGTAAAATAGACTGGATAAATCTGAGTCAGGTTGGTGTGTCTGAAAACGGTAATGAGTCATTACTTTCTTTAAAAATGCAATAGATGTTTGACATCCTTCTAGAATGCCTCGTAAAAAAAGTATTCGCTCAACGAAGTTAGTCGCTAAGATGCACCTAAAAAGTAAACATATTTCTCGATTGTGCAAGATGGGCAGATCCAGCTAGGGGTTGTGTCACGTGTCAGATGCTCTATTATTTTCTTTTTTAAATTTCGTGCACTAAGACAGCGAATTAGTATATTTAGCACAATCAGCACTAAGAGTTAGTTATGTGCGAGTTTTCCCTAGCAATTGGAATTTCTTTTATTGTTACACGATGTCTGGTGGGATAATGCGATCAAAATTTTTACATTTTAGCGAGAAATTGAACCGGAGACGCCCAGGTTTAGATTATTTCGAAATTACAGTGATAAATATTCGAATACTCAGTATAAACAGGTAAATGAAATATGAGTTTATTCACTTTATATATGGAATAATCACAGTACATTAAACTTGTTACGAAGGGCGAGTTTGCAAGTAATTACGTGATACTGCCACGGTTTATTAGGAGAGCAATTCCTTATATGTTTATTAATCTTTAATATTATTAGAAGCAATTAAAATATTTTAATTCTGCACTTCGTTACAACTGCTGTTACATACAAGGTGAAAAGGCCCACAGAGCCATTTCGCCTTCTATGTTATAACGCATTAAAAGGGTAGAATTGTCCCCTGTTTAAATAAAACACCCAGAACTCTGGCAGATGTGTTACCTTTGACAGCAGGTAACACTCAAATAATGTCGTTAGTTTTCCTGAAGCACATCGTTCCTTTATCGCAACATTACATGTTATGTCCGCCTGTCCACTTTCGAATTTAATTTCAGACATCGAAATTTAAGGGTATTTGTCCTTTACGGCGAGCATAGATTTGTAAGTAATCATATTAAATGTCTGCCGTTTTGTACTTTTAATTTTCGGGTTTTAATGCGGAATTTGCAGAAGAACTTTTTCATTTCCTCGAGGGAATGGATAAGGTGCTTCCATTGCCTGTGTAAAAGGAAGACCCTCCCTGACTGCGTCTGTCGTACGAGTCCCTCTAGCAGGTCACGAGGGCACGTTGTCACTCCCGGTAGGAATTGAGGAAGACAGTTTAATCCATGGAAGAGATAGGTACGTGTTCCTGAGACGACATTTCTACTCGTATCCCCATATACATGGCTTATTCCTTTGTCGGGGTACAGGCTGTTGTGTTCCGTCTGCGCTTCTGGGACCAATATTGTTCTGTACTTCCCCCATTTCAAATATGTCAAAACCAACTTTCCGAACAGCAGACGAACGAACTAAGAACTGACCATTCCTCAGGAAGTAATGCGTAGTTTAAATTGGAAAGCAGTGCCTTATAAAGAGAAACAATTAGTGTGCTTAGGGTGACGAATTTGGTTACCTTGCCTGCAGGCACTGACTGCTTCATACTAAGGGCTGTTGCTCCTGGAGGAAGTATATTTCCGTCAGGCAATAGGCCTGTTGTGATGCGGGCCATTATTTGGATGAATGTCTGGCGGACTGGGACAGAAAGGATGGAATATTGTTAAATGAACGCTCTGCGACTAGGGGCATATTACGGCTGAAGGCGTCTGTTACCCGTGATACCGGATCGCGAACTGCCCGACGTTTGCCTTGTAACCAAGTAATATCAAGAGAAACTAGTCGGAATGTCCGGAAGTTGTTAGAGAATAATCGATGTCAACGTGGCCGCCTTGCTTTGGGCTGACTGGCCCGGTGTGCTGAGCTCCGGCCGCATTCAGTTAAAAGAACAACAATATAAAAAAGCAATAGCATAAAGAAGCAAAACAACAAGGACCGACAAAAAACGACAAAACAGAGAGTATAATTCATGACAATAATCTTCAGAAGAGATGAAGAGGTTCTTGAGGTTAAAGGTCATGAAATCTCTTAAAAATATGTGACTTTTGTTCTTACCTGAAACCTTCGCATGTCCCGAGGGTTTCCTGCGTTTTTTAGACAATTCTGATTGCACTTGAGGAAGAACTTCAGGAAAAACCTGCGAACAAAAGAAGTTATAAATTATTTATTTAATTTAAACATTTATTTCATTTAATATAGCGTGTGTGTTAATAATAATGTTTTACAACAATGTCATCAAGGAACCTGGAACAATAATACTGATGTAGTACAGTTTACTGTAAAGAATCTGTCCAAACAACAACACATAGAATTAAGTAAACCTTCGAAGTGTGGTAGCAGGAAGGGTGAAAGTTGATAAAGAAACTAAAAATTATCCCTGCTTTCTCCTTCTGCTAAACGTAGGTTATATGAAGGCCAGTCATTACTAAGTTAATTAGGTTAAATGATGGGAAATGTATTGTTATGTGAATAAAAGAAAGGAAAGAGTTTCGGGTTCTGAACATTGTCACAGAAACCGTACGATGTGGAAGTTCATGTCTGTATGACATAGGGGTTGTACGCCTGTCTCCAAGATTGGTTTCAGCAGTGCCCTCTGAGTCATGCCAGTGTCTTAAGGAGCTTGTTCGTTAGATCTCCCAACTGAATTTCTCAATTTCATACTTATTGAATCCCATTCTATAGCGCAGAATATGAGCACAATATAAATGTAATTAATAGGTTACTTTGAGTCCTTTTGACAACGTGTAAATTTCACACACACAGCAATTAAGTAAACGAAAAAAAAACTTGTATTCGCGAAATTAGGAGGCAATTAAATTCCTGAAGTTCGAAATCCGTTGTCTTTCCACATGCTAGCTATAAATTTAAAAATTACTCTATACATTATTATTCTGTCATTTTGTGTGTGTGTGTGCGCGTGCGTGCGTGTATGTGTGTGTGCGTGCGTCCCTCACTTTAAGCGCAGAACACTGAATTTTGTTGGGGAAAGTTTGCTGAGGAGGAAATAAGTGGGAGGGCGTGACACGAGGCTGGAAAAAATCGCATTCAAGTCTTCTGTTTTTTATTGTTCATAAAAATTATTATATTGATGAGATGAAGTATAAAGAAATAGGCGAGACATGTAACAAGCATGGGAGAGAACAGAATATGTCAATAATTACAGTTCTAATCCCAGAGGGTATAGACTTCTTGTGATACCTGGACGCAAATAGGAAAATGATATTACAATAATTTTTAAAGTGCAGGGTTGTGTGTTTGTGAACTGGATATAACTGATTCACACTGGTAACTAAATACGTTTTCTTGTGGTACGGGGAAGGCAATAATTACAGAGAGGGTTTTGGTAAGGAAATCCGAAGGAAATAACCAATTGGAAGGATAGACATAACTAGGAGTGTAGTATTAAAAGGCTATGAAAGTAATAGCAGAGCTTGGACTGGATACATGTGGCAGAGGTTAGCGACCAATGAAGGGCTGCTATGATCTGTACAATAAAAACCTCCGCTTTCCACACATTGCATAAAGTTTCTTTACTAGCTGAGAAACTGTTAGCTAATAAAGTAGGACTGTGCTCTATCTAATTGCTTATTTGCTGCATCATGTCAACACGGCTTTCAAAAAAGCGTAGAATTTTGCGACTGCATACGACTCTTAGATCATTAGGTGAATAATTTTCCTTTTACTCAATTTGGTTAAATACTTTTTGACTTAATTGTGTCTATTGGAAAACCTAACCTTCCGTACGATCTTTTTTTTTAAATTAACAACAAAAGGCGAAGTTCAAAAATTGTGTAATATTCTGCACAGACGTAAAACAATTTCTTGCACAGTTCTTCATTTCTGTCGGGATCTTTCTGTTGTGTTAAAATGAGAGAATTCAGCTGTCTGGAAACATATGCTGCTGTTGTTGTCTGGCAAACATTTAATTCATAAAGCCATCGCTATGAGGCGATACGACCCTGAATAATAGAAAAATTTGTCCGCGAAAATGTGTATACTGCGGGCAGAGACCATTCGGTATGGGTAGTTGTGAGTGTCGTTGAATAGACAACAGACATATCCCGGGATATCGTAGAAGGTACTGTAACTGTGCTGCGAGCTGGATACCCTGCGAATCGAGGTTCGATTTTCGGAAGGCACAAGATATTTATCTCTTCAAGAAAAAGCCCATCCCGGCTCAAGGGATCAGCCTGTTCCGGAGGACGAGTATGGCGGGGAGTGAGGTTGGTCACTCAGTCCATATAGTGCAGATGTTGAGAAGAATATGAGGAGCTACACCTCCCTTGCCGCATATGCCTTTAGGCGTGCGCAGAGATGAATTACCTTTTCCTCTACATTGGCCTGAGCAGAAGGTTTGCCCGCGCATAACTCCGTATAGTAGCAGAGCAGATGTATAGCTTTCCTTAAACCTCCGTCATAAGACCGGATATTTTGAGACAAGCTTTACCTTTAACTTCGTCTGCAATCCGTCCGGAAAAAGCCGACATGTGATCTCTAGTTATGTTACGAACATTTCTTTCCACATTTCTCTTAGTAAAGGCACTGGCAAATCTTAACAGATTCCGTTGTAACGTAACGGTTTGACCATCGGCATGCGACGTTGTACTGAAGAGTTTCCGACAAAACACGCCCACACAGATATAATAAACCATGAGAGAGAGCGGTCGTCGTTTTTCCGGCAGATCTCATTCACCCCAATCTTAGGTCATATGCAGAAAATATTTTGGGTTTCGGAATGTATCTATAACATGTATACACTTCAGACTGTAATAATAAATAAGCAGTTCCATTATTTATGTGTAGTTTATTCAAAAAATTGCCAACGAAATGTGAAGCTTAGAAGCAGAAGATAACGAACAATATACAGTACAACTACGTATTTTCATTAGCTACATCTGTACAGCAAAGTAATTCTTGAGACTTTGTGGTCGTTCAGATATGTAAAGAATATTCCCACATTGTGGTATCCAAAGGAAAATGTGTCATATTTAGTGATTTTGTCAATAGCTAAGTGCGGATTTGGAGAACTAGCCTAATGCTATCGCCGTAGGATTGCGGAAGTAGTCGGTGGAAAGCTTCGAAAGCTTGTCCCGTGTCATTTTTTTCCACCGCAAAATCCACGTGGAGTGACCTGGGATCGAACCCATATCTCCATGGTGAGGGACCGGTGACGAGCCTCTTAATCCATGGCAAGATCTTCTAGAGAATGCAGAGTTTTAGTTTCGTGTTCACATGTCCTTATACTAAGCCAAATGAGTTCATTTAAAATCATTCTTAAACTTAGGTCTTCCAAATAGGTTTTACCCTCTAAGCACTCCGACTAAAATATTCTATGTGGTCGTTGTGCCTTCGTAGCTCTAAGTATCTGTTATATTTTCCATTGCCTGGTGAACTTCCAGTAACAGAAAACGAAACGGAATGACCCAAAGGCAAATTTGTTTTTTGTTACAACAGAAACTTTGTCCTATGGCAAGCCGGGGGGTTGACTTGTCAGGACAGTAACAGTCGGGTCCAGTGTCTTACTGTGCAGCAGTTAGCACGCCAATTATCATGTGAACCATCCACCCGCAGTGCCAGTTTGTCCCCCTGCAACAGCAGAGCTAAATAATCCATGAGGTAGAGTGGAGAGAGTTCCTATCCTCTGCTGTATGCATCTCTCGAGGGAAAGCACTCAGCTCTAGGGTTCCACCGTATAGCCTGGAGAAAGAGTTCGGCTGATTGGTAGAAAAATACAGTTGCATGAAAACCAATCTGTCCGCTCCTCAATAGTAGCTTAGCAACGTTCAGTCTGTTTTGGTTTTATATGACATTCATAATATTATAAGACTTCCAGCAACTTACTGAAGTCTTAAGCGTACGTTAAATCATCTCTGCCCATCGTAACTGGGAACTCGTTTTTGGGTCGCTTTTGTGACTTAAATAAGACTGAAGCAGTAAAATTATTTTCGGTGGAAGCAGATTTTGAAATTTCTTTCTGTGTCGTCTTCGCTAACTCAACAGTTTTGATTTTTATCTATTATCAACTCAGAAGGATCAGTCGCGAGGTGCTGCGCTGAATATAGTCTTACGTGTAGATATTACAGCTGGCGAACAGCTGCTGTTTTATTATATGAAAGCAGCAATATCTGTATATATGTCATCTTTATGCGATTTTCCGTTTTTTATTTTAATTTTGTGTGCCGGATTGAAGTTGACTTTGCATCATGGAATGAGTGCACTGAAATGTAACCCTTTAAAGACCAAGGGCAGAATGCTTTATTTAAAGGCCCAATTCGTCCCGCGCTGTAAAAACTTTTCTTCTCGGTTATAAAAACCAATCAGTTTATTCTGTAAGTGGCACAAGTCGCTGTTTGTTCTGAGATAAATAGAAAACACATAAATACAGTGTGGACAGAACGTACAGTTGTTGAATGTTAAACGGTTGGTGTATCACGTGACCAGTAGGCTTTAGAAGGTTAATACGTTATGTTTCGTCACAGATTTTTGTGATGGTGTTGATATTAATGCCAGTTAATTTAGTACCATGAAGACCTCTTAGATGAAAATGTGACTGTCTGTTAACCCTTCAAACACTCAGCGCAGAACTCTCTATATAAAGCCCCAGTCCGTACCGCGCTGTAAACACTTTTCATCTCGGTTATAAAAACCAATCAGTTTATGCTGTAAGTGGCACAAGATAAATAGAAA
>Ga0123353_10019799_pt1 | contig 10020 bp, 9 predicted proteins | sample TergutLab28metaG_3_FD_92763 | JGI IMG/M metagenome (GOLD analysis project Ga0123353, IMG submission 92763) | Labiotermes labralis P3 segment gut microbial communities from Petit-Saut dam, French Guiana - Lab288 P3 | ecosystem: Host-associated > Arthropoda: Insects > Digestive system > Gut ...
TTACAAAACCCACACATACACACACCCACACATTACAAAACCCACACATGCACACACCCACACATTACAAAACCCACACATACACACACCCACACATTACAAAACCCACACATACACACATCTGCAGATTACAAAACCCACACATACACACACCCACACGTTATAAAACCCACACATACACACACCCACATATTACAAAACCCACATGTACACACGTCTACATGTTACAGAACCCACACATACACACACCCACACAAACATACTCACATGTTACAAAACCCACACATACACACCCACACATTACAAAACACACACATACACACACCCACACGTTATAAAACCCACACATACACACACCCACATATTACAAAACCCACATGTACACACATCTACACGTTACAGAACCCACACATACACACACCCACACAAACACACCCACATGTTACAAAACCCACACATACACACCCACACATTACAAAACACACACACACCCACACATTACAAAACCCACACATACACATACCCACACATTACAAAACCCACACATACACACACCCAAACATTACAAAACCCACACATACACATACACACACCCACACATTACAAAACCCACACATACACACCCACACATTACAAAACCCACACATACATTCACACATTACAAAACCCGCACATACACACATCCACACATTACAAAACTCACACACCCACACGTTACAAAATGCACACATTACAAACCCACACATACACACACCCACACATTACAAAACCCAGATATACACACATCTACACATTACAAAACCCATACACACACACACCCACACATTACAAACCCACACATACACACACCCACATATTACAAAACTCACACATACACACACCCATGCATTACAAACCCACACATACACACACCCACATATTACAAAACAGTTTGAAACAACCACAGTACAAGATACGTACCAAATAAAATAGTTACAATACATTCAAGTACCCTAAGTATAAGGTCACCCTAATGGCCTGTTGCACAGAATGTGTAACTTGAATTAACAGGTAAGTCCTGTCAGTTTGTATGCTGTATCTCAGAACTGCCATGTGGATGTCAGTGGTGTCTAGGTCTACATTAAAGTCATAAGGCAAACCCAACTTTGGTTCATCTAAAACGAAAACCTGTTTCAGATGAAGCTGAACTTTGGTTTGTAACGTAGATAGACTTCATTATCAGATCAAATAGCTTTACTTGAAATATTCTTATGCATTAATATTAAACAAAATAAAGGAAAAATAATGCTTGGTTCTGTGTTGTGTGATTACCATTGCAGTAAATGAATCCCCAGGTGAATTGTTTGAGAAAATTTATAAGAAAGAAGACCAAAACAAATAAATGGCACATTGTTGAAAATGTAAAGGTCTTACAGATACTTTGAAACAAAGTAAGAAAACATTTAAATTTCTTCTTACATCAACCAGAAATTGGGACTACTACAGAAAATAGTAGATCACTGCAACCACAGTGACATCCACAACAGACGGATGATGCAAGAAACACAAGGATAATATACCAAGCCAGTTTACACCAAAAATGACCTAAGGGTAGACCCAAGACTAGATGGAAAGATGATGTAGAAAATGACATAAAAAAGATGGGAATTGTTAAATGGTGACAAGTGGCACAGGATAAAGCTGGATAGAGGAGAGCAACTAGGAAGGCACTTATCCTTATTGGGTAGTGGAGAAACAGAAGAAGAAGAAGGTGGAGGAGGAGGAGGAGGAGACTGCAACACAATAGACTATGTAAATTACTGTCATTGCTTCTACAAAACTGTCATCCTATAAGGAAACATTTTCCTTTTCTACATATAGAGCTGTTAAGCAGAATCTTATGAGTATACACACTCATCTTTCATATGGATTGGAAATTTGGACTGTAGCAGAAAATCATGGGGGACATAGTGCCATGGTATAAAATATAATTTCCTGTCATTACTGCTACAAAGCAGATGTCTTACAAAGGTTCATTTTATTGTTGACAGGGTCTGCGAGCTGTTATAGCAGAGTCTTATGAGCGTATCCACAGGTCCAACCTAGTTGGCATGGGTATTGTTCCTCTGCAGTACATGGAAGGCCAGAATGTTGATACATTAGGCCTGACAGGCAAGGAGAAATACACAATCAAGATACCACAAGATATCCGTCCTCTGCAGCAGTTGACAGTTGAGGTGAGATACAGTTATTATTTACTACAAGACTAACCCTAAACTTATACATTTTTTTAGTTATTCAAGACATGGGATGTTTAATTCGCTCAAGTAAATAATTTTAAATATTTGTATGCAGCTCTGGGTTTATAAGTTTTACATTTCTCATGATTGGGATTGTTAAGTTGGAGTCGTCTGGGTTTCAACACCTTGCGGTGTTGCACAGGCAACACCAGCACTTCAGGGAAGCATGCTGCCTCTCATCTTCAGGGTTCAAGAAATTGTGTTCAATTTAGTGCTGAAGAGAGAATGGTGAGCATGGGTTGGTCACGTCTACTGTTCAGTCCATTGAGACCAGGGTTAATGAATGTGTCGCTATTCCATCTGGAGAAGTTGGCCCTGGCAGAATGCATTGTGAACCATTATCATCACTTCACCTCAACCATACAAACTTTCTGTCAGGAATTCCAGGTGCAGGGACCAGCTTGTGTGGGAAATGATAGAGATTGAGCTGCAGCATGACACTTAAAGATGGAGTACATGTTTTCCCTAAACAGGTCACAGAAGTATCTTATTCATTATGTGAAGGAAAGGAAGCAGATAATTTTCTCTAAGGGCAGGATATGTTCATCACCCACTCCTTACCCCCAAATGTCATATTTATGGCCTATCACATCCCACTTTTCACTTCCATCTACTGGAGCCTTGGTTAAGGGCTGTATGTATGTAATTATCTGCTGTTACACCTTGTTCATATTTCTTATTCTTGTAGCACTGCAAAGTACTGTTCTGCATCCCGGTTTCTTATTTGTCCTATTCATAGTTCCTTTTGGCTCAGAGTAGTTTCCATCCCCCTCCTCCTTTTCTGTGGTTTTGGTTGGCCACATTGCTTGCAACCTGTCTATGTGTGCAGCAAAAACATCCACATGCTTATCAGTTAAGGAGTGACATGGGCCCATCTCCTCCATCCCTGAAGATGTATGTTCATCAGAAACATTGGTGTTGCACTACAATACTGGATGGTATCACAACCCAGAAAACTAACACATGTTCTTTTTCTGTTACCTATTTTGGGTTTTTTTGTAAATCAGTGTTGGTAGTATTTTAAGTGATTTGTGTGAATGTGGCAAATACCCATTTCTGTGTTGTGAAAGATGGTAAAGAAGAAAATATTTGCATTAATAGAAGATACGTAATTTATGTAAAGCTTGCCCCTCCTTGGCTCCCTTCTCCATCCACCAAATTTTCTCTAAAGAGACATATTCCACAGGTCAAGAGCCAGGGACTCAGAGACCTCATTTCTTGGGGAATTTCCTCAAACTTATTTGTTTTGTGTTTATTTTGCAGCTTGATAATGGAAAGAGTTTCCAGGTTGTGGTCAGGTTTGACACAGAAGTGGATCTTGCATATTTCCGACATGGTGGAATTTTGAACTACATGATACGAAGAATATTACAGTGAGCCTCAAAAGGAGATGTTCAGCTTCACATTCAGGTAGAATAGTGACAGATAATAAATTAAGTTTTTCTGAATTATCTCATTGTAACGTTGTAAAAGGAGATCCCTGTGCATGGAGAATGTTATATGTTCTTGAATATCACACTGTTGACTGTGAACACTGGCTTGCAAATGAATTTGTGATTTATTTAAGATTTCTTTCATAGGTATTTCTGGTCAAATCTGCCATTAGAAAAAATGGGTTATTGAACTCTTTGGCAACTGTAGAGTTCCATAGATTAGGGAAAGTGTGGTATTTGTCTGTAAATTGAGGTTCCAAAGAGTGTACATGCATCATTTTATTAAAAACTGTTGGTGAGAGAACTGAGTACACATGATTCTGTGGATGCAAGGTATGAAGAAATAATTGTGATAAGATTTTCATAAACAATGTGCAGACACTGAAATTTTGTTTTGTTTTGTTTTTTTCAGCATATCAGCGTATTTGTGGCATTCTGTTGACAGTGTCTTCCTTGCCTTATGTGGAAGAAGAGTTGCGGTTTGAAGCTTAATGTTTGAGAGATGTGCTTTGGGTGTGAAACACTAATAACTTGATGAAGTGTGTTCCACTACATGGGGAGAAGAGCAGTGCTTTATGAAAACATTTATTGTGTTCATGGAAGTTGTGTGTTAAAATAGGGTGTCTCTGCAGCCAGAGTAATTGTTAAGTAGGAAGGTTACTGTATCTTATCATTTGTTTTATTTTTTATTTGGTGTCACAGATTGTTATTTTGAGGGTCTATTATCTTTATGACAGTTTATGCATCACAAATTCTATGTACATGGGAAAATCAGATATGTATACAGTTTTTAAACAAGACTGCATTAAATTAGTAGGGGTATTTCAGTATCAGCTTTATGTATGTGTAGCGTTAAGTGAACAGATGTTGCAAATAAATGTGTTTTTATTTTGAAAGTGGTAGTAGCTCTTCCTGTGTGAAATACAAGTTGGTATTACAGAAAACTTCAGAATGCAGTATGTGGTACGGGGCTAGTGATAATGTCATACCTGAATGAACAGGTTTGAGGATGAAGGAATGATTGACATAATATTACTGTGTTCTTCTTCACTTGTTCATTGTGCCTGAAGACAGTGCTTCTGCATTGAGCACCGAGGAGCAGGTCAGTCCTTTGTTGTTTACAAAATAATTTTAACTGTAGATAACAGTGCACATGGGTTTGTGATTTTGAGTATTTTGTTGTGCTCTCGACTAACAATTTAAATCCAAGAAGAACTCAAGGACACTGTACAGACTGTGTCTGATAAAGATCGCATGTGTTGTCTCATGTTTGACGAGATGTCATTCAGAGAGCATTTGCATTTAAATCATAAGATTGACTGTATTGAAGGCTTTGAGGACCTTGGAAGACATGGCAGGACAAGCAATATCACAAATTGTGCCCTGGTCTTCATGCTGCGTGGTCTACGTAGAAGGTGGAAGCAACCAGTTGCTTACTACTTGACTCGCGGAAGCACTAAGGGTGACATGCTTGTTGATTTCTTGATGGAGGTTCTTGATGCCTGCCACAATGCAGGACTGGTTGTCACCGTGTGTGACATGGGTGCCAACAATGTCAAGGCCTTGAAACATTTGGGTGTTTCTGAAAAGACACCCCTGATCAGGTTTCGTCATCAAGAAATTGCAGCAGTGTTTGACCCTCCTCATCTCCTTAAATGCACACGTAACTTTTTCCTTAAACATGAAGTGATGAATGTTAGGCTTGGGGTTGTTGTAAATGGACAGCCACTTACTGGTACTGCTAAGTGGGCAGACATATCGAAGGCCTATGAACTTGACAAACAGAACGTGCTGTATCATCAGCTGCGTAACCTTTTGCACAGGATGCCATGAAAGCTTAGCTGCACAAGTATTGAGCAGTACTGTAGCTGCAGCTATAGATACTCATGTGACTGCAGGTAAGGAGAAATGTTTTTAAAAGGCTTATTATGTGAAAAGCCTTGCCATGTACTTCAGTTTTCAATTCACTGTTACATTATACAACTGTAAGTCAAAGTAACAAACATGTTCGTAATATTCTTTTCAGGTCACATGGACAACAAATGCCTTGCTACAGCAACGTTTACAAAGAGGTCGATGACCTATTTGACAGCTTCAGTGGTGTCACACGCTGTCCTGACCACGGAAAGCTTTTGCATTATTGTCTTACCAGTACCAGTAAGCACATGGAATACTGGAGAAGTTCAGTTGATAAGGTAAAAACCTGGATCTTCCTCAACAAGGAATCTGAACCAATGCGTCCTCCACCTTCACAAACCGGCTGGTTAATTACCATAGGTGCTGTTCAGCATGTATGGAGGAAGGTGAGTGAGGAGCATAAGTTCAAATTCCTAGAGACCAGAAACCTAAATCAGGATGCTCTTGAGAACACATTTGGTGCTATTTGTTTGCACTGTGGATCAAACAATAATCCATCTGTTGGACAGTTTGTAGATGCCCTGAAGACAGTCATCATTAATGGTCTTGCTTACAGAAGCCTGTTTGGCACCAACTGTGAGGATGATGGTGCCTTTCTTCTGGACAAGCTACATTCATTTCTCAAGCCATCCAATGCTATATCAACCAGTCCATCGACAAGTCATGACAGTGAGACCACTGACACTGTTCCAGACATTGTTCATATTGGAAAAGAAGCACAACATGGAGTGAGTGCCGCTGTACATGTGTGTGATGTGAAAATGTTTTCAGTGGCATATGTCAGTGGTTTCATTGCCAAGTGCTTGCTTAATAATAGCAATTGTGACATATGCAGAAATGTCTGATATCTGAAGTGCCATCACCACTTGATGTCTACACAGGATTCAAGGAGCACAGCAGTACAGTACAGTCTCTTACATGTCCAACTGAGAAGTTGGTGGAGACTGTTGGTACTGCTGTGACTGTTGGAGAATGTGATGTCAGTGGTGGCTCACTTGGAGTCAGTGTATTTTCATGTCACAGATGACATAAAGAAGGGTTTGGACTTTGACTAGATTAGGTCAGCTGGTTGTTCTCTTCACTACCAAGGAATAGAGGATGGAATTGTGACAGGCGTCACTAGGATTTAAATTCCTTGGTGGAATAAGCGAAAGAATCAGATGATGAATAAAGCTAGTAGGCAGAAGGTCTTAAAGAGGAAATTCCAGATTTTATCACATCAGTAGGTCAACATTAAAGTAATGACTCCTAATGTCAAAAATAATCCAACAAGATGTGACTTTGTACAGTTTTTTATTCCCTGCAAACTGCTCTACAAGTTCTGGGTGATGCTTTCACCCATCATCAGCAGCACGAGTAAACTGTAATTACAGCATCTGGCACTAATGGAACCCTATGTTACCTTCTGCTGTCATGGAGGAGTCAGAACTGACTACCCATTTCTGACTCCTCCATGACAGCAGAAGGTTTACGGTTCGATCAGTGCCAGATGCTGTAATTACAGTTTACTCGTGCTGCTGATGATGGGTGAAAGCATCACCCGAAACATACAGAGCAGTTTGCAGGGAATAAAAAACTGTGCAAAGTCACATCTTGTTGGATTATTTTTTACATTGATTCACGATGCATGGACCCATGAACATACAATTAACTGCTCTTACTTTGATATAGTAACCACAATGATGTACAGGAATTGCAATGGTTTGTATTATGCAGCATTAGAACAGGTATTTACTTACTTCTACAGAACTATTATGACAGTTACTGTTGTCATGGTGGTAAAACTAATGAGCATTACTTTTTAGCTGACCTTACCATTGTTCAGGCCTTGCATTCCAGCCATCAGTCTCTGTGTGTGTGTGTGTGTGTGTGTGTATATATATATATATGTGTAAATATCCTAAATATTAACAGGGTTCATGTAGTAGTGAAGGTCATACAAAGTCACAACCATAGTCGGTTACACACATTAGTGTCATATACAGATAAACACGGCCTGTAATATGAGCAATGAGAACACTTTGGTATGAATGCAAGTTTGGTGCATGTACCTCTTAATGAGTGTTGCTGTAGGGTGCTGTAAAAAGTGTGGCTGTCAGTGACATTTGTTTTCCCAGTGTACAGTAATTGAATTCCTTGTGAAGGAGAAATAGCTCAAGCACAGTAAGTGTTATGTGTGTTCATTGGTGCCAGCAGTATCAGATGGTGGGTTACATGAAGTAGAGATGAACATGACATACATACCTGAACATGTCAAGACATGATACATGCTGCAAATACAGTGGTTTATAACATGGTTAATGATGAATAAAGCTTCAACAAAGAAATGGCAAGTGACAGCTTGGAATGGAATGTCATGCTGTCTCCAAACAAGAAGACTGGAGATGTATTTTGGCAAGCAGGGATATGAAAGTCTGTGAGTTTCGTATTGGTTGTTTTGTGGCCTAAAGTGGGAACCTTGAGCACAGATTTCTTTGCTGACGTGATGTGTGAACTGTCATGCTCATTTAGTGAAAAAGCACTTGTTGAAACAGACCTATCTTTTTGCACTTTACCACCCAACATAATTGCATGTAATATGCTCATGACTTTTGTATGACCTGTACAACTAATGCATTATTATTCTTCTGTTTGTAAATATAGTTCTTGAATTCTGCTTGTATTGTATTTTTTTTTTTGGGGTGTGTGTGTGTGTAGGATCATGCATTGATGTTAACATTGGTGCAGTGCTGGGCTGCAAATCTGTAACCACTCTTGGAAATTAAGTTATGTTTGTTATATTCATAGTTATTGTATTTGTGGATCTTGTAACAATGTAAATATTTTATAGTGTATGCATATGTGTGTGTGTGTGGCATTTGAACATAATATAATTTAAGTTGAACTTAAAATTCTATGCATATTGTGTTCACCAATACATTTAAGGGTATCATGTATGATGTAACAGCTGTAGCTATCAGAATCTGTTATGTTTGATGGTATATGTAGTTTTATTAGTTTCATTCATTTGTTGAGATTTTCATATAACTTTGACACTTGTGTTGACTGTAAATCCATCTACATATTTTGCATTTCAGAATGGCCTAGAGGTTGTAATTTTATTATATCTGTTTCCTTTCTTGTTTCATTTGGGGAAGTAAAAGAAACTGTAAAACAGCAGTGGTGCAAAGCAGTGCAGTATTAAATACTATGTTGGTAAAGAAAATAATGTGATACTTGTCATTCAGTTTTCCCAGCATGAACCATCCACACTTTCGTCACTTATATTTCGAAGTTCTTTACTTTAGGTTTGCACAGTGATGAAGAAACATAATATTGTCTAGGTTAAAAAAACATTTGGTCTGGGGAGCAAAGTTTCAGAGAAATGTACTGCTATTCAGAACAGTATCCATACCAGATGATTTCGTGTATGTGTGGAAGTACACAATTTTAGTGCTTTTTGGATTGAAATGATATCATGAAGGGGGATGGGGTTTGGTATAGAATACTAGTTTTGGAAGTATGATATTCCATACCAAATTCTACAAAAATAAAGCTTTGTTTTAGTCTTTAACACAACTCCATTTCTATATATACTTTCCTTACTGACAACAAGGGTGGCCACCTATGGGCCAATAAGTTATTACTAACATATAGAGTAATTAAAGTTATACCATTATACATCTGCTTTCGTGTAAGCTATCTGTCTGAGATCTCCTTCCGTTACAACTATGTTCTTTTATACATATTAAGTTTGTATGTATGGCATATGACTTTTTGTTATGGAATGTTACATTGTTTATGTAGTGAACTTATGAAATTAATTGTAATTGTACAAGATAAACAATAGGAAATATAGTAATTCCTATGCAATGAATGATAAATGTAGACGAACAACTGTCTCTATATATTTTGCAATGTAAAGGAAATGAGATCTCAATTCCTTATGTAAGTTTATATGCAAATTTTTTAAAAATGTAATTTAAATTTCTCTACGTATTTTAAAGTGTGCAGTATACGCGAATTTGAAGTTGTGTTAACGACTAGAAGAAATCTTTTTTTGGGGGGCGGAGGGGAAGAAGAGGAGTAGTAATCGATTGCGTTATCGAGTTTAATGTGCATAGTACACCGAAGTACTACTAGAGGCGCTGTTAACGAACATTCCAACTTCCTCGAGTTAATGGATGGCAGCACTAGTAGCTGCGTTGCCACGATTATCATTCTCTCTCTCATATTTACTTTGATCCATGCCACAGTTCATCTGGTCGTTGCACCTGTGGATGTCTTAACCGATAATCTGTGATCAGTATACGTCCAGGCGCGAGCAGGTTCAGTCGTTCGAAGTTGATCTACGTGTGAGGTTGGCGTATTTTTTTAGTTGCCGCTGCGAATGGTGAGTAACAGTCATGAAA
>Ga0123353_10019800_pt1 | contig 10020 bp, 6 predicted proteins | sample TergutLab28metaG_3_FD_92763 | JGI IMG/M metagenome (GOLD analysis project Ga0123353, IMG submission 92763) | Labiotermes labralis P3 segment gut microbial communities from Petit-Saut dam, French Guiana - Lab288 P3 | ecosystem: Host-associated > Arthropoda: Insects > Digestive system > Gut ...
CGGCCGGACGAAAGAATATTTGAAGTGATATTAATAATGAAACACGATGTGCTCCTTACACACACACACACACACACACATATATATATATATGTACAAATGTACACGTACAACGTTTTTCGGAACTTGTCCAGCCAATGAATGACCACAACTAATCATTTATTAAAGTACTTCATACACAGAGTCGGAGAAGAGACCTGGCAAGTAAAATACGGGCTGAGCAGTGAAGTTAGCGCTTGTAACGCTACCTACACCGTCAAGTGCAATAACAGGAGACTTAACCTTTTAAGGCCTACTGGTTACGTAATGCACCAACAGGTTTAACATTCAACAACTGTAAGCTCTGTCCACACTGTATTTATGTGTTTTGTATTTTACTGAGAACAAACAGCGACTTCTGCCCCATGCAGCATAAACTGATTGGTATTTATAGCCGAGCTGAAAAGTGTTTATTGCGCGTACGAACTTGGTCTTTAAATAAAACAGTCTGCATTTCGTCTTTACAAGGTTAATAAACCGTTACTAATAAAGGGTCAAGTACCGGAAAACCCTTACAAAGAGGAGACAGTACTCATCAACCTTCAGGATAAGAATTCCATTTTATGTTGCCTAAAATACATCTAGACACACAAACACAAATAATTCAAAATTCCAACCGGGGGACATCATACTAAATGTCTGAAGAGTGTTTACAATTTCCCCTACATTTCAAATGTCACGCACGTCACGCATACATACAAAAAAACTCAAGAAAGTGTGGATAATTTATGTTTTTAGCATGAACTAATGAGCCCTTCCAAAATCTTAAATTACCTTTTTTTAACATATACATGACCTACAATATTTCATTAAAAGCCAGATGACTAATGGACAGTCATAATTTGTTAACAACGTTACGACTGTTACATTATTATTATTATTATTATTATTTTAATTTTAGTTATTTCAATTTTGAAATAATACTAGATGAATCTGAATATCATAAAAGGGGTTGCGATAAGTTACAGTACATCACGTTCTGTAACACACCCTTGTAAGGAATACTTTGCAGTTTACTCAATTTATCTTCCAGCGTAAAAATTAAAATATATATATATATATATATAAATTCATACACCAATTTTTACGCATCATTTTCTAAAATTTCAAACCTGCATTTTTATAATTATATAATCGCTAAGAAAAAAGCAAGTTTACGCAATAATTTGCTATTCCTTACACAATACAAACCAATAAGAAATCTGTGGCAGTCCATCTTGCAATTAGATTTACAGTACACAAAGATGTCGCAATGACAGACACTAAACTATGTACTGAATAACTGACAATAATAAAGCTGTCTTTAAATTCGTAAACATGTTTTGAAAATTATAAATTATAGTGAATCTTATGTTTATTGGACCGTGCATCATTGTGATAGCTGAAGAATAAAAGACCAAGTCACTTGCTATTTTATTTCACTTCTTATGTACTCAACATGTTTCCGACGTTAATATACCCATCAACAGGAGCTTGCGACTGTGCTGTTGAATTACCACATTGGTCGTTTTGTTCTTGGTTCCATGTGTGTTGGAGATTTGGTGCGGTTGGGTTTGAGTAGTGTCCGTGTTGTTGACTGAAACCTGCAACACGGACACTAATCAAACCTAACTGCACCAAATCTCCAACACACATCGGACCAAGAACAATACGACCAATGTGGTAATTCAACAGCACAGTCGCAAGCTCCTGATGATGGATACATTAACGTCGGAAACATGTTGAGTACATAATAAGTGAAATAAAATATCAAGTGACATAAAGTTGGTCTTTTATTCTTCAGCTATTATAGTCTTTACACACCAGTTAACTTCGTACTGGGATATCAAAATTTATATTACTCAGATAATACCACTGGAAGTAGTGCATCAAAGAGGGTGAGATGGCTGAAATGTGTAGACAACTGACGTTACAGATAAAAAATTAGAATGAAGATATTGGTCAGGCAAATTCAAAGAAGACTTAGGTCTAGAAGGCAAGATAATATTAAACTGTTCTTGTAGCCTACAAATGCATTATTAAGTGCGAAATTAACAAAAACAAGATAGGCACTTGATCACTTTTGAAACTTCGGATACATAAACATATGGAAATTCTTGAATAGCTAAGCAAAGTAGCGTGAAGTTCTGTATTATGCTTCAGTTAATGACAATAGAAAATGCTGATTGTTATCTCAGCATTAATAGTCTGATGACTTTCTAAGCGGACGAGCGACAAACGATAAGTAACAATTGCTGGTAAATATCAACACACATACAGCCTCGTCAGACATTTTTGCACTGAACCAACGCTCTCCATTTTCCCCACCCATCATCTTTCTCATTGCAGTTCCTATTCGCGGGAAGGGCTGCGTCATGCTGGTCATCCTAACCACTCTCTAAAATCAAGAGTGGCTCGACTGTGCACAAGGTAAGAAAAAAAACTGCATTCTGTGTAATAACAACACAGAAGTGGGTCTTCCCTGTTACTGCAAGGTGTGGCCATGCTGCTGCTTCCCTATCAAGGAACATGAAACATAAGTTCAGCACAGAAATGCGCAGTAAATTGGCGTGGTCTGCTTTGCTTTTGTGGGTCTTCGGCTTCTTTATCACGCTGTCTTTCAGTGCTGTCCAAAGTTTTACTGGAAGTATTCTGTGTCAGCTAGTGGTATGCAACCCGTGGACGGGTGAAGCACTGCATACGGATACCACACCACCCCAGCCGAACCACACCGTAACACCAACACACATCAAACCAGAGCAATACAACCCATGAAATAACTCAACAAATAAGTCGCAAGCTCCTGAGGAAGGATGTACTGACATTCGAAACATGTTGAGCATTAAATAATGAAATAATAAAGCAAGTGACATGAAGTTGGTCTATCTTTATTCAACTATCAAGATGGTGCACGGTCCAATAAACATAAGATTAATAAATCTTATTGTTTCGCTCTAAACGTAAGGGTTATAAAATTAAGAATCTGTTACACAATTTAAATATTCAACCTATGCACTTTAAAAGCGGTCTACAATGCAGGTGTATTCAACTCGCCGTCCTATATTAATGTCAGCACGTTGTTTAGAAAGATGGCGGTCTCCGTTGTAAGCCTTAATCCAGGTCCCTAGCCTTCTTCTTTTGGGTGGGTGGTCGGTCAGTAAATTAAGAATCGAGTCCCTATATAATCTGCGAGGTGGAAAAAAAGAAAACAGTGTTCAGTTCTTGGAAATTAAAGTGAGAATTTACTGTATCCTGCTTGAGTCATTAATCTCGTTCTAGTTAACACTTTATGATGCACCTGCAACGACGCTATCTTGAACAAAGATCTGCCTTTCTTTCTGCATGAAAGTCCTTTGTTGGTATGGAACAATTGCTCTCAGAGGCTGACTGAATACTAACTAGTTTTTATAGAAATAAAAATTGTCTTGTACCACAATCACCTCTCTTTACGAGTCATCCTTTCATAAAAATGCACGAACCACACTTTTATGTCCTTCACAGAAAATGATAAAGAACTTCATTGTTTCACATCAGGTCTATGCGAGATTTCAGGCTTCCGCCAAGGGGTAGGTCAAGCCCTATATTTTCTGGGATGTTACACAGTCTATATTTTTGGTTGTTTACAGAAGCTTCGGAACAGCCTATAGGCCCCAGCTTTAAAAGTGAAAAAGAAAGGCCGCATTAGGTCTACTTAACGTCGACTGCAGTTTAAAACCCCTTATACATCACGACCTGCTTCCTCCATCTTCAGACTTTCTGGATACGTGTTATTTATTTTTATTATTATTATTATTATTATTATTATTATTTATCACCTTTATGCAGGCTGTTTACAATTATATACCTCAAACAAACCAATTTTCTAGCGTTTGTAGTGTTGCTGCTCTTGTGTATTTACAATTTGTGCTGCTTGTTATATTATTTCCCATGCTGACTGTAATGCGCTCTTACAACAGTATTTCCCGAAGTACGAGTAGGCGTATTCTGTCGAATATGGTCGTTTCTTTGTAGTTGCTCGATATGTCACTCAGGAAATGTCTGAATGATTTTGAGATGAATTCAATTGCGCCCATTTTGACCGGTACCACTTATGCTTTTACATTCCACATTATTATTATTATTATTATTATTATTATTATTATTATTATTATTATTATTATTATTATTATTATTATTGGCATTACGATTGCTAACACTGTATTTTCTTCGTGTTTATTTTCATCACCAAAAGAGCCTTAAAATAGGCCTAAAAGTAATTTTATACGTCATTGGGTATTGTCCTTCTTGTGTTGAACATAAATAAAGGGTGTTTCAAACAGTGTGCTTTGGAGAACCATTGAAACTAACAGACAACAAGACAAACGATGTACGTGTAATGGAACATCGTGGCGAATCTGGGTGACCGTTGTTGCTGTGGAAAACCAATATGTATTTAATACTGAACTATGTGTCTCTGTTCTTACCCTAATTATCTTGCATGCAATGTGCATGCGCAGTATTATATTGTCATCTGTGGCCTGTCTGGCCCTACCGTAGTTTTTTCACGTATTTCATAAAGACACGATTTTCGATAAGTTTTTAAACACGTGTTCCGCGTTTTCCAACAATTGTTTTCCTGAAAATTTTCTAATTCTAAGAATAACTCAGCGAGACATTATCATAAATGTACAAATGTCTTCACTTAAAATACCCGTTATTCTTGCCAGATATTAATCAAACTTGAACTTGTCGGACAATTTTTCAAAAAATCCTCAAATATCAAATTTCATGAAAATCCGTCCAGTGTGTGCCCAGTTGTTCTGTGCGGAAGTACAGACAATCAGACGGACGAATAGACATGACGAAGCTAATAGTCGCTATGCAATTTTTTGGAGGCGCCTAAGAATTAGCAATAGGCCGGAGAACATTTTACGTAATGGAGAATTTCATAGTATGTGTTTTTCAACAACCATTATTAGAAAACTGAAATCAAGGATGATTACATGGACGCGACATGTAACATGGATTGGAGACAACAGAAAGGGAACAAAAATGTTTATAATCACCCACATACACATGTTTGGTCCGAGAAATTTGAGAGACATAGATGTATATTAGAAGGTAATATTAAAATGGTTCTTAGACAAATAGGGTGTGAAATGGTGAATTGGCTCTGGACAGCAACATATAGCAACATATAGCGGGCATTTTAAAAACAGAAGAAACCCCTGGCTCTGATTCCGCTGGCAGCGCAGTCTAATGCGTGGTTCTGCTGCCACTCGCTTGCTGGGATTGCGGTTTCGAATCCCTCCGGGGGGAACGTGGATGTCTGTGTCTTGTGAGTGTTGGTTGCTGTCAAATAGAGGTCTCTGCGTCGGGCTGATCACTAGTAAAGAGGAAGGAGTCCCTCCGAGTGTGGTGCGTCTGAGTATGATCGTGAAGCCTCGACAGTTAGGAGACCGTGGACCGCTAGAGGCTGTTGCGGTATGGAAAAGAAATTTCTAGCGAAATTACTTGGGAAGCTGAACGACTATTTCAAGTAATCAAGCCAATCAAATTAATGACTTTTAAGACTGACGCTCTCGGATCTTCTTGTTACGTCTAGGAAGTGAGCACAGACTAAGGCGCCACGGTAACAGTAAAAGTAGTACCGCCGCCTTAAACCAAGTTGCTGCTCGCAGTTGTCCATTCTTATGACGTAGATGGGATTTTGGCCGAAAGAGATGACAGAAGAACAAGGTATTTTCCAATGTACGTGTATGCTCCCGCATTCTTTCACTATTTTCTTTGATGCTGCAGCACGATTGGTGGTCACAAGGTGACAGTCATGACCATGCTTACAAGTTCGTTTCTGCAGCATTTCGCGAATGGAACACGGAAGCAGTAAAATAACAATAACAAATAGAGTCCAGTTTAAATATGATGGCACACGGTGACGCACGGGAGAGGAAGTGAAGGGGAACCTGGCGAATGGAGTGGGTAGCCAGTACTCTTCACACTACCTCGGATCATGGTGTATCCAGCATTACTACTGCTGATGCGCTCACCTCGGCTGCCAGTATTCGACTGAACTGAAGCCCCCGACGATTTAAATTGACTCGTCCGTTTCGCCGAAAGACGAAATCTGTTTTCTGCGCTTGTGCCATCACGTTTCAAATGCAGTCTACAACCGGTTTCCACGAGACGCACGAAAAATGACACAATTCGTTACATTTGTACTTACCTGTTCTCATATTATCGGTAAATAACCGAGGTGTGTGGAGCCATAAACAGTTTATTTTATTTTTAATTTGTGGTGATAGTTTAGCTTTGAAAGAGAATAAAAATGGCAAACGTTTGGAAAGAAATACTCCAGCAAGCATTACGATCTGCGAAACTTCAAGTACCACATTTACGATATTACCTAAAAATTGGCATTGTTATTTGATCGTGTCATTTGGTTGTGCTTAAGGTAAATTTGCACCTGTTCACGCCACTAAGGCATATAAGTTAAGAAGATGTAATAAACCAGTCATGATTTACCTCGCCACGAGATGAAGTGGTCAGCTTCACTTTTGACGGTGGGGAAAAAAGACCTCTGGAGACAAAAAACAGATAAAGATTCTTCGCGAGGAAATCTCAGTAAAAGTGTCAAATCGAGAAGCGAGAAAAAATTTCACAGGTGGCGATAAGATGAAACTTAATGAGTTTGGTGGTGAGAATGTGGGGCGGATAGTACTAACCGTGCCCAACGGTGGAATTTTGTGAGCAGGTTTGTCAATTTCGACATTGTACTTTCCACATGTTTTGATTTAATTGAATTGTTCATTCACCGCACTAACATGTGCACGTTTTATATAAACAAATACAGTCTTATGTCGCTGTTACATGTTTCGGCGTCACACCATCCTCATGCAGCTCTACACCAACATTTAAAACCTAACAAATTATAATATATTACAATAATAATTCATGTTACAATATTCTTGTAGCTAATATAAACCAAGCGGGTTTCACAGACTGCCATCAAAATAGTAATTATGAAATTATAATATATTACAACAATAAAACAGCAATATTTATTATGGCGTTTTCATTAAATATAGTTTAAAAGTTGTATGTTGCTGTGTTGTAGTTTTTCTTTGTTTACAAGCGCCTAATTTGCCTTCGATCACTTACAAATCTTGTCCCTGTATGATGCGTTGTGACTTCCGCATAGAGGGTGACTCCGAAACACGTAGGAGCGACATAATATTGTATTTCTATGTATCAAATGCGGATTTATTTGTTTCATGAATAAACAAGGTTTATCAGTCACTTTAATTATACCAACTAATGCACTTACATAAAAATTTCACACTAAAACACTTAAAATTGCTCCAACATGTTTCGGTCCTAAGATCATCTTCAGGGAGCCATATTGTTCCTTGCTAAAGTCACATATTAAAAACACTCACTAGTTAATTTCCTTGTATTAACAGCATGCTGCCACAACACCCTGTTAATATAGGGAAATTAACTAGTGAGTGTTTTTAATATGTGACTTTAGCAAGGAACAATATGGTTCCCTGAAGATGATCTTAGGACCGAAACATGTTGGAGCAATTTTAAGTGTTTTAGTGTGAAATTTTTATATAAGTGCATTAGTTGGTATAATTAAAGTGACTCTAGGAAGTGCATGGTGCAACAATAAAGAATGGTTATCGGTATTCGGGATGGACGAAAAACTGTTAAATTCTTAACCAGCTGAGATATCACCAGGCTTCGAAATAGGATTCTGCTTTATGAGGACGAAGACGTGTTTATGTTACTCACGTTCCACTACATATTCATATCGTTAGTTCTGGCCCTATGCTGTGAAATTATCTTCATGTCTCTTTCTATTTGCCCAATAATTGCACATGCAAAGAAAACGTCTGCCAGACAAGAATCAAATAGCATCATATATAGTGAACTGTTGTAAAACTTCTTCTCTTTTACGGCTTATAAATTTGTTTGAATTCTGAGGTTTATCACGTAAGGAATACAGTCAAATTAAAGATCAAATAAAATACTTTATTCATTGCAATATTTATTTTGTATTTTCCTTTACCATTTGCCAGAGTGAAACGTTATGTTAGTAATTGTAACTATTCGTTGTATTACATTTCACCGGCGTAAAATGACCCTTATACTCCCCCTAGCGTGACACTGTAAAATAGCGATTCGACATACACAATTCCCGCATCTTCCAGCATGACGTATCTTTTGTCACGGAAATTCATCGAGACCAGTAAGTGATTTATACTTTTGTTCTGTACTATACTCCGTTCCACTCCACTAAAGTGCAAATAATACGAGTTTTTCTCCATTCATCTGATCGTACTGATAAAGGTGATGTTAGGCAGGATTATAGCAAAGAAATCTGACACCCACTACAGACAGAAGAAGATAAAGTGCAACATATGATTTCAGATATTTTGTCATGCAGTACGAATTTTAGTGTACAATAATTCCCTAGATTGTCCCTTTTATCAAAAAAGAAAACAGAAAAGGTGATTAAATATTGGGATATCCTGGCAAAATTGGAGCATAAGCCGAGAACTGCCAGGATCATAATACAGGAGTACAAGCAGTGTTCAAGCTGAATAAACAATTGTACTCAATATTTGGGTAATGCCACACCAATGTCACTTTCTCCAACACAATGGCCTTCACATGTGTTTTCTTACTTTCACGGCGGGAGTTTCCCAAAAAATCACTTTTGGGTTATTATACCGTGTCAAATAATAAGCCTGTTTTAACATTTCGGAGGAACCTGCTGCTTCCATCTTCAGGATGATCAGTCTGGCCACAATCCTTGCAACTTTCCAATATAAAAGACACATGTTTACTTTCAAATTATTTCTGCATCCACCTAAATCAATGTTAGCCACCTTGAATATGGAGGCAAAAAATTTCTCCAAAACGTCTGGACAAACATGTTATCCTACAGGATGTAATAACTAGGAACATCATCTTTGGTGCCTTTGCATCAGTTTATTATAGACGCAAGTTTAATGCTGCAAGCTTATCACTAAACTTGTAAACTATATTCTTCGTTTTTTTTAGATATCCACTTATTCGAAAAAAAATCACGTATACGATACAGAGCTAATATTGCTACACTGTCTGTTACAAGCCTGTATAAAAGAAAAGCCAAGTGGTCACTTTCTCGTGAAGTGAATGTATTAGACTGAAATTGACCGCACATAAAATGGTCCGATAACCATTGCCAAATTTCGTCAAAATATGTTGCGTAGTTTTACAGACGAAACAGAATGAGTAAATAATGCTCCGCACAAGCCTATCGTAAAAATGCGACTTTTCTCTTGTCTCAGGTCGCACCTAACTCAGACTAGCTAAATGTACTATGAAATTATTCAGCACACTGTCCCGTACCCGCGGCTCTTACAATGTGCATACGTTATTGGATGAAGCTCCAGTCCTCATTAGTATATGAATAAACTTAATTTTATTTATTTATTATTTATTTATTTTTGTTATTTTTTCCTTCAAAATTGTAGTATTACACCCTGCTGCTGACATGGACATCCGCCATACTCAGGGCAACGAGGGGATACTCTCCGCTGTTAGATGTAAGACAGAAACGTCTAATTAAACGCCCTGTTCTTTTGTGAATGTTCACACACAATAGGCTTCATTTACAGCGTCTACGTTCCTGTCTTTTATGTAACGGGTACTGCTGGGAGTGTAAGACAGGTTAAGCATTGGCTTCCCCTCCCCAATAAGCCTTGCGTAAGTTGATTTTATCCCTATGCTTAACTAAACAACACTCTACGGACACGTGCGTTGATTGGAAGTTTAAATCCATGCATTCTTAATTTCTGATATTGAACATAATTCATAATTTTGAGCCGCCATAGATGAGACAATTATGCCAGTTAAACTGCAGTAGACTGAAACAGGAAATGGCACATCTTTCAGTCAGCCATCGAGCAGACGCTCAGCACCAAGACACGCTGCCCTCTGTATGAACGTAACAGCAAGTGGCCCACAGACAAG
>Ga0123353_10019801_pt1 | contig 10020 bp, 5 predicted proteins | sample TergutLab28metaG_3_FD_92763 | JGI IMG/M metagenome (GOLD analysis project Ga0123353, IMG submission 92763) | Labiotermes labralis P3 segment gut microbial communities from Petit-Saut dam, French Guiana - Lab288 P3 | ecosystem: Host-associated > Arthropoda: Insects > Digestive system > Gut ...
GTATAGGGTCTTGGTGGGGAAACCGGAGAGAAAGAGACCACTGGGGAGACCTAGGCGTAGATGGGTGGATAATATTAGGATGGATCTCCAGGAGGTGGGATGTGGGTATATGGACTGGATTGGACTGGCCCAGGATAGAGACAGTTGGAGGACGCTTGTGAGTGCGGTAATGAACTTTCGGGTTCCGTGAAATGCGGGGAATTTCTTGACTATCTGCAAACCAGTTAGCTTCTCAAGAAGGACTCTGCACCATGGAGTAAGTAAGTAAGTAAGGACCACATGTTCGGCTCCCGTTGGTGAACGAGCCATTTTGTGAAGCGTGCGTTGCTTCTCCATCCATTATCGAGGCTAAGAATTCAGGGATATGCGCATCCACTCACCTATACGTTTTCATGCTTAAACATAAGGGCACCTTTTCAGTTTGGTTTTTTTGTGTAGTGTCGATTGAAGTTGGTTGTGATTGATGAAGAGATGAAGGTGTGGGGGGAAAAGGCTGTCGGCGAGCTGGAAGCGCTGTAGGCCTCCATGGCATCCGGTCTTCAGTTGGAGGTTCTTGATTCTCGGTAGTAAATCACATGAAATGGTGTTCACATCCTTTTACATTTTCGAAGATTTTATTTTGTCAGGGAGAATGTGCATTCGTAAATCATAGTAATGAAGTATTCTGTTGTGTTTTTCGGGATAGCCACAGAGTTATTAAAAATTACAGTCGCCTGGGACTTGACGCAGTGTGGCTTGGTAATTTGTTACGGACGTTTCGATGGAGCTAGCTGCCTTCGGTGTTCAGAAAGAGAATTTTACTTGGAATAATTGGCCATTCTTCTCCTGTATTATGTACCCCGCTTTACCGAATAACTTAATGCTTTTAGACTACCCTGAGGAAATGGCCATAAAGCTTGTTCGAAACTCTTTTAGTAAATTACCAACCAACACGGCGTTGTTTCGCAGAGGTGATTAACAGGCCCTTTCCTTAGTTGTAGAACAAGTTAAGAGATTAAATCACGTATGTTGATAGAGTGTTGGAGAGGGAATTAATCATAGTGTGTGTATTACGTGATTTGAACCAGACCTTAACACGAAGTTAGTGTTATTAAGACAGACATTTGTGGTGCAAACATTTGTCCAGTAGATATCAGTTCTATTTAACAAATGAAAGAGATATGGAAAACCTACAACGTATGATTATTAAAATTACCATTGCAACACTGATCACATGTTTTACACCTCGGTTATAATTTGCTGTAATTGATATTACGTGCTGTTACCAAATTCAAATCATCCCCTTCTCTCTGTTCAATATTAAGCCCACATTGGCAATTTCAGTGTGCTTCCCTCACACACTGCAAATCCCCAGTGCGTGCTTAATATTTAGATTATTGGCATTAAGTATGGAATGTGTATTGCTATTCATATTTTAGTTCTGGTAGTGCTGTCTGGCACTAATGGGTTATATCCACACCTTTCAGACTGTGAAACACCGCAGCTCTGAATTTGTACGGCACACAGACAAAGTCTGGATTGGGGTGAATATTACGTGATGTGAGTAGAGTTTCATAATTACTAAATTCTTTCACAGGACGTGTTTGTTTTACTGATAGTAAATATTAGTGAATCTAAGTTAAATGTAAAGTGATCCCGTTACGGGCCCGGTGTGGCCCAGAGGATGGGTAGAGGTATAGCTCTACTCTTCCATGACCGCGGCACTAGAAGGGGGTGAGTGGTCAGCAGCACGCCTCGGCCTCACTTTACCCCCGGGAAAGACCCGGTACCCATTTTACAGGAGGATGGGTGGGCCCTAGGGCCGGTCTGGAAGGGCGGAAAATCTCATCCCCACCGGGATTCGATCCCGGACCGTCCATCCCGTAGCTCAGTCGCTATACCGACTGAGCTACCCGGCCCACAGTGAATCTAAGTACATGGCTTAATTCCCTGTTTTGTTATTCTGATGTGTTAGTAAATTATGTAATATTATATCTTGCTTTCGTTACATTTGTAAATATATTTTGTTTTTGCAGACAGCAACTTACATTGTGCGTTCTTTATACCTAATTCATAAGCTTAGAGCAAAAGATACTTGTTGTTGCCTGCCTGTGATTTACACCCATGTTTTTTTTTTCAGTGAAAGTACTAAATTGATTTCGATGTAATTTGGAATTAACGTGTCTGCAGTAAATGTTCAAGGGCAAATTTAAACTGAACTGGTGTGCTTTCGCCTCCTATCTAAATGTTTTAGTGTTTTATTACGTATAAACAACTATAATTTTAATTTTTCTTTTTTTTTGTTTTTGAGTGCCTGAGGATGATCAATACGACCGAAACGTTTAGCAGGTGTTGACAAGACTAGTAAAATTTGTTATGGTTGACAGCAACACGTATATCAGTTTTACCTCTTTTATTTTTTGAGATTATTCAAGATATTTGAGAACATATCACTAATGGTAGAGACGAATAAAAGGAGATACACGTCATGTAATTAGACGACTCTGGGGCATGATGTGAAGGATAGAGCATGAGAACGCGTGAGAGAAAAGCACACATGTCAGTCGAAAGACTATGACCACTTCGAAGACCAGTCATTAATTGGGGGATATACTGAACTGAACCGGAAATAAATAGAATGTGAGATTTTGATTGGATTCAGCCGGTTACATATAGTATCCACTGGCAAGCTGTTACGAACCCATTCACGAACTTTCGAGTTACGTAAAATGTAGTTATTTATTTCAAATATATTCCAGTCAAAACACAGATTTATTCTATCAATTATACATGTAGCAACATGTTTCGACTCCGAAGTGTCATCAGCAGGCTATTCATTGAACCATATCTGAGGTGTATAAAGTAACAGTGCACGTTTTGCTTCAATACGGTACCCCTGTGAAACCAAAATAAAGAGACACTTTCCGATCGGGATATAAAAACAAGCCTACGATAGCTGTTTGCGAACTTAATACTTCAAATATGTAAATACTAATATCTACGCATCCCATATATATGTTTTAAGTACATTACACAGCACGACCTTGTCCTTGTCAATGTAGTAACTAGTAATATTGATTTTCCACTGGAGACGAAAGACACAATCACAACGTGAGGTAACATAGAGTGGGAAACCACGAGAAAGCAAAACGTGAACAACATATTAATTTTGAAAATTTCATCCCGGATTGTACAATATTCAGATACAAATTAACATGGCTCTAAACTCAGTATGTTTTTATAATTTTAACCTCTTAATTGTACTGACAGTCAGAACGTTAACACAATATGAAACTGTTACAGTAATAGTACCGATATAATATGATCACCTTTGTAAACTTTTGGTATCCCAAAATGTGCGCTGTTACTCTATGTACCTCATATATGGTTCAACGATTAGCCTGCTGATGACTCTGAGTCGAAACATGTCGCTGCATGTATAATTGATAGAATATAGTTGTGTTTTGACTGGAATGTATTTTGAATAAATAAGTAAACACACGTCGGGATTGCTACAATTAAAATAAAATATGTAAATGAAGAATGAAAAACCAACAAGATGTCACTTATTATTTTATTGTACTTCTTATAGGCTCAACGTGTTTCGGGCAATATTATGCCCATCATCAGGAGCTCGCGACTATAATGTTGATTAACACATTGGTTGTTGCGTTCTTGGTTTGCTGTATGTTGGAGGTTAGGTGCTGTTAGTGGTTATTGCATGTACTGCCATATTTAGCAGTCAGAAATACTGCGTTCTGCCCACACATTAAATGTGTGAGTTCCTTATGAATCTCAGAACAAACAGTTATTATTTCATATTCGGCTTTAAGTGGATGGTTTGTGTAACCGAGATGGAGTGTGTTTATTACGAGGTACGGACTCTATCTTTAATTATAATTCACGTTAAGTCCTATATTCAAGTGGTTAAGAAATTTGGTCGCATTTCTGACTAGAATTCAGCTAGTTGTCTGTAAGATATATGAATTTGTCTTCTGATAACGTTAATTTTTTTTTTTTTTACCATTTCCACCACTCTGCACAATTGACGTCCAAAGTGCAACTGTAGATTTGTGTCTACGTTCACTGAGCAGGAGTGGCAATGAGGCAGTTCGAATGGTGGAAAGGAAGCGTATGTGGCAGACGTTTGTATCTCAGAATTTTGCACTAAAGAAATTATTCCAGGAATAACCGGGGAAAAAGCAAAGTCGAGTTACGTGTTGCTCGTTTAACCGTTTATAAACGCTACATAAAATCAGCAGTGAAATGCTCTTTAAGGCTTTTCACTTTCCGTTACTAACACTCAGCAGTAAAAACCGTAATTCGTGTAATGCTCTAAGTGTTTCCAGTTGCTTACAATTCACGTGTAGAAGTAATATTCCTCGCTAGGGTACATCTTTGTTCTTTGGCCATGTGGTTAGGTATTTTTTTCAGTTTGTTACTTATTTATTTACATAATTACGTTACCTTGGTTATTTATTTATTTGCTGTATTAACTTACCAGCGTCTACATAATACTTAAATCAGTTACTTTGGTACTTACCTAATTTATTATTTGTGTAATTATGTAGTTACGTTGGGACTTGACTATACTTATTTGTAACCTGTTAAACAGACTTCATTATTCAATTATTTGGCTTCATTGGCCGTTAGATTTTTTGTTTTTCGCGACAGCCCCCAGTGGGCCAGGGCCTCCTGATTCACGAGGTTTCTAGATCACACACAACGACACACCACAGTCGGTAGGTCTCCTCTGAACGAGTGATTAGTTCGTCGCAGAGACCTCAAACTGACAACACACAACACTCACAACAAACAAACATCCATGCGCCCGGTGGGATTCGAACCCACAATCTCAACAGGCGAGCGGTCGCAGACCTACGCCTTAAACCGCGCGGCCACTGAGACCGTCAGATCTTTAATTACTTACTTAGATACGTTGTAAATAGTTTATGAGATGCTGCAGTGTACAGTCCGTCATTTATTTACATGTTTGCTTAGCAAGAGACATAGTCTTTTATAGATAACTGGCCACATTTTAGGCCGTGTGGTTTCTCAGTTCGTTCGTTACTGGCTACTTACCTATTCAGTCACCTCTCTATTTAAGGTGTTACTTAATTCACTGGTTACTGTGTTATTTAGCTAGTAACGGTGAGATGAACACCTGGTTAATTAGATTCGTAATCATTTTCAGAATTCTCTCGATGCTTAAATTTACACAATATCTGGGCTTAACTTTGAGTTTTGGTTTGATTGGCGAATACGTATGTACAAATGAAAATGACCAGGTACCTATTTGTGGCCGGGTTTTACGTAATCCACACAAAACTGCCCACGGCGTTATAAAAATTGATTGGTAGAGGGAGGTCGCTCAAAATGTTATACGTAACTGGTAGGGATCAGTTGGGAACTGGGGTGAGTCCTCGCTGGTAAGGGTTGGCTGTTCCTGCTGTATTAAACGGCCTTTATCTTCCTGTGTTTTTATAAATCTCGTATTACTAAGCTTAACCCTGAATAACTATGTGTGTGTGTGTGTGTGTGTGTGTGTGGGTGTGCGTACGTGTGCGTGCGTGCGTGCTTGCGCGCAGTAAAATTAATTGCCTACTGTCATCTGTTTCTAGCATGGTTTGCATGCTCTGCAATCTGACTGGCCCGCTTCTAAATCCCACAGAGGACAGGTTGATTTTTCTACTACTCGAAAGTGCGAAAGAGTGTCTTTTTTTTGGAGGGGGGGGGGGAGTTATTCTGTCATGTACATAACGTAAAGGTAATTTTTTTCCCCCATAAAAGGCTGTAAAGGCACCGAGAAGGAGGTATAGCACTACTTTTTCTTTAACCTCGACGCTAGACTGGAGTATGTGTTCACGCCACGCCCCGGCCACCTTACCCCTGGCAAGAGACACAGTACTCATTTGACAGGAGGCTGATGTGTCCCAGGTTCAGTCTAGACGGTTGCAGGAAGATTCGCGCCCACCGGGATTTGATTCCCGAACCGTCCAGCCCGTAGCAAGTCTGTACACCGACTGCTATTTCAGACACATACTGCTTATTACAACGGTGCTATCGAACTGAATATTTTCACACTCTGGCTTGCACTGAAATTGTGCTGTGTCATTAAATTCTTTGTCAGCATTTTTCTTGTGAAGGAAAGGAAGAGAGGATAAAAGAATAAAAGGAAGAAAAAGCAAACGAATCGCAGAAGCAAGAACGAGAGACAGAAACGGAGAAATAAAGAAATAAAGGAAGGAAGGATGAAGGAAAAGAAGATAAACAACAACCGCTGACACTTGTGACTGTAACATTTGCAGGGTATCCCGCTTGAATCCTCCTTTCACTGGCTAGTGTTGCTGAGATACTTAAAAATTTCGTAATTTTTTTTTCTGGCAGAATTTCAGGAAATCTCCTGACAATGTACCAACTTTCCTCTTCAGCATATCGGAGGAGTCTTGCGTCTTACTGCAATCTACGAAATACAGCAACTCTTATATGCACTTAAAATAATCCAATACACAATTCACTATTGTCGATGTTGCAAGTGCTAATAATCTGCAACAGTTTTAATATACTGCAGGTAGCTGTTACTGTTGTGCTCGATGCTTGTTAAATGTGCGAAATTTATTATCGTTTTAAAATTACGCATACGTAGACAATAACCCTCTCTACTGGAAATTAATTGTGATTGCACGTGGCATACCCTGCTTCGGCTGCATAAACTGTTTGCTAATTTCCGTACCCCTCTTGGCGTGGACGAAAATACTAATATAACTTAATTGAAGAAGGAATTATAAATTGAATTTTATCTTGAGCACTGGCAAATACAGTAATGATTAATGGTGTATGATTTCATACAGTCTGCCCGAGACATCTAGGGATACACATTGAAGACACGTACGATGTAGTATATGCAGGTTTAATTACATGGAAATGAATGTTTTGGCAACAAATCGTTCATTGAAACATGTATAACATGGGAGATGGAATGAACTGATGAATCTCAGAATTTGAGAAAAGTTTAAACTTTACGTTTACCATCCCGAAGTGTCTGGAAGTAAGGAAATAAAGGAAAGTATCACAACAGAATTTTATAAATTCCTTAAAATATATTTGTATCAATAGGGGCTACATGTTTCGACTCACATCGAGTCATCTCCAGGCCCTCAAGGTGTAGATCCAGACATGCAAACGTTTACTGCATTGTGGGATTCCCGATGCTTACAGAATAAAAAGTATGCATCATACATAAAAATAAAACATCAGTGCTTGTGGTATATACATATATAGAACAGAGTCCGTAAAAGTTGTCGAAGATTAAAATAGAGAAATTAGAACGTAGAAATGCCGAATGACAAAGTAATTCGGCATTGCGTAGTGCAAGTCTATAATGCAATGAGCCTGGAAGACCCTCGCACAATATACCGCCTGTTCTGCCACACTTCGTCGGCCGTCTAGCGGTCGTCTAGCCGCTAGACGGCCTGAAACATTTTCGATTTTCAGCCGTGGCAGCAGCTTTTCTTTGTTATGAAGCTTCCACACCCTCTGTGGGACCCACCCAGCTTATTATGCATTGAGCATCCGCGGCCTGTTTTCCCGGCGATATGGTTACGTTTGTAAATAGAATACTGTGTTTTAAACATGGACATGGAAAGACGGATAGAAGGACACCTAGTGTATTCTGTTCGTTAATGAAGTTGTTGTCATGTGCATTTTCCCCTAGCCTTAATTAGACGCTGTGACGGAAAATGCGGAACTTTGGCTCCCCGCATTCTGAGGAATATTGCTGTGAAAGGGTTATCGTTCCTGGTCCATTTGAACGTAGTAGCTGGCCGAATTACTTGAGGTTCTGCACCGTTCGCAGGTAACATAAAATGATACAAGACAGTCGTTGGATTTTGTCTGAAAGTAAGTCAAGTGTTTGCTCACTCGCTCTGCCGTGTGATTGCCCACAGAACCTCACGTGAAAGTGTTTACCACACCTGCTTCGTATTTCTCAGTGTTCCAACTTCCATACCTATAGCGGTTGTAGTAGGTAATATGAGGACGTAAAATACCGTGCTGGAAATTCTGGATTAAAAACGTGGCCTATAACGGTAACAATGCATTTTAAGATTTCTTGTTTTGACTTCAGTCATCATAAAAACTACGGATGTAACACTTCCAGTTCGCTGTCCAAAGGATTTGGATTGGATATTTGTGTGAATTCTTGAAGGCTGATGTTTTAAAGAGATAGACTTTCTGTCTTATTTTATTTGTTTCAGAAAGAAATTCTTGGCAAAGACAATTTAGTTTCTCTCTCAGCCCCGTAAATCCACTTTGTGTAACGACCTTATCGAAATGCAATTTCCACATTCAGTTTAGAAATTTATTTGTGTGCCTGAAAGAATGTTCTCAATCTCGAAAAATAATTCCCAGACTGACGTATCTCTCACGCAGCACAGCGTTGTGTAGGTCACAGACTGAAAGCCTCCGTTCTTTTAAAGATTCGTGGCACATTTTTGTAAAGAAATACACTGCTGTCCGAAATCTCTGAATACATGTACGATGGGCTTATGTTTACTCGTGTTATGAAGTAAGTGACGAGAAAAAATGTAATGATTTGTCGAAACTCTACATAAGATGAAAGAAAGGGATTTCTTGTTAAAAATCAATCCAGGATAATTTTGCTTGTGTGTTGTATTTGAAAAGCTGCCTCAAGGAATAGATTCCTTCTTTGAAACTTTATAGTTGTTCGTATAGTCGATAAAACGCTCTTAGTATGGAACCAAAATTTCGTGACCTTCGACACAATATCCTGCCTGCAGACCCGCACATGGTGCCGGATGCAGCGAACACCTAACTGAAGGGCCTGAAGATTAATATGAACTCATAATAACCGGTCTCAAAGACGAAATTACAACCGGCGACATGCTGGATATGCTGAGGCCCTAACTGCTAGTTGGCAGTGTACGGTCAACAGAAGAGGAGGAGGAGAGGGAGAAGGATAAATAAGAAGACGAAATAAGTACATAAGCACTGGAAGTGGGGTTTTGGCTGAATGCATTCCAAAAGTCTGTACGGAAAGAGGTAATGTAAAACTGGTAAATTGTTCAGAAATTCGATATAGCCCGCGGCATTAACTGGTCTTCTTTACTAGTTATGGTTCCTGCTCGCCTATCGCATGAACTCTGTCACCAACTGTTAATTACTCATTAATGGGTAAAATGTCTATATAAGCATTCCAGCGCAGGTTTTATGGTTAATTAGTCTGCTGCCCGAATTTTTTTAATTTTCCATTCTGCGCTACGAAGTACAGTATACTGATGCGGTATGTTATTGCACTGTATTAATTTGCTATACAGAAAGCTTGCATTGTTAGTTTATATCGCTGTAAGACTGCTGGTTGTTCTTTGTAGTTCTGTAATCTCACAGGTGATTAACGTCTTAGGTTATGGCTGAGTCCCTTAGAATTCTTGTGGTTAAAAATTAATTTTGAAACGGGGATCCTTGACACAAAACGAAGTGTCTAGCGAACTATGACATGTAGTATGCTAACTTCGTACAAACTTGTTGCATAGTTATGCCAGCATGCACTGTATTATTGTTTTATCGTAATCATTTTATTGATTTGTATTGCCATTTGTTTATATTCCTACTCGTGTAACTACAGAGTCTATGTCACACAGGTCAAGTGAATAGTTATAAGAATTTTGTACACACATGCCTGCAGCGACCGCAGAGAGGCCTGGGGTGCAAGGTTAAGCACTTAAGGCGACTAGCGATCGTGGGACCGGTAAGCTGATGGTGAATCGTTGGTACTTTTTTTTTGAAACCTAACGTTGCATTACGCAGTCACTCTCGATCAAGCAGTCTGTGGCACAAGACGTCCCAACATCATCTGGCTAGTCCGGCGGCAGCTGTTGTGCCTGAATAGTCTCCTTTTCTCGTGTGTAACTACTAACTATTAGTGAAGGCTATCAGCTGAAGTATGTGAAAGTAAACTGCATAGCCATCACCTCTCCCTCACTCCCCCTAAGCAACGAAGTCGGATCCACGCCCTGATCGGAC
>Ga0123353_10019802_pt1 | contig 10019 bp, 13 predicted proteins | sample TergutLab28metaG_3_FD_92763 | JGI IMG/M metagenome (GOLD analysis project Ga0123353, IMG submission 92763) | Labiotermes labralis P3 segment gut microbial communities from Petit-Saut dam, French Guiana - Lab288 P3 | ecosystem: Host-associated > Arthropoda: Insects > Digestive system > Gut ...
GCGGAATCCTTTTCGATGAACAGGTCGCGCGAGGGGACGTAGGCTTCGGGCTGGTAGTAATCGTAGTAGCTCACGAAGTATTCGACGGCGTTCTCGGGCAGGAACTCGCGGAATTCGGCGTAAAGCTGTGCGGCCAGCGTCTTGTTGGGGGCGAGCACCAGCGCGGGCCGTCCCATGCGGGCAATGACGTTTGCCATCGTATAGGTCTTGCCGGAGCCGGTGACGCCGAGCAATGTCTGATACAGCAACCCATTTTCGATGCCCGCGCACAACTGCTCGATAGCTTCGGGCTGGTCGCCCGCAGGCAGGAACATCCGGTGCAGGCGGTATGCACTGCCAGGGAAGGTGATGATGTCGATGTCGGCAGGTGCAGGAGGAGGGGGGGCGGCGTCCATGGCTGGATGGTATACAACCAGACAGGAACTTGAAAATGTCCTTTTGCGGTAGATGATGCTTGGTCGGGTTGTCTGCTTGTAATTCTATGCGTTACAAACTACCATCTATACATGATTAAATCTTTCCTGCACGACGGCATCCGGCTGTTCTTTGAGACAGGCAGCAAAGCGAAGATTCGGCCGGAACACGCCAAGAAACTCGCATATCAACTGCAACGGCTCGATGCCGCATCCAGCCCGCAGGATATGTGCATTCCAGGCTGGAGGCTGCATCAATTGTCGCATGGCTTGACCGGGCATTGGTCGGTCTGGGTCAGTGGCAACTGGCGTTTGACGTTCAAGTTTGAGGGCGGGGATGCCATCCTCGTCGATTACCAGGATTATCACTGAGAGGTTTTGCATCATGATGTTCAATCCACCCCCTCCCGCCGAATTCATCCGAGAAGAGGTGCTTCCGGCGCTGAACCTGACCATCACTGAGGCCGCCGACCAGCTTGGTGTGTGTCGTGCGGCTTTGTCGCGCGTGCTTAACGGCAGGGCGGCGATCACGCCGGACATGGCTATGCGGCTGGAGGAATGGCTGAGAACGCCAGACGGCGGCGGCCCATCCGCCGAGAGTTTCCTGCGTGCGCAGGCAAGTTACGATCTTTGGCAGGCGCGGCAGCAACGGGAACGGCGCGGCGGTGCCGGCATTCGGCGGCCTGCCGTTCTTGCGGGCGATCCCTGATACAAGATATCCGCTGCACGAGAGGCAGAAAATTTCAGTGTTGCAGAAAGACTGGGCACAAACGGAACCCTACGGGCTACGAATTAACCACGTTGAAGGGCCTGTAATGCAATAGACAGGGTTGCCGTAGGGCATGGCGCGCAATACCCTTGCATGCTCAGGCGTAAAAGTTGACGGCCTGCCCATTGGGACTCAGGCTGCGCTCAATAGCCTGCCCAAACGAAAAACCGCGATCCGTGCCGCTTCCCCGTGATTTGGTGCTTTCTTCCATGCTGGCACGGGCGATTTCGGCGCGCGCATCGGCGGCCATTTGCGATGCGGCGGCGGCTACGGCGCGATCCTGGCCGGAGGGATCGGCAGGCGCGAGCGCGGCAGCGCGGATGTGTTGGGCGCGCGCAAGCGTTTCTTCCGGCGTGCGACCCTTTGAGGTGTCGATACTGACTTCCCCAGCCACTGCGTAACGCTTGCCGTCCGGGCCGGTCTCAAAGGAAAAACTCGCGCCGGAAGTCACCAGGTTGCCGCCTACGGATACGTGCGCCGCTTCGTGCGCGCGCACGGCGCGATCTGTGGATTTCAGTTCATCGACCTGGCGGCGGTCGGTGCCGCTCAGTTCTTCGGCGCGGGAATTGCCCGTTTTCTGCGGGATACCGTTTTCGCGTGAACCTGGCGCAAAAATATCCTTTCCCTGCCCGGCAGCTTGCCCGGGCGCATCGGAGCGCCACTGGTTCGTGTATGTCGAAGCAGCCTGAATCGCACTATCAACGGAGGACAAGAACCCGGAAATCATGAAAGTAGTAGGGACGCGGCAAGGAGATGGCAGGCGGGCGGGGTATCCCCTCTTAAGTCTGGGTCATGGCAGCGTGTAGAAAAAGTGCTTTCCTTGTCGGGCTGCGCGCTATTTCTCAGGCAGTCATAGAAATACGCCGTTGTAGAATGCACATGATGCAGAACCGACATTTCGATACCCGCCATTTCGCCCTTGTGCCTGCCGCAGGGAGCGGCTCGCGCATGGGGGGCGAACTGCCTAAACAGTACCTGCCATTGCTTGGAAAACCGCTGATTTATCACACGCTCGCCACCCTGTGCGCAGTGCCCGCCATCGAACGGGTGTTCGTTGTGCTTTCGGTCGATGATGCCGAGTGGGCACGGCATGACTGGAGTGCTTTGGGTTCCCGGCTGGTGCCGCTTTTTTGCGGCGGACCAACACGGGCCGATTCGGTGTTGGGCGGCTTGCGCGCGATCAGGGACGAAGTTGCCGCTACGGACTGGATATTGGTGCATGACGCTGCGCGCCCATGCGTGGCAAGTTGGCAGGTTGAGATGTTGATGCGCGAATTGGCGCATGATGACGTGGGGGGACTCCTGGCCATACCCGTGGCCGATACCATCAAACGTGCCGATGAGCGCCATCGCGTAGCGGGCACTGTGGTGCGTGAGGGTTTATGGTGCGCACAGACCCCGCAAATGTTCCGCTACACGATGCTGCGACGCGCATTGGACAGCGTGCGCAATGTTACCGACGAAGCCGCTGCCATCGAGGCTGTCGGGTTGCGACCCAGGCTCATTGCGGGAGATGCCGCCAATCTCAAGGTCACCTGGCCGTTTGACCTTCTTCTCGCACAATGGATACTGCGCCGCCGTGAAGCAGAAGAAGGGAAAAATATCGAGGAGGAGCTGCCGTGAAATGTGCCATCCGTGTTGGCCAGGGGTTCGATACCCATGCTTTTGCCGAGGGGCGCCCCCTGATTCTTGGCGGCATCACTATCCCGTCCGGGCGCGGCCTGCTCGGGCATTCCGATGCCGATGTGCTGTTGCATGCCGTTTCTGACGCGCTGCTCGGCGCGGCGGGGCAGGGGGACATCGGGCGGATGTTCCCCGACACCGACCCGCGCTACAGGGACGCTGACAGCCGCATGCTGTTGCGCGAGGTGTTCGCCAGAATATGGGAAGCGGGGTGGGAGGTTGGTAACGTCGATGCCACGATCATCTGTCAGGTTCCGAAAATTCAACCCTACGCGGATCAGATGGCAGCCAACATCGCTCGCGATCTCAATATCGAGGTGAGCGCCGTCAACATCAAAGGCAAGACAACCGAAAAACTCGGCTTTACGGGCCGTGGCGAGGGCATTGCCGCGCAGGCCGTGGCCTTGCTGCTGCGGCGGCCCGCATGACCGAGAAAACCAAATGGCGTATTTCGGCGTAGCGCAATACCGTCATCATCTTGACGTAACATTGCTTGGCGCAACGCTTGGGGCTGATGGTTGCAGGAGAATAATGAGATGAACGAGAGGCTCCGTTATTCAATCAATCAGACCCTTCGCGTGGTGGTCTGTGCTTACTTGTTGGTGGTGTCAGGTTATGTCAAGGCTGAGGATAAACCCAGTGGTTGTTCTTTTTCACATGAGATTATAAAAAACGGAGAAATACAAGAGATAACCCTCATTAAACCTGCCAATTGTATAACTGACGCTTGTAATCAAGCTGCGGCTACAGTAGACGAAACGATTGCGACGGTTACAACAGAGGGTGATTGTCTCAAAGTATACATTAAGACGGAAGCAGATCCAAAAATGGAGAATTATCGTCTGTATGCCGATGATAATGTACGCAGGCTTGACAGGGAAAATAGTGGATACGACTATAAAGGCGACTGGCCGGAAGACGAGTATACGGTTCTCATCCCTAAACCGGATCTTCCTTTTCCATGCTCTACTGTGTTGTTACATAAAAAAAGCTCTGCTTTCTATCTCACTGTATTGTGTGGAAATAAAGACGATGTGCAGATACTAAATCCTGCTTTCGTTTCCAAAAAGACAAAAGCTTACATTAAAAAACTCAAAGCTAAAGGTTTCACGATTGGTGCTGAACAACTTGAACAGATAAATAGTGATGGATCTGTGTCAATAGCTTATACAGCAAAAAATAGCAAAGGATATTTCGTTAGAGTATTATGTATTGGATCTTTTTGTAGCGTTGGCTTAGAAAATCCTGTCGCCGTGAGTGAAAAAGAAAACTTTAAGGAAACTCTGCACAACCCTTTTTCTGGATTGCTTCGTCGCTTTGATCCTCGCAATGACTGAGCAGGAAGGTCAATGGATTCAACCAATACCGTCATTGCAAACGAAGCGAAGCAATCCAGTGTTGGGGTTATGCAGGGGTTCTTTAAAAAGTTGTTAAAAGAGGAGGGGTGAAAAAATGATAATTATTAATAGTTTTAACGAAAAATGGCGAATGCAAGCACCATGGAGAAAAGCGGGACAACCCGAGTTCTGTGAACGGTTAACCAACGAAGGATGCCGGGGCGTATCCCGGTCGGGGCCATCTACGTCGGGTTTTCCTCTTTTCCTCCTTTGATGTGATCTCTCCCCGGTAAAATACCGGGTGATGAAACTTTTAGCTTTTGAATCTTCCTGTGAACGCGCCAGTGTTGCGTTGAGCCTGGATGGCGAGATCGACGTGCGTTGGCTCGAAGGGCACGCCAACCATTCGGAGCACATGCTTCACCTTGTCCGTTCCCTGCTGGCGGATGCCGGGCTTGGCGTGGGTGTGCTTGATGCCGTGGCTTTTGGCACGGGTCCCGGTGCTTTCACTGGTTTGCGGCTGGCTTGCGGGCTTGCGCAAGGGCTTGCACTGGGGGCCGGGTTGGGGGTCATTCCCGTGTGCAGCCTGGCGGCCCTGGCCGCACAGTCGCCGTTGCCCCATGCCCTGGCAGCAACGGACGCCCGTATGGGCGAGGTTTACCATGGGCGTTACAGGGTTGCACACGGCATGGTGACGGAACTCTCCGCGCCTGCCTGCTGTGTGCCTGAAGCCCTGCCGTGCCCCGAAGGGGAATGGTTCGGCCTTGGGTCAGCTTTCGCTGCTTACAGGGAGGCGCTGGCACCCGTGCGGACGGCGCTTGCTGGCTGCGACTCCCTGGCGGTGCCCACTGCCGAAGCCGTTGCCCGGTTGGCGGCGGCTTGCGGCGAGGCGGGCATTGTCCCCGCCGAACGGGCTGCCCCGCTTTACGTACGTGACAAGGTTGCGCTGACCGTGGCAGAACGGCTGGCGCGGGGGAACCGGGCATGACGGAATCGTTAAACTTCGCGCCGATGTCCGGCCATGACCTCGATTGGGTCGCAGGGCAGGAAGCCGCCTTGCACCGTTTTCCGTGGAGCCGGAAAATTTTTGCCGATTCACTGGTTGCCGGGTATGCTTGCTGGCTGATGCGTGATGCCGATGCGCCTGTCGGCTACGCGGTCGTGCTCGGTGTACTCGACGAAGCCCATCTGCTCAATATCAGCGTGATGCACACCGCGCAGAGGCGTGGGTTGGGCAGCCGCCTGCTTGAGTACCTGATCTCTACTGTCCGGAATAGCGGCGTACGGCGGTTTTTCCTTGAAGTGCGCCCTTCCAATTTGCCAGCCATTGCGCTTTACCAGCGTGCAGGCTTTGTTGAAATTGCCCGACGCAAGGGTTATTACCCGTCCCAAAATGGGCGCGAAGATGCCATTGTGATGAGACTTGAACTATGAACCCGCGCCGCTGTGCCATTCTCCGGGAAATGGGGCTTACGCCGCTGTGGCGTTTGCGGACTTCTGCTGGAACTGGGGCTGCCGATGCTGCTGCTAGCGTCGATGTTCCAGGGCTGTCGCAGGGAAAAGCGCCAGGGCCGTATAGCGGTGGCCGCCATGCGTTGCCATCCGTTGGACATGCCGATACAGCACACGCCGATCCTTCAAGCGCCTGCGCCGTGCGTGCATCCAACATTGCTGCAATGGGTTGGCAGGAACTCGAAGAAACCATTCACGCCTGCCGTGCCTGTGTGTTGTGCGAACAGCGCACCCAGGCCGTCCCCGGCGTGGGGGACCGCCAGGCGCGCTGGATGTTCGTCGGCGAAGGGCCCGGCATGGAAGAAGACCGGCGTGGCGAGCCTTTTGTCGGTCAGGCCGGACGGTTGCTCGACCGCATGCTGGCGGCTCTCGGCCTCAAACGCGGCGAAGATGTTTACATCGCCAACGCCGTCAAATGCCGCCCGCCGCACAACCGTACGCCTGAGGGTGCGGAAATCGCTGCCTGCGCGGCGTTTCTCGACCGCCAGATTGCACTCGTCCGCCCCCGGTTGTTGATTGCGCTTGGCCGTCCGGCGGCGCAGGCGCTGCTTGGGCGCGAGATCAGCATTACAGCCGCACGTGGAAAACGCTTCGCGCGTGACGGCGTGTCCGTGACCGTCACCTACCACCCGGCCTATCTGCTGCGCAACCCGTTGGACAAGGGCAAGGCATGGGAAGATCTTTGCTTTGCGCGGCGCATCGTGGCGGAAGGGGCGTAGGGGCTGGCTTGGGTGTTAGCGTATGTTGTCGAGCTGCGCCAGGACATTGCCGCGCTTTTGGTTGAGGCTATGCCATTGCCGAATCAGGATCATCACAAGCGCCACCATAACGCCAAAAGCAAAGACAATGACATTGATGTTCAGGCTCAGGTAGAGCAGCCCGGCATAGCAGGCGTTCATCAACAGGATCGACAGGTTTTCGTTGAAATTCTGTACCGCGATTGAATGTCCAGCTCCCATCAGTATGTGGCCGCGGTGCTGGAGCAGGGCGTTCATTGGGACGACGAAGAAACCGCCACACCCGCCGACGATAATCAGCGTGATGATCGCCACGTAGAGGTTGGTGACGAACGGCATGCAGAAAAGAACCAGGCCCATGAAGATGCCGACCGGGATGACCGACACCGCGTTGCGCAAACTGACCCGTGCCGCCAGAACTGCGCCAATGGCCACCCCAATGGCCACTACGCCGGTCATGAGCGTTTGTCGCCATAAATCTACCAGGTTGAGATTGTGTTCGGCCCATTTGAGGACGAGCACTTGCAGGGTTCCTGCCACGCCCCAGGTCAGCGTCGTGGCTGCGAGCGAAATCTGGCCGAGTTTGTCACGCCACAGGAGCTTGAGGCAGTGCGAAAAATCGTGCAGCAGGTAGAAAGGGTTGCTGCGCAGGGGCTTGTGGTCGACGCCGGTATCGGGGATGAACAGATTGAAAATGGCGGCGAGCACGTAAATCGCGCCGACGATGGCGATGCCCGTATGCGCGCCGCCGCCGAACAGGAGGTGTTCGAAATTGCCAAGCCAACTTACGATTTTATTGCTGGTGAGTGCCCCTCCGATGATCGTCCCCAGAATGATTGCTCCGACGGTCAGCCCCTCGATCCAGGTATTGGCCACCACCAGTTTGCGATGGGGCAGGTATTCGGTCAGGATGCCGTACTTGGCCGGGGAATAGGTCGCAGCGCCAAACCCGATGATGGCGTAAGCAATCACTGGATGGACGCCGACGAAGAGCAGTATGCAGCCCCCGATTTTGATCATATTGCTGATGAACATGACCCGCCGCTTCGTCATCGAATCGGCGAATGCCCCCACGAATGCCGCCAGGGCAACGTAGAAGGCGGAGAAAGAAAATTTCAGGAGCGGTTCAAATTGATCGGCTGCCTCGGCGCTCCGGAGGATACCGATAGCAATGATGAGTATTGCACTGTCGGCGAGCGCGGAAAAAAACTGCGCCGCCATAATGATATAAAAACCGAGAGGCATAGATCACAATCGATTTATTGTTTATAAACGTGTCTTATATCATGAAAGCCCCCACGCTCCGTGAAAGAAATACCTCTTGATATCGGAAACAGGCATGGCTGTGGTCTAATTGCATCCATTGCGTTATCGAATGGACGTTATGTCGAAAACCGCCTACATCTGTGCCGGTTGCGGTGCTCAACTGCCGCGCTGGCAGGGGCAATGCCCGCAGTGCCGGGAATGGAACACCCTGATTGAAACCGTCATCGAACGCGGTGCACAATCCCGGCGGTCAACCGCAAATGGAAGCGCGGTAAAAATGCAAAAGTTGCCCGCGCTCGAAGCGCGTGAAGAGCCGCGCATCCCCAGCGGCATCGATGAATTCGACCGCGTCCTGGGCGGCGGGCTCGTGCCCGGTGGGGTGGTGCTGATCGGCGGCGACCCTGGCATCGGTAAGTCGACCTTGCTCCTGCAAGCCCTCTGCGGGCTGGCGAACGACTATCCCGCAGTTTACGTGAGCGGAGAGGAGTCCGGCGAACAGGTGGCCCTGCGCGCCCGTCGCCTGCAATTGGTTCCTGGAGGCTTGCAACTGCTTACCGAAACTAACCTGAAGCGCATCATCGAAAGCATTTCCGAAGCTGCGCCCAGGATCGCGGTCATCGATTCGATTCAGACCCTGCATTCGGAAAACCTGCAATCGGCTCCCGGCTCCGTCGGGCAGGTGCGCGAATGTGCGGCGCAACTCACGCGTCATGCCAAACAGAGCGGAACCACACTTATCCTCGTCGGCCATGTCACCAAGGATGGCGCGCTCGCCGGACCCCGTGTGCTCGAACACATCGTCGATACTGTGCTCTATTTCGAGGGCGACGCCCATTCCAGCTTCCGCCTGGTTCGTGCGTTCAAGAACCGTTTTGGCGCGGTCAATGAACTGGGCGTCTTCGCCATGACAGAACGGGGGCTGAAAGGCGTCTCCAACCCCTCCGCGCTTTTCCTCTCCCGGCACGATGCCGAAGTCTCCGGCAGTTGCGTACTCGTCACCCAGGAAGGCACCCGCCCGTTGCTCGTCGAAATCCAGGCACTCGTCGACAATGCCCAAAATCCCAACCCCCGCCGGCTTTCCGTGGGGCTGGAGCCGACGCGGCTGGCGATGCTGCTCGCGGTCATGCACCGCCACGCCGGCATCGTCTGTTTCGATCAGGATGTCTTCATCAATGCCGTTGGCGGCGTCAAGATCGTCGAGCCTGCTGCGGATCTTGCGATTTTGCTGGCTGTGTCCTCTTCGCTGCGCGACCGGCCATTGCCGCAGGGGCTTGCCGTCTTTGGGGAGGTGGGGCTTGCTGGCGAAATCCGTCCCGCGCCACGCGGGCAGGAGCGGCTCAAGGAAGCCGCCAAACTCGGTTTCAAGACTGCCATCGTCCCGCGCGCGAACCTGCCGCGCCAGCCTGTCAAAGGCATTGACGTCCACGGCGTCGACCGCATCGAACAGGCGCTGGAGGCTGCCCGCGAGATTGGATAAAGGGGTGGGCAGGGGGCGCGCGGGTTGCCGCTCACACCTTCCCAGCGGCCTTGCCAAGCTCAAACGCTTTCGCGTTCAGTTCCCCCAGTGCCGGGTTTTTTGCGGCAAAGCGTGCCACGATGCATTCCTTCAGCGTTGTGGCAGGGAAGGGCAGGTTGTCGGAAATCGCTCCAAGCATGATCGTGTTGACCAGCCGTAAGTCCCCCAATTCGCGCGCGATTTCCCCCGCGTCGAAATCGTGTACCTCCAGCTCACGTCCGCGCACTGCGGCCACAGGGTCGTTTGGATATGGAAAAAGCCCGAGTGAGACGATGGGCGGTTCGAGTTTGAGCCGGTTGATCATTGCCACTCCGCCGCGTGTGCCGTTTTTCGGGCGCAGGTAATGGCTCCAGCGCATCGCCTCGGCGGCTTCAAACCCGACGAGGATGTCCGCTTCGCCGGGTGGGATTTCCGGAGACAGCACCTTGGCGCCGAAACGCACATGCGAGGACACCACCCCGCCACGCTGACTCATCCCCGCGACTTCGGTTTTTTTGACCTCGAATCCTTGCGAAATTGCCGCTTCCGAGAGGATTTCCGAAGCAGTCATTACGCCTTGCCCGCCGACGCCGACGACGAGGATATTGGTGGTTTGGATCTGGTTCATGGTAGTTTCGGTGTGAAATGGTGTGTGTGGAAGTGTCTGGAAAATTCTGAAAATTCATAAGGAAACGCTGAACAATTCCTGAGCGTTCTGGCATCGCAGGTGCGGGTTTCAAACCCGCCCAAAACATAGCCTGACACATGGTCTGCAAGCCGACGAACGGACATGGACGTGTTTGAAAC
>Ga0123353_10019803_pt1 | contig 10019 bp, 4 predicted proteins | sample TergutLab28metaG_3_FD_92763 | JGI IMG/M metagenome (GOLD analysis project Ga0123353, IMG submission 92763) | Labiotermes labralis P3 segment gut microbial communities from Petit-Saut dam, French Guiana - Lab288 P3 | ecosystem: Host-associated > Arthropoda: Insects > Digestive system > Gut ...
ACGGAAGTCAGGCGCTGAGGATAATGTACACAGCTGCTAACCAGAGATGGGACAGCTTGTTTTCACCAAACATAGCCGTAGAAGCAAATACAGACTATATAGTTTCATTCTATGGCAGAGGAACTTCAACGGGTGATAATGGTGTTGTTTTCAAAGTGGAAGGTATGCCCGGAGGAACACCGACTTTGGCAGAAACACTAAAATTACCAGCTGGAAATACAACAAATGGTGAATGGGTAAAATACGAGCTTGCATTCAACACGGGTGCTCGTACATCAATAAGGCTCTATTTCTCCGATACCAGGGGTACGTTCTTCATTGATGATATTGATATATCAACAGTTGGTGGAGACGAACCTGTACCTCCGCCACTAAGGCTTCTTTGGAACTTTGAGGATAATTCCTTAACGGGCTGGACCAGAAGTAACAATAATATCTTTACGATCGATAGCACGATGGGGTATGAAAGCGGCAGATCACTGAGGATTTTAAGCACAACACAGACCTGGCAATCCATTTTCTCACCTTTTATCAATATCGATCAGGACTGTGAGTACCAGATTTCATTCTGGTACAGGTCACAAGGAGCGACAAATGCAAGCCAAAGACTAACATTTAAGATTCTCGATACCAGTGGCAATGTGTTAATGAGACCCGGCGGTATGCAGCAAACAGAATGGAATAATCTTGCGGCATCGAATAACGCATGGACACAAATGCGGTTTAGTTTCCTTTCCGGTTCACATACCAGTGTAAGACTCTATTTCTCTGACGGCGTCGGTACTTATTGGATCGACGATGTTTCCATTGAAAAGATTAGAGAAATACCTGTAATACCACCTGATGTCACAGGTGTCATTGAAAATGGTAATTTCGCAAGAGGTGACCTGACCGGTTGGGATACGAGTAGCGCAGAAGGAAAGTTTGCTGTTGTAAGTAACAGGCTCAACATCACAAGTACAGCCGCATCAGGAAACTATATTGAACAGAACGTCAAAGTTGAGCAAGGGACTTATTATGCGTTGGAAGTGACAAGCATAGGGGCATCTGTGCCGTACTCGGTCACGACAAAAGCGGGTGGGGTCCTCGTATCAGGTCAGACCGGAGTGCAAACTGCTATGCTCAAATCCACATCCGTGTATTTTAATACATCAAATACGGAGGAAATAATAGTCAGGATATATGACACTGCTGCAAACGCAAGCGTAGACGTTGTTGCCCTGCCAAAAGTGAGTCCGATCCTGCCGATCACATCCAGACCTAGAGCTGTTGTGGCGGCTTTAAATCCAACTATCGACCTTGTTGACAGCAGTGCTACTGCAGAAACCCGTTCGTTGTTTGCCTATTTGCAAGGTATCAGCGGACAGAACATGGTCTTTGGAGCGCAAAATGTTGATCAAGGTTTTAGTAATCCTGCGATCGGCGGCATCCGTGATGATATATTCAATACCGTAGGACAACGCGCTGGTATTGCGGGTGTTGATTTTATGAACCTTAATAACCAAACGGCAATAAACAATATGGTCCGACGCATCCAGACGCTTCATGCCCAAGGCTCGATTGTGACCGCCTGTTCTCATATGGGCAACTTATCCACCGGCGGAAGTTACAATGACACGACCCGTACTGTTAACCGTATACTGCCGGGGGGAGACCACCATACACGTTTCCTCACCGAACTTGACAAATGGGCAGAGATCGCAAATGCCTCTGTGGACAATGACGGCAATCTGATCCCGATCCTGTTACGACCGTGGCATGAGCATAACGGCAGTTGGTTCTGGTGGGGTACAAACTCATGTACGAGTTCGGAGTTCATAAGCCTTTGGCGCTTTACTGTAGAATACTTGCGAGATGTTAAAGGTGTTCACAACTTCCTGTATGTATACTCACCAAACGGCACTTTTAATAATAACAGGAATACATATCTTAACCGCTACCCCGGTGACGAATACGTTGATGTATTTGGTTTTGATTATTATAATGACAGACCTGTTTATGGCGGGGTTTGGTTTAACAGATTCCTCAATGACTGCCGCCTTGTTGTTGAACTCGCGAATGAAAGAGGAAAGATAGCGGCTGCAACTGAAATAGGAATGCGCTGGGATGGAAGTAACGGCATAAGAAATGAAGGTAATACAATAAAAGATTGGTTCACACTCGTAAATGATATGGTGCAAGCGGACCCTGTCGCGCGTAACATTGCATACTTTGTTACCTGGAGAAATCAGGATACCGGTCACTTCTGGATTCCATACAACTGCACGACCAGAGGGCGCCATGAGATGGCGGACAATCTTGTTGACCTTTATAATCACGATAATATTTTGTTTGCCGATAGATTAGGCAATGTGTATGACCTTACCACAAATGCTAAGGCTAACGAAACGATGGCATATATTTCGCGTCCATTGCAAAATGAGAGAGTTTCCGGTGATTATATTCTTGAAGTGATTGCTATCGAAGGAACACAGGCAGTAAGAAATGTTGTGTTCGATGTAGGGGGAGTGAGATTTAATAGCGCCAGTGCGGGTAATAACAGGTACACTACAACAATAGACACTACCCGGTTTGACGACGGCGACTATACTGTAATAGCTACGATCACTCTGGCGGACAACTCGGTCATCACTGACAGAAAAGGTTTCATAATCTTAAACGATCCTGATAATGTTGTCATTGACCAAAGCATTATCGATAACTTTGACACCTACCGGGGAGATGATTTCATGCTAAATGAAGCGTACAACAGAAATCCAAATGGTGATGTGGTCGATATTTCTCTTGTAAGTAATCATTTTGGAGCGAGATACGGGTATGCTATGAAGTTTGACTACTCAGTAACAGCGGGAGGCCCGGGTTACAGCGGTACGACAAAATCGCTTGGGGTCAACCTGACAGGCATGGGGGCGACAGGGGTATCACTCTGGTTCCAGGGTGATGGTCTTGGTCAGGATATCCTTTTGCAGATATATTCAGGCACATCAGCGTTTGAAGCAAGATTTAATGATTTACCCGGCTTCGACAGAAATTCAACGGCTCCGCAATTCCTTACGATCCCATTCAGCGCGTTTTTACCCAGAAGCGGAGGTAGTTTGAATATTGGCAACATCCTTTCCTTTGGGATTTATGTCAATCGTGTTGGCAATGGTGTTGAGGATAGTACATTATACTTTGATGAAATCGTCTTTATCATTCCCGGAAACTTAGCCAACTTAACTCCGGTATTGAGTAAGGTCTCAGGATTGGTTGAGACTGATTATACACCGGAATCATGGAGCGCTCTTGAAGCTGCAGTCAACGCTGCTAATACCCTTACCGCAACAGCTACTAAGTGGAATATCGACATAGCGATCAAGGCTATCGAGACTGCTTTTAATGCTCTTGAATCGGTGGTAAAAAATTATACACTCTCTGCAACTGTATCAAACACCAACCTGCAGAACAATACAACGGTAACAATATCGGTATTGGGAACTTATAACGGCAATGTCTACACACTGGCGTCTGCTTCTGTAAAGCTGAAGCAGAGCGGCACACAGGTAGTAGCAGTCGGAGAGTACACTGTAACGGTGGTAGTCAACAGTAATAATAAGATAACATCGGTTACTGTTGGCACTGCGGCACCTCCCTCTGGCAATCAAAACAGTCAGGGTGGCAACAGTCAAAGATAGCAAAATCGATGCGCTACGTTGGAAAATGATAATATATGCCCTTACCGTTGCAGCGGACTGATGTATAGAAGACAATTGTAAACCAATAAGACTGCCGCTCAGGATATTATGATCCGTGAGCGGCAGTTTTGCTGTAGTTAAGGTTTATTTATTGCTATGGGTTTGCATTGATAGCTACCTCAATCTGAAGTCCTTGATGTTTGATCCGTTACCTTTTATGTCATATACAAGTGATAGTCCTTCGAGGTCAGAGCAGTAGTCGGAGGCTTCGTTTGTGTTTAGCCCGAATACATATACGCCTTGCTGGTTTGCGTTATTTCCGGGAAGGGCGATGGTGTAACGAACTACCAGACGCTCGCCGTTGTCGTATACACGTGTAACTTCAAAGGTTAATAACCACACTTTGCTGTTGTACGCTGTTTCCAGCATACTGACAAAGCGCGGGTTGACCACCTCGACAAGTTGCGGCTCAACTATTTCAAACGGAATCACGATCGAACCGGTAAAGTTACCTATACCGAATGCAGTGACTGTTGCTGTACCAACAATGTTATTTGCTCTGTATTCGACAAGGAAATCTCTACCGAATACAAGTGTTTCACCGGCAAAGATTATTTCAGGAACAGGCCATGAGCCGGATTGGCTTATAAACTGCGCAGATACTGCTGCGAAATCTGTGTATTGTAAACCTACAACCGTATCGAACGGCACATTTTGAATATCAATGCAGTCGATGTTTGCCCAGTTTGCATCAAATGGCGCCGATACCCATATTTCGTTTGTACCTGCAACAAGCGGAAGCATGAACTGGCGTATGTACGCTGTGTTCCACCCGCCGCCAGACTGATTCGGTAAAGAAATGATTTCATACGCGCTGCCGTTTGCTGCCACTATGATGTTTTTATTATCATTACCATTATAGCGCAAGCGTATCAGATAACGCCCTGTTTGCTCTACTTCAACAGTGAAACGCACATGTGAGAGGTTTGACCAGTCGGGAGCAAGTTGTTCAAGCGGGGTTTTAAAGTCTAAGCCGCCTGCTGCTCTGCCGCCTGAGTAGAAGCTTTGTGCCTCTGTGCCGGGCGGGTTGTCGCCTGTGCGCGTGGAGCCGATGATAACAGCAACATTCGGATTTTCCGCCTCATAACGTGTCCAGCCTGCCGGCGGGTTATTCTGAGCATTGTTAGCACCTACAGGGTATGCGGTGAATAATGGGGATTCCGGCGGAGCTGTGAATGTAGCTGCGGCAACACGGGAAAATTCATCGTCTATAAATGCCCTCGCTCTGAGAACTGTTTCTCTGCCGGGTATGATGTTGATAGTGACGCTGCCATCATATAGTAATGAGCTTTCATTCGGTACCGATCCATCCAGTGTATAGCGGATTTCTGCTCCAAGATAGGCATAATCAAGTTCTACGTTTAAGAAGCCTACAGGAAAAACGCCGCTCGCAAGTGAAATTTCGGGACGGCCTTCCAAGGTTGGCATACCGGCTCTTGGTGGTGCAGCTGTCGGATCATCAGCAAAGTAGATACTGTCAATCAAATATGTGCCGGCATTATTAAAGCCGACGATGACATTTTGAATGTTGCTAAAGCGTGCTCCTGCTGCACTCATGGGCACGGCGATCCTTGTCCACTCGTTGCGGACTGTTAGTAAGGGTTGACCGCCATGCTGACCATTCCAGTTGGCAGTAGTGCTCGCTGCATTGCCGATGCTGTGCCAGCCGCCGTTAGTACCATTAAAGCCTACCCACACACGATTTGCGCCTTGCGTGTCTTTGATATTCATGATCAACCATCCGTAGCCTGCAGCATTAAATGAACCGCCTTCGGTGGGTGAAATACGTATTGCTCTGCGAGAGTTATTTGGATCCGCTGCAGTACCGGTAATTGTAAATTGTACAGCTTTTTCGTTTATTGATTCAGGGTTATCCGATTCGACTATACGCACTGTTGTATTGCTGAGTGCCACAACACCGTCAAGCTCCTCAAACTCGTTGAACATGACAGCCGGCTTTGCTTTTGGCGGCGCGCTTGCTAAGCCGAAGCGGGTAAAATCTCTTTGAGCACTTTGGAAGCTGAAGCCAGTGTTTAGTGTCTGTGTTCCGGGTTGGAATGTGCGTAGCACAGGTCCCCACATAACAAGCATTTGCTCAAAGCTATGCGAAGGCGCGGTGTATCTGTTACTACCATCTACGATAGTAAAAGATGTCGCTGTCGGGTTTGCATTGAGGCTTTGGCTCGGGTTGTGGACAAGCCCCCAGTTCCCGCGATTCCAGCCCGTCACCTTATATGTCCAGGTCGTCCAGCTTACATGGTTTTCATTCCAGAGATGATATGCGTAAAACTGATTGTTAGAGCCTGCCTGACCGTTATCGTTATTAAATTCTCCGACATAGACAGCTACACCACGCTCCGCTCTTACTTTCAGCATTTCCTGTGTTCTGAAGTCTATGGTTCCGGATGATACAAGAGGATTGCCTTTATTGTTATCATAAAGGTGCATCGAGTACATGACATTGTGCGTCCATTGCCTTGTAATTTCATTATCCGGCAGCGAATCCATTGTCCAAATCGCTTCTACGCAGAAGATCGTGTCAGAGTCGACCGCTCTTATCGCATGATAGAGATCGTTGTATAGACTGTTCGTCTGGGATATTGCAAGCGGTGTACCCGGTTGCGGGTTATTATATTGTGACATCGGGAATTGATTCAGAGGTGTATCGCCGTTGTTTTGCGGCTCGTTGAGTGCATCATATACAGCTACCGCCGGGTGATCTTTATAACGAATCGCCAATGATTCCCACAGGTCAATGGTAGCCGCTCTGTGAACATCATTTGTGAATACAGTGTTTCTTTCAAGCGTGCCTGTCGAGTGGTTCATGCTTTGTCCGCCTACAGCTCCGTGGAGGTCAAGGATGACGTACATGCCGCGCTTCTGTGCTTGCTCGACTGCCCAGTCAAGCCTTGCAAAGCCCGGGTTTGTTGTAAAAGCTTGCCTGCCGTTGCAATCATTGATATATGTTCCTTCTTCATCGGACATGAAGTTGCGGTACCAGAAAGGTATACGCACGGTGTTCATACCCATTGCGGCAACATAGTCGAAATCATCTTCCGTGATATAGTTGTCCTGATAAGTATCGAACAGAAGCTGGATCTGCTCTGCTGTCCACCCGCGGCCTTCCATCGCTCTTATCGTATTTAAGTTTGCCCATGCTCTGTCATTGCCGATAACGGGGCACATCCATGACTCTTGCAGCATCCAGCCGCCAAAGTTTGTGCCAACCAGGACTACTTCTTCGCCTTTTTTGTTATAAAGGAGTCCATCAGGACCTACGCTGAGTGCGTCTTCTGCCTGGATACCGCCGGGGTGAAGTGTGAGCGTGCTTGTTCTTGTTGATTGAAGAAGCAGTTCTGCTGCTGCTTCCGGCTCTGCTATGTTTTCAGCTAAAACAACAATGGGAACAAGACCGATTATCAAGACCACACACAGCAATACCGATATTAGTTTAACTTTAATCTTTTGCACTTAAAAATGCCTCCAAATATAATATTGATTGCCTCGTTGAAAAGCGTTGGTTTCTAACGCCTTATGCGCTCAACGTGGTTAAGCGGCCTCTTTTGTGGAGTTGTGGTTCTCCGCAGCTGTCCTCCCTTCGTAAACATTTCGTTGACAGATTGTGAAAATATACTCCTCTTGAGAATATCCTCTCATAATTTCTGTGGTATCTTGATAATAACATAAATTGCTTATTAAAAAAGTATAATATGAATATTTTGTGAATGTTTTTCGCATTTTTGTTACCTTGCATAAAATCCCGACTCTTGATCACTTTTTAGTATGAAATTTTTGTGAACTATGTCTGCATTTTTGTTACCTTGCATAATCATCTTTATCTTCCCTCTAATCCATCACTGACTCTGTTAGCCATACGCTTCCTCAAAACAAAAACGTTTATCATAAAGCTGGATATTCCGCATACAAGTACAATTACAAACAGCGGCCTAAAGCCGAAGTTCTCAAGAATCGGCGCTAATACTAAAACAATAACGGCAGAAAGCGCTGTCGTTATTGTTGTGTAAACACTTACGTATAAAGGTAGTTTTGCCGGCGGACTTATCTCACCAAGCAACAGCGATACAGCAGTTACGAAACTGCTGTTGCTGACATTGGCTAAAAGCCATATGACAAACAAGATGTTTAGCGAGTTTGTGGTCAAGGCAAGTGTTCCAGCCAACATCAGCAAACAAGCACCTATGACCGCTACGATCCTTGGTCCGTATCGGTCAACAATTATACCAAATACGATATTTGATATTGCACCAGAAAAAATCGCCAGACCTGCAAATGTTGCAACATGCGTCTCTGTAGCTGAGAAGATACGTATAGCATACAAGGTATAGAACGGGAGTATTGAATGTGCGATCGCCAGAAATATGACAGTTATTATCATTATGCGAAAAGTCGGGCTCTCTCCAATGGTTGATGGCATTCTCTTTACATATTCCAGCATACCCAGAGGTTCTATAGGCTCCGCGTCTTTACTTATACGCAGGAAGAAAAATACAGCCGCGTTTAAGAGCAGGAAAAACACGCCTATTGCAAAAATTGTCATGTAGTTATACGGGAAGGAAAAAACTCCGAGGATCAGCGGAATAAGCGCCGACATTCCGACACCTAAAAAGGAGCCAATAGCATGGCCGATGCCCCTTATCATTCCTCGTTTATTCGGAGGGAGAAGCCTTATGACCAGAGGTGTAAAAAAAACTGCGTAAGAGCCTACAAAAAGGTTGAAAATACACCAGAACACAAGGAAAATATTTACCAGCGCACCATGATGTCCGGATACCAGAGGGATCAATAAAATAAAAAGCAGAAAAGATAAGCGCTGCAGAAACAGGATTTTACTGAAGGTCTTTTGCATTGCTGAAGACCGTGATGCTATATATCCAAACATCGGTTGAGTGAGGAGTATACAAATCAGAGTCATTGATGTGGCAAGGGCTATCTGGAATGTGGATGCACCCAGTTGATCCATAAAAAACGGTATCACTGCCGATATTGAAATCAATGCCATAGTTGGCATGAATGTTATGCCATCTAAGAAAAACAACTTCAGATTATGCCGGATATCCTCTTGACTGCCATACTGATTATGCATATATCTCCTATTCCTTACGACATGCGATTACTTGATTCAAACCGCCGGTATCCACCGATGTCGCCTATAGCCGTTAGTTAAGCTATGAGTATTATACTTTGATATAATAATGAGCGCAAGGAGTTTCACCGGATCACTTCTACATCACCGATATATGGTAAAAGGCTACAAAAAATTATGCTATTTTATGTGCGATCTGAGACTATTAGGGACGGTACGATATTGTCAACATGTCAATTAGGGACGGTATACATCTGTCCCCTATTTGAAATTTACATGATATAGATGTATAATATAAAAGCGGTGACCCAACTGTCCACACTTGGTATAGGGAGGAATGTGCTATTACGATCAATGTGTTTCAAAAGGGTTTCAACTTTTCTCAGGACGGTCCCGGAAATCGCCTTGTTTACCACCTGCAAGGATGTAATATGAACTGCTTTTGGTGTGCAAACCCGGAAGGTATATCGCTTCATAGTGCGCCGTCTCAGTGTTCTAATGATGCTTTAGATAGTATTTGCCATCAGGATGCAGAAAATACATACTGTACATTAAGTATTGATGATGTTGTTGAAGATGCAATTGAGTGCCGCCCCCTTTATTTTAATGGAGGTGGCATCACTCTTACAGGCGGAGAGCCGACAGTTCAGTTTGAACCGGTTTTAGAGTTATTAAAAGGATTAAAAGAAAAAGATATCCACACTGCAATTGAAACAAACGCTTCTCACACAAAATTACCAGAGCTTTTTCCATATATTGACTATTTAATAATGGATATCAAACATTGGGATGATATAGCTCACATGCACTACACCGGGCTTGGAAACGGTACTATAATTTATAACTTAAAGGAAGCAATCGATTTTGGAAAAAATGTCGCAATTAGAATTCCGCTGATCAATGGCGTAAACTCAGAAGAATGTGATATTGCAGGTTATCTTGATTTACTAAAGGACTACGATCCAAAGAGTTATACAGTTGAATTTCTGCCATATCATGAGTATGGTAAGTATAAATGGGTGCAACGCGGAATGGAATATAAGATAAAAAATGGAAAAGTGTCAAACGAGAAGCTGGAGCGCTTCTATAGCATGTTTGCTGATGCAGGAATCCGCATAATAAAATCATAGGGGTATGAATATGTCTGTATTTGATATTTACGAGACTGAAGAAGTTGTATC
>Ga0123353_10019805_pt1 | contig 10019 bp, 5 predicted proteins | sample TergutLab28metaG_3_FD_92763 | JGI IMG/M metagenome (GOLD analysis project Ga0123353, IMG submission 92763) | Labiotermes labralis P3 segment gut microbial communities from Petit-Saut dam, French Guiana - Lab288 P3 | ecosystem: Host-associated > Arthropoda: Insects > Digestive system > Gut ...
TGTCGCTGCACAACATCTGTGTATAGTACTCCGCCTTTTTCATTTGTTGTAAGCGATTCAGAATTGGATTTTGTGTTTGTAAATCAACCTCCTTCGAATATGCATATTTGTCCTGGTGGTAAAATCGATTTAATGGTTTCATATGCAGGAAAGATAGATCCTACAAGAAGTTACTGGGAAAAAGATGGTAAACCATATCTACTACCTAACGGTCAACCAGAAAGAAGTAGATTTTTAACTATTTCAAATATAAATGTAATAAATGCAGGTGAATATCGCTATGTTGCAGTAGATACAATAATAAGATTAGAAGATGGAAAATATGTAACATATAATGACAATGTAACTTATTCCGAAGCATGCAGAGTAAGTGTCCTTCCCGGCTTAGAAATATACTATGTATCACAAAGTTTAAACTATGTTATTCCAGGTAGAACGACAGGATTTATAGTATATTCATCTTTTACAAGCGGAGTTGAGAACCCTGATAATAATAACTCTATCGGCTTCCAATGGTATAGACAAAATGCTATTGGTAGTTCTGTACCAATAAATGATAATTATTATTTCAAAGGATCTAGATCTAATAATTTAGTAATAACTGAAGCACCTGACCCATCAGTTCCAGGTGCAGAAAATATTTATACTTTTAATGGAGCATTCTATTATGTAGAGATTATCGGTGCTTGTGGCAAGGTTGATTCCAAAAAATTTCCAATATATTTACATCCAGGACAAGGTGCAGAATTTATAAAAAATAACACCGATACATATGTTTGTAAATATAATGATGATAATATTGTTACATTCGAAGTAGAAGTTATAACACCTCATATGGATCTATTAAAATACCAATGGTATATAAATGATGTTAAAGCATTAGACGATGACAAAATTGACGGAAGCACCACAGCAAAACTCACTATCAAGAACCCAATACTGGAAACACAAACCTACTGTAAAATTTCTGCATTTGTAAATAACTACTACATAGATTTAATAAGTGATACGGCAGAAGTTCTACCAATTGATTTAACATTAATTGCTAAAGGACCTGCATATGATACAATAATTCCTGATCTTTTTGATGGCTACTTGCGTATGAATATACATACAGACGATCCAGGAAGCGAATTTATTTATAGAATTGATGCATATGCTGATTGGGGACAATCCATAAGATTTTATGATACTATTTATGCAAGGGGAAGCACGGGTTCATCAAATACAAAAACATTCGAATATCGTATCACTGAAACAGAACTTAAACAGATTGTGGAACAATTTGGTAATTGTTGTACTTTAGAGGCATCAGTTGTGGATGGTTGTGCTCCAGGTAATAATATAGTGAATGCATATTGGATTATAGATACAATCGATTCAGACGATAGAGACGTATTCACAACTTGTATTAACGACAATGCTTCATTCAAGGACTTATTATTAACTCCTAATCCAACAAATGATATTATAAATATATCATTCAATTCAGAGTTGGCAACATCAACTTCAATAGAATTATGCGGATTAGCAGGAAATACTATCACAGCATTGTTCGAAGGCACAAGTATTATTGGTAATAATAAATTTTCATTTGATTTATCAAAATTAGGTATTCCTTCGGGAACTTATATCTTAACGATAGCAAATAAAATGGGCTTCACAACAAAACAATTTGTATTTATTAGATAACCAAAACATCAATTTTAAAAAGGGAAGTAATTTACTTCCCTTTTTTTTATTATATTCGAAATAAAAATTATACTCAAAATGAAAAAAATATTAATACTAATTCTATTTCTGATAAGTTCAAATATATATTCCTTCGAAACACTATTGTTTAAGCCACTGACAGCAAATCATCTTGAAAGTAGAATAGGAATATTTTATCAACCAAGCAAACAACACCTACGGCTAGATATAGGACATTCTTTGGACTTGATGGAACTAAAAAATAATGAAAATTGTAAATTAAGAGCAGGAGGTGATTTCTTTATATTATCACGACTTCGTTCTGAAGGCAAGTTTAAGTTTCCCGTAGAAACGAGTGATTTTTTTTTCGGACTTAATTTAACAGGCGAAATATATAATAATTATTCTTTTAGAATACGGGTCTCACATATTTCATCGCACTTAATTGATGGTTACACTACCTATAATAACATTGATAAAGTAGCAAGTTTTATACAAGAACCATTTGTATATAGTAGAGAATTTGTAGACCTAATTTTCGCTTATAAAATGAAATATTTTCGTCCATATCTTGGTGGAACAACAATATTTTCAACTATTCCAAAGAATATAAATAAATTTGTCCCGCAGATTGGATTCGATGTTGAGTACCATTTATTCAGTAATTTTGATATAGTAGTAGGCTATGATGCTAAATTAATCAATGTATATGAAGATGCTTTTAATAAAAATTCTATAAGTTCTATTTCTAATTCCGCACAAATAGGATTGAAATATAAATTATCAAATAATACAGGATTATCTTTTAATTTTTATTATTACTCTGGATTAAGTATCCACGGAATGTTTTACGATATTAAAGAAAACTATATTGGCTATGGCATTCAATTTTCTTATTAATTACTTTAATATAAAAAAATATATAAATAAAATAAAATTTTGATAATAATTTAATTTTTTTTTATTATATTTGTAATCTATATTTTTGTTAATAATAAAATTTTTAGTGAAAAATAAAATTTTTAGTGAAAAATTGTTAGCAAAATTTATTTTTAGATTAATAATAACAAAATAAAATAATGAGACATAATGTATCAGGTAGAAAATTTAATAGAACAAAAAGTCATAAAGATGCAATGCTTGCTAATATGGCTTCCTCTCTATTAGAACATAAAAAATTATATACTACTGAAGCAAAAGCAAAAGAATTACGACCTTTTGTTGAAGCATTGATAACTAAATCTAAACACGCCCTCGCAAGTGAAAAACAAAACCTTCTTCCTGAAGGACAAAAGGTCGATATCCATAATAGAAGAATGGTATATAAAGTTATTCGCAATAAAGGTGTGATACAAGAATTATTTGATGCTATTGCTCCTGTGGTAGAATCTCGCAATGGTGGTTATTGTAGAATAATCAAAACAGGAACTCGTCGTGGCGATGCAGCAAGGACTGCTATTATTGAATTAGTTGATTGGTCAGCACCAATTGATGGTGCTATTTCATTGAAAAGAAAAAAGAAAGTTACAACAAAAAAATCAACTAAGCAAACAAATATTAAATCAAAAGAAAAAGTTAAAGTAGGTACTGTTGAAGAAAAAATTGAACCTACTGCCGTTGATGAAGTAATTTCTACCACACCAATAGTAGAAGAAACTTCTGCAATAGAAATTAATACTTCTGTCGAAGAAAAAATTGAACCTACTGCCGTTGATGAAGTAATTTCTACCACACCAATAGTAGAAGAAACGGTAATGACAAATACTTCCGTAGAAGAAACAAAAAATGATTCTTCTACTGCTGAAGATAAAATATAATTTAGATTATACAATATAAAAAAGAAATTTCATTTATGATGGCATTTCTTTTTTTTTGTTTGGACCATTTTATATAGCAACACCTTACAAAATGAAAATCATTATTAGTAGTTTAGACGAAAAAACATATAGATTGCTACACCGTCTAAAGATATGAACCGCATATGGTATAAAGAGTTGCTACCAAATAAATAAAGCCCACACATCCCGTGAGCATTGTGACTTTATAATTGGTAGCTTTTGAAATTGACTAGATTTCGAAAACCGGATATAAATCTAAATGCTTTTTATATTTATATTAAAGAACCCTGTATCAATTTCTTTTTTTAATAATTCTTTTGTTGCTAACATAATTGCATACAATTAATTTTATTATTTATTTTCTTATAAGGAAGTTTGCCATTAATTAACATTGTCATTCTGAACTCGTTTCAGAATCTCACTCGTATTAGTTCGGAGATGCCGAAACAAGTTCGGCATGACAGTCTATATAACTAACTAAATCCTACTTTACAAATGGCTCTATTAGTGCTATTAGATGATTAACAGATGTAGTCATCATTCCTAATACTAAATGCGGTTGAATACCTACAACTAATATAATTACACCTAATGGTGCTAATGCTACAACCTCACGCCAGTTCATATCATTATGTTTATATTCTTTTCCTGTTGGATCCCAAGGACCTTCCCATTTAGGATTAAGTTTACCGAAAAATACTTTTTGCAATGCCCATAACATATATGCTGCGCCGATTACAATACCTGAACCCGCAATAATAGTAAGCACTGGGAATGTATTAAATGCGCCGATAAAACATAGCACTTCAGCAACGAAGCCGCTAAATCCTGGCAAACCAATAGCAGCAAAGAATGCTACTGCCATAAATGCTGTATATATTGGCATTTTGTTAGCGAGTCCTCCGAAGTCGTCCATACAGCGTGTGTGGGCGCGGTCGTATATAACTCCAACGATTAAGAATAGCATTGATGTAATTAGTCCGTGGCTGAACATTTGTAGTATACCGCCGGAGATTCCTTGTGCATTAAGTGCGGCAACACCTAATACTACATAGCCCATGTGCGAGACGGAGGAATATGCTATAAGTTTCTTTAAGTCCCTGCCTCCGACTTTGTGCTGACCTAACGCACATAGTCCTCCATATACGATGCCGACAACACCGATTAGTGCTATCCACCATTGGAATTCAGCAAATGCATCAGGGAATATAGGGAAGCATATTCTTAACATACCATATACACCCATTTTTAGTAGAACGCCTGCAAGTATTACAGATATTGGTGTTGGGGCTTCTACATGTGCATCAGGTAGCCATGTATGGAATGGAAATGTTGGAACTTTAATTGCAAAACCTACGAACAGTCCAGCAAATGCGAGGTATCTCCAAGTTGTATTTAGTCCTGCGAATATTGAGTCGGACTTAAATATTTCTGCATTAGTTAGTTCAATTAGATTGAATGTTCCTGTGCTTAAATATAATCCTATCATAACTAATAGTATAAACACAGATCCGAAGAAAGTATATATAAAGAATTTTATTGCGGCGTATTCTCTTCTTGGTCCGCCCCATATACCGATTAAGAAATACATAGGGAGTAGCATAATTTCCCAGAATACAAAGAATAAGAAGAAATCTAATGCACAGAATAATCCCATCATACCGAGGTCAAGTAGTAGATACATAATGAAGTATCCTTTTTGTGCTTTTTTGATACTCCACGAAGCAAATGTTGCAACGAAGCAAACAATAGCAGTTAATAGTATCATCGGGGCAGATATTCCATCTATTCCCATAAAATAATCAATACGCAAATCGCCGATGATTGGCAGACCAGTGAGTTCTATCCACCTGTATTTTTCTACGAATTGGAGAGTTGATTCATCTGTTACGCCGGGCATTGTCCAATCGAAGCCCGCATATATAGCGAGTGCCATTATCAGTTGGATAAAAGTAAAACCTACTGTTATCCAACGGAAGTAGTTAGTAGATTTGTTTTGTGCTGCTTCATCATTGCCTTTCGGGATGAGCAATATTGCAAGTATTCCTATCAATGGAATAAATGTTATCAGTGTTAATGGACCTAATCCTAAGAAAGAGAACATAATTTATATTTTTTTTTATTATAATCTATTATATGAAATTCAAAAATAATAAAAAAATATTATTTTATTATTATATCTTTTAGAAAAAATATATATTGTATTTTTTTTTAGTAATAAAAACGTGTGATTATATACAATCTTATATTAAAGTGTATTGTGGAGTTATTTTTATGTCTTACAAGGCGGCGCGCGGGAACACAAAATTTTATTTTAATTTCCTCTAATATTTCTAATTCTATTGCGAGCTTCACTAATAAATATAGAACGAGGATATTTATATAAAATATCACCATAATATTGTTGTGCCTCAATATAATTTTTTTCACCTTCAGCAATGCTTCCTAATAAAAACAGAGCATTATCGCCATATAAAGGATAAGCATTTTCTGCTAAATAATTTGTTAATATTGTATTTGCGACATTATTATTTTTTTGTTTTGTTTCTATTTCAGCAATTTTGATGATAGCAAACTCACTTAATGCTTCGCCATCTACCGCTATTCTAATATTATCAAAACTTTTCTTTGCAGCAGGATATTGCTCTCGCAATACTAAATATTCTGCTTTAGCAAATGCAGATAATTGGTCAGCGTGTTCTTTGTTTTGCATTATAAATGTTATCCGACCAAGAGCATCATTTACAATGTCATCTGACAAGGAATCTAACAGAGCATTATATAGTGCCATCGCAGAGTCAATGAATCCTTGATAATATAATATTTCTGCTTGATTATATTTAATTTCATTTATATATTGTCTTGTATTACTATTATTCGGCAGAGAATTTTTTGATGATACTTGTATATTTCCCTTTGCTTTAACTCCTTTTGAATTTGGTGTTATTGGAACATTTAGAACATTATTTATCAAATCATTTGCCTTATCTAGTTCATCTGAAGTAATGTATATATCAACTAATTCATTTGTTGCTTGCAACATCAAAGTAGCATCTAATTGTGTCTCTATAATATCGTTAAGCATTTCAATGGCTGCTTTATTATTTTTCATAATTGTTCGTTCTATTGTTGCTATTCGCATTTTACTTTGCTCGGAAATTTGAGATTTAGGATTGTCTATGATTACTTTTTTGTAGTCCTCTATTACCTTTGTAAAATTCTTTTTTATATTAGTATTATCAACATTCTTATCTTGCAGAAGTAAAAGCAAACGTTCTTCTGATGCCTGAGTATATTCATATACTGCTTTATTATAATACTGATTATTTTTTCCCATATTTTGTACATACTGATATGCTTTTAATGCGATATCAAACTGTCCATCTCCACGGGATTCATTTGCAAAAGAAAGTATATTTTTTCCTTTAGCATTTTGTTTATCATCAAGTTTAACTATAACATTAAACGCATCTTCGTAATTTTTTGTTGCCCGTAAATACCAACCATATAATGTAAGAATAGCAACATTATCATCTTTTTTTACTTCTCTAACAAAAGCATTATTCAAAAAACTAATTGACGCAGTATCAAACATCATCGTAAATAAACGGCTTTGTGCCTGCTGTAAATTACCATTTAGATTAAATAAATATAATAATTCACGAAAACCATCCTGATACATATTAGTAAAAATATATGCTTTAAGTAAAGCATCAATAATTTCAGTATTTTTACTAAATTTTTGTTTTGCTTCTACTAATATTGGCACGGTCTTCTCAAATTGTTTTAATTGATTTAATGTTAAAGTAATGGCAAGGTATGTCTCAGGATTATTTCCATAATCTTTTTGTGTCTTGTTCCACATAGAATTTGCATTATTTACTTGACCTAATTGCCAATATATTTCTCCAGCGAGAATATAATTTTTTGCTGAAGGATAACTTTTAATTCTATCTTCGACGAATGGCAAAAGTTCTTGGAATCTATTGTCTTGTTTGTATAAACGAACAATTGGTTCAAAATATTTTTCTTGTTTATTTGTTTGGTAAATTTCTTCATAGATCCTTAGTGCTTCTTTGAATTCACCACCTTGCTCGTAGGATTGTGCTAATTGGAATTTATTTTCTATTGGAGTTTGAGCAAGTACTTCACCATAAAAGAAAGTTATAATTAATAATAAAAACAATTTTATTTTCATATTTTTATTTTTTACAAAATTCATTTTTTTGCAAAAATAATCATTTTTAATTATTTTTTATACATTTTTCAAAAAAATTATATTAATAAATATTAAAAAAGAACTAAAAAAATACAAATAAAAAAGAATTAAATAAAAATTATGAACACATAAAAATATAATGCCCTACAAAATAGTTCAGGCAAAAATATTATTTTAAAAGAATTATTTTTATATTCAATATTATTATTTTTGTTCGTATTTAATAATATTATTTTTAATGAAAATATTTATAGTTGCAGGCGAACCATCAGGTGATATACACGCCGCAAAATTAATGAATAAATTAAAAGCAATTAATCCTGACATCAAATTTTTAGGTATTGGCGGGAAACAAATGGAGCATCAAGGATTAAAATCAATTATTTCTGTTGAAAAAATTTCTGTTGTTGGCTTTATTGAAGTTATAAAAAGAATAAAATTATTTCTTGACTTAAAGAAACAATGCCAAAAAATTATGTTAGATGAAAAAGTAAATTGTTTTATACCTGTTGATTATCCTGGTTTTAATATCAAACTTGCAAAGTTTTCTAAACAAAATAATATTCCCGTATTTTATTATATCGCACCGCAAGTTTGGGCGTGGGGGAAAAATCGTTGGAAGAATTTACAAAACATAATAACAAAATTATTCGTTGTATTTCCTTTCGAAGAAAAATATTTTTTAGAAAGAAATATTGATGCGAAATATGTTGGACATCCATTACTACTCAATTCTGTTTTCAATCAGCAAGATGAAACCAATAAAGATAATAACTTAATTGCTTTTTTCCCTGGTAGCAGAGATCACGAGGTTAAAAAAAATCTTAATTTATTTGTTAAAACAGCAAAAATAATTCATCAAAATAATCCTGATTTAACATTTGGATTCGCTGTTTCAGATAATGTAAATTATAAAATATTTGATGTTCTGAAAAATTATAATTTCAAATACGAATTATTTAATAGTTCAACGGAACTGATGCAAAAAGCATTTTTCGGTATTGCCAAATTAGGAACAACAACACTTGAGGCAACACTACTTAATATGAATATGATTGCCGTCTATAAGACATCTTTTACACATTATTGGATTGGTAAAAAACTTGTTAATCTTAAATATCTTGCATTGCCAAATATACTTGCTAATAAAGAAATTGTACCTGAATTCATTCAGAAATTTGCTACTCCGACTGTACTTGCTGATACTATTTTGGATTATATATCTAATTCTGAAAAATGCAATAAACAAAAAAAAGAATACGCAAAAATTAGAGCAATATTAATCGACAGTAAGTATGATATAGCAGAAGAAATACTTTCTTATTGTATATGATTATCATTTTGGGTGACGACATATAATTGTTATTATATAATTTTATATTAACTTTTATTTATTTATCTATCATTACGAACAATTATAAAATAATTGCGTAACAATCTATTTTTTGCCTGTAATACTGTATTTAACATAGTATATTCTTGTTACTTAAAGATCCTACCGAAACAAATTTAATGTAATAGATAAAACATAATAATAAAATTAAAAACATTACTAATCAATAAAAATTACTAACATCATTTTAATCGAATAGTACAATAAATTAAAAAGTATAATAAATTTAAAAAAAATATTTATATTTGTTTTTTATTCAAAATCATTAAAAAAATAAAATGCCTGAATTTCGTTCATTCAAAGCTTTCAGACCGAAGCAAGAGTTTGCTCAAAAAGTTGCAGCAAAACCATATGATGTCCTTAACTCCGATGAAGCAAGAAAAGAAGCAAAAAACAATCCGTTTTCTTTTCTACATATCGGCAAGCCCGAAATAGATTTAGAACCTTCTATAGACCTACACGATCCGATCGTCTATGCAAAAGGAAAAGAAAATCTACACAAACTAATCAACGATAATGTATTAATCCAAGACACTGAAGATTACCTTTATCTTTATTCACAAACGATGAACGGTAGAACTCAATATGGATTTGTTGGTTGTGTTTATATTAATGATTATTGGAACGATAACATTAAAAAGCACGAAAAAACCCGCAAAGATAAAGAAGAAGATCGCTGCGAGCATGTTAGAATAACTAATGCTCATACGGGTCCAATATTTCTTACTATGCCTGATAATCAGGAGTTATTAGACATAATAAAAAATGTTTCATCTAATACACCTGATAATGATTTAGTAGATAATATGGATGTTCGCCATACTTCTTGGGTGATTAAAGATAAAACAATCTCTGATAGAGTGCAAACAATTTGCAA
>Ga0123353_10019806_pt1 | contig 10019 bp, 6 predicted proteins | sample TergutLab28metaG_3_FD_92763 | JGI IMG/M metagenome (GOLD analysis project Ga0123353, IMG submission 92763) | Labiotermes labralis P3 segment gut microbial communities from Petit-Saut dam, French Guiana - Lab288 P3 | ecosystem: Host-associated > Arthropoda: Insects > Digestive system > Gut ...
AGCGCGTGTCGCGCGCATATTGTGCTCATAAAGCACCTCGCCCGAGTCGAAGTCGATGACGACCGCCGCGGCTGCTGTAATGCTGGGCGCCGCGGCTGCCGAACCTACAGGGAAGACGGCCAGCAACAGTATCATCGATAAAATGACCAGTATAGATTTCCTCATAGATAATCCTCCACATCTAACTAACGTGAGGCTCCGCCCCACAACCCACGGGCTTGTTCGCTCACGGGCGAAATGAATCCGCCCTACTCACTGCGCCCTCTCGCCGCTACGCGGCGCACCGCGCTTCGCACGGTGATTAGTCCGCCCACTTGTTTTTTATTTATGTTGCGTCGGTGTAAGCGGACTAATATATTACGACCGTAGTATTGTCCGGTATATAGTTATACAAATACCAGATATCTTCGTCATACATCCTTATGCAGCCGTGGCTGATAGGGAAGCCTATCCTTTCGTCCTTAAGCCTGCTTGTACCGGGATAATAAAGCCTTGAGTGAAATGCGTATCCCGATCCCTTCCTGAACCGTACCACCGGTTTGACTGTATAGGTACTTGTCGTCCACCCGTTGACCTGTTTATATGTAGTGGTAGTGATACCTGTCCTTGTCGGAGTACTGGGTTTGCCTGTCCCGACTATAAAGGTCTTTATGTGCTCCCAGGTGCCATCGTTGCGTCTGAATACGTTCACCCTTTGGCACGCGAGGTTGATCCACAGGAGGTAATTTGTACTGCTTGTATAACCCTTGGCATATACCCAAACCTCCTTTTCATAGTTGGTATAGTCGTGCGATTGCGCCCATGCCAGCGTGAAGTTGCCTCTGTACTCTGTTATGACCTTCCTTAAAACGTTCGCGGAGTCAAGCTGCATCCAATAACGTTTGCTGTAGTTATCAAGTTTAATGGTACGCGTGGCGGATATCGCTTGTTGTTCGCCCTGGAGCGTGACGTATTTTATTTCGACACGGACTTCAGCGCTGTCTTTCATATCGCGGCTGTATGTGAATTTATGCGATAAAACAGGGGGGGTCTTCCCCGTTAAATAACTGGTATTTATCAAAGAGTAGTTATTTATATACCAGCTAATGCTACAGTCCTTGCCGGGCACCGCGTTTTCGATGATCGCCGAAGCGCTGAGCGTATTGCCTATGGGAAGCCTGTCCGGCATGTTTATTCTGACAGATGCTCCTGTGAGGCCATGATCGATAATATCGAGGGCACTGCCGTACATGACATCGATACGCGTATGATTGATGGATAATATTAGCTTGCCCGCGTATCCGGTTCCCTCGAGAGACGCCCCTAATCCGATGATCTCCGCTTCATTGACCCTTCCGTCGATAACCACACGGCAATCCGACGCGGTTCGAAGTAGTTCGAGCTTGTTTATCCTCGCTTCTTTTTGAATATGAATGGTATTGTTCCGGCCGGATACGATAATACTCTCCACATCATCCGCTATCACTATGTCCCGGCCATTACCGGTGACTTCAACTGACCCGACGCCTTTCGCTGTTATCAGCCCGCTCCCGGTTCCGACCACGAGCTTATCCACTCTGACGCCATCCTCCGGAGCAACAGTCACATCGCCCGACTGTGCTGCCAGCGTCAGGTTACGTATTTGTGTGGAGCCACCCAGTACAAGAGAATCCAACCTATGCGAGCGTATGACGACCCGTTCGGCCGTAATTGAGTCAAGATTGATATCAGATGTGTTGCAGTCGAACCAGACTCCATTGTTGAAATTGCCGCCCGACAGCCTGGCGGATCTTTGCAGCAAGACACCATGCGTATAGATCCGATTGTTGACGGAAACCGGGAGGAAATCATTGATTATCCGATACAGGACAGTGATAATCTCTGCGCGGGTAGCGTTTCCTGTGGGATTGAGCTTGCCATTATTCCCGGAGATCAAGCCCTGTGATACGAGGGAGGCCACAGCCTGTCGCCTTTCATACACAATCTGGCTGGAATCTGAAAATCTGTTAAGCACGGTCATATCAGGTTTTGCTTCTGTTAAAGCAAACGCCTCCGATATCAGATGAAATGCGTTCTGACGGGATAGAGGTGCTGTAATGTTCGTTATCTCCGATGACGAAATAAGGCCAATAAACGCTGCTTTCGCCACAGAATCATTATACCATTCGCCCTGCGGCAAACCCCAGCTTGAAATATTCGCATATCTTCTCGTGCCAAGAGCCCTGCACAGTATCGTCAGCAGTTGAGCGGTGGTGATGTTCGCGTTGGGCCGAAGTAAATTACCTTCCCCGACGATGAGCCCATCGTTATAGGCTTTTCTGAGGTAAGGTTGCGCCCAGTGTCCCGCAACATCCTGATAATCCTCAAATGCTGCCTGAGAAACGATGCAATTTGCGAAAATCAAGAGAAACGCCAATGCCGCGGAAACCAGTCTTATGTGTAATCTCATATATGGCCATCCTTAATAAAATGCTCTCTATATACATGAGTATAGTATGAGAGCGAGTATTTTTCAAGATATTTTCAAGCCTTATCTTATTATTAATACTTTTCTAGTTTCTAGTCACCCCCTCGCCCAAATGACAGCACAATGTGAGAAAAAAGGCCGTGTTGTGCGGCGCAGAGAGGGAATTCCGGTGAAAACCCCGGAACTGACCGAACGTAGTCGCATAATACGGCCTTTTTTCGGCAGGGCCTGTAACCTCAATCGAGCAACTCGCAAGTCTCAAGCAGTACGACCGCCGTCGCGGATATGCCGGTCCCGTCGCCTGTAAATCCCATCTTTTCTTCTGTCGTGGCCTTAACGCTTATTCTGCCTGTATCCGTGCATAGTGCACCGGCTAACCTCGCCCTCATCTCTGGCACATATTGAGACAACCTCGGCGATTCGAGCACAATGGTAATATCCGCGTTTCCGAGAGAATAGCCGTTCCCGCTGATAATGTTACTTATACTTCTCAGCATTTCTATACTATCTGCCCCGCGCCAACTCTCGTCTGAAGGCGGAAAGTACGTGCCGAGGTCGCCGAGGGCGGCGGCGCCAAGCAACGCGTCAATCAACGCATGCACAGGCACATCGGCGTCCGAGTGACCGTCCGGCCCGAAATCACAGGGTATCTCAACACCGCACAATATACATGGACGGCTACTTTTTAGCCTATGCGCGTCATACCCATAACCAATACGCATCAATAGATACCCCGATGTTTAGCATTAATATGTTACGCTTCCCTCAGTATCGCTTCCGCTACCAAAACATCTTCCCTGGTAGTAAGCTTGATGTTGTTGCGTGAACCTTCAGTGACTCGGGCAGGAACCCCCATGAGTTCCGCTGCCATACAATCGTCGGTAACGGTCAGAGACTTATCCAGCGCTTTTGTCAGCGCCGCCTTGATTATCTCAACCGTAAATACCTGCGGTGTCTGGATCTCATATATGCATTCCCTGTCGACAGTGCTTACTATCATACCTTTTTTAACGTGTTTAAGCGTTGAGATGACCGGAACCGCCGGCGCGGCCGCGTGATACTTGATAGCGGCGGCGATTGTTGTATCAATTATCCCCATGCTGACACAAGGTCTCGCTCCGTCGTGAATCGCGACTATTTGCGCTTTATTTGAAACCGCAAGCACACCATTCATGACAGATTCGAGTCGTGTAGGTCCGCCCGCCATTATTTTTGTGGCTTTAGTGATGTTATACTGCAGACAAAGTTTACTGACCCGCTCAATCTTTTCGTCCCGCGCGACGATGACGATCTCATCAACCTTACCGCACTTTTGAAACGCAATGAGTGTATGAACGATAACAGGAATACCGAACACATCAATGAAAAGCTTATCCTCCCCTTCCATTCTTCGTGACGAGCCCGCGGCGGCAATGACTGCGGAGCAAAACGGCGCTTTGCCTGTCAGCTTGTTAAGGAGCTTCCTGATGAATGACATGTATGACATATAACACTTTTCCTCTCTAACGTGGGGCTTCGCCCCACAACCCACGGGCTTGTTCGCTCACGGGCGAAATGAATCCGCCCTACTCACTGCGCCCTCTCGCCGCTACGCGGCGCACTGCGCATCCGCGCAGTGATAGTAACTTATGGATTGCGATTTTCGTGTTTTTTATTGTAGAAACGAGTCCATAAGTTACTAACGTGGGGCGGATGCACCCATCCGCCCCATATAGATTTCATGCGTCAATGCTTTCCGGGGCGCGTGCCGCCATAGAGTATCATGCCAAAGCCAGCGATGCATTTATGCGCGACTCGACCTCCTCGTAAGTCAGCTTCTTTGACAGGACGATTTCAGAAATCAATATCTGCTTCGCGGAATGCAGCATTTTGCGTTCCCCGGTCGAAAGCCCCTTTTCGACATCCCTTGTCATAAGTCCCTTTACTACTCTGGCGACTTCGAGCAGATCACCACTTTTAAGTCTTTGCATATTCTCGCGATAGCGTCTGTTCCAGTTTTGCGTCATTTCAGCGTCGATTTTCGGAATTGACGCCATAAGTTCGTCTGCCTGGGTAGCATTGACTATCGGTCTGACTCCAATTTGCTCTGTACTCTCAGTCGGGATCATGACTACCATCCCACCGGCAGGCATTTTCAATACATAGTACAGACGCGTGCATCCGTTCATTTTCCTCTCTTCAATGCTATCGATTACTCCAGCCCCGTGCATAGGATGAGCAATCATATCGCCAACGCAAAACATAAAACAGTTCTCCAAACCTGTCTCTTCGGTCATGTCTCGATATAAGCCCTATGCTGTATTAAGACACGTCCCGGCAAAATATAAGTCAATTAAATTCATCATTCAATCACATTATCTACTCGAATAATTCAATAAAATAACATCTGTGGATATTATACACTGTTTTTCTTAGAAATTGCAAGCGTTTACATAACATTTTTCTGTATTATACAAAAAATGTGTAAAAATAGTTTCAATGCCGCCATAGTTGTGACAAATCACCGGATAATGACAAAAACAATGCCGGATAATGACTTGTCACTACCGGCAATAGTTTTGTTTCATTTGGTAAAGAAAGTGGATCACTGTCGAATAATATTACAGTCAATCAGCCACTCATTGATCAACATCCGGCATCGGCGGGGCGTCCGTATCGTATACGATGACGGGCGCCTTGTCAGTCAGTGCGGCTTCTTTCGCTTCGCTGTTGGTTATCGGTTGTGAGGAGGGGTCGATCAGAGCCCTGATGCTCAGGGAAACCTTTTTCCTGTCATTATCGATCTCAGTGATTTTTACATCCACTGACTGCCCGTCAGAGAGAACCTCGGACGGCAAGCCGATCCTGCGATCGGATATCTGCGAGATATGGATAAGCCCGTCAACACCGGGATATATCTCAGCGAAAGCGCCGAATGGCATCATTTTAACTATCTTCACGTTCACAACGTCACCGACAGCATGGCCCGATGTGAACTTGATCCATGGATTGTCCTCATTCTTTTTATACCCGAGGGAAATCTTCCTGTTATCCCTATCGAAAGAAAGGACATAGACCGAAACCTCGTCGCCTACCGACATGACATCAGACGGTTGCTTGATGCGTGTCCAACTCAACTCTGAAATGTGTATCATACCGTCAACTCCGCCAATATCGACGAATACGCCATATGAAGTCATCGATTTAACGACTCCGCTGTACTGCTTGCCAGCCTCGATGCTATTCCAGACGCTCTCAGACCTTTCACGGCGTTCATCTACCTGCACTGCCCTGATTGAACCGACTACACGTCTTCTCGACTGATTCACTTCGGTGACGCGAAGCTTTACCGGTTTTCTGACGAGTTCTGACATAGGGGCCGATTTTGGCAGCCCGGTCTGTGACGCGGGAATGAACACACGGACACCTTTGACATTTACGACAACGCCGCCCTTGTTCTCCTCAGTAACGAACCCCTCGACTATTGTCTTGCTATCCTTGGCCGCTTCGATCATATCCCAATTCTTTATCGCGTCAAGCCGCTTCTTAGACAACATGACCATGCCTTCGACGTCATTGACACGCATAACAAATGTCTCGATAGTATCACCGACCTTGATGATATCATCGATATTGGAGTTTGCGTCGTCGGTAAACTCGCTTATTGGAATATAGCCTGACTGCTTAGTGCCCAAATCGACCGAAACTTCCGTAGAAGTAATGGATGTGACAACTCCTGTCACTTTCTCACCTGTATGTAAAGTCTTAATAGACTTTTCAAGCATTTCCTCAAAGGATTCAGACGCGGGAACAGCTTCAGAAGTCTCGTCTTCATCTGTTGCATCTGACGATTCGTCTGCAATAAGCGGTTCGTCTTTTACCGTAACCTCCTGCTGGTCTGATTCCTCAGCGATTGGCTCGTTAGGGATTGATTCTTCCGGGATAGATTCCTGTGACTCCGATTCCGACGCTAACGGCTCTTGTTGTTCTGTTTCGTCAGAAACAGATTCAGGATCCTCAACTCCCGAATCCGGACTGATACTCTCCACGGTCGCAGGATCAATCACGTCGGTTTGAGATTCCTCTTCAACTTCCGGCTCGCGCATTTCTGATTCAGGGTTCTCAATCTCGTTAATTCTAAGTTCTTCGCTCATCTTCTGGGTGACCTCCTTAATAATCCAAGCTGGCGTCGACGCACCGGCAGTGATCCCGACTGAGTCGGACGTTCGGATATCCGCCTTCCCAAAGGCGTCCGCATTTTCCACAAATACGACCCTGTCGCAGTGTTCCCTGCAAATATCCGCGAGTCTGAGGCTGTTTGCGCTGTTTTTACCCCCTACGACGATCATGACGTCCATGGTTTTCGACAACCCGGCAGCCTCCTGCTGGCGCTCAGACGTAGCACTGCATATTGTATCAAACATTTTATGGTTTGTACACACTTTTTTTACGATTTCAACACATGAATGGTAAACAGCTTTAGTTATTGTTGTTTGAAACACAACTGATATCGGGATTTCGGAGTTTTCATTACTGTTTAACCAATCAGACAACGCATCAGCCGTCTCGAATACCCTATAGTCATCGCACCATCCGGATATTGCTGAGACTTCCGGATGGCTTCGCTGACCAATAATAACCGGCAGCCGTCCCTTGCGTGATTCCTTGCTGACGATCGTATGGATTTTCTTCACGTAGGGGCAAGTGGCGTCGATAACATTAGCGCCGGTTGCTGAAATCGCGGCATGGTCATTTCTGCCGACACCATGCGAACGGATTATTACTGTATCACGAGGCGTGAGCTCAGAGACATCCGCAACAACGCGGATACCTTTTGACACCAAATCACGTACAACATACTCGTTATGGATGATCGGTCCGAGCATAACGCAGTTTTGATGTTTTACAGCCGCGCTCTCACACATAGCGACAGCCCTGCGTACCCCGTAACAGAAACCAGCCGACCCGGCGACTTTGATGTTCGGAGATCCACCCGGATAAGCTTTCAACGCTACTATTTCCGAACCTCGGTCCCTTTGCGGATTAAGGTCTTCAATTCTGCTCATCAGTACATCGGCAAGCCGGGAATAGTCACCCGGAGTACGTTTGGCTACCGGCTTTTCGATATAATACGGCTCGCCGATGACTAAATGTATCTTTCGCAGCAACGGTTTCCTTCGCGGGATGTACAGCGGGACAATTGGAACCTTAGCATGTTCAGCAATTCTCACGGCTCCACCCTTCGCCGCTACGGCATCAGCGACCGGGTTTCTTGTCCCCTCAGGAAAAATCGCGACTTTCTCGCCTTTGTTCAAATAACTAAATGTTTCTTTGATTGTCTTAACGTCCAGTATACCGCGGTCGACCCTGATCGCTCCCAGTTTTTTTATTGCCGTCGATAAAAGAGGCACCTTATATAACTCAGCTTTCGCTATCACATGCATATGATTGTCGATACCGGCGGCAAATGCTATAAATATGGGATCGAGAAGGTTGGAGTGGTTAGCGCAGACCATTGCTGCGCCTTGAGGTATGTTCTCCCTGCCCTGAACATCGATGCCATAGACGATCCCAAGAAGTATGCGTGCCACACGATAGCAGCCCCTATAAAATCTGTAACTCGATTTCACAGACATGATCATCCCTCACAGTAAACAGCAGGAAACGCAAATGAAGAAGGTATAGGCTTAAGTATCACATTTTTTTAATCGTCCGGCAATGATTTCGCATAGCGCCCCGAAGCTCTCATCCAGATTCAGGTACGTCGTATCCAGCACGACGGAATCCTCCGCGACCTTCAACGGCGCTGTCGACCTCCCACTGTCGTTCTTATCCCTTGTCACCATGTCTTCATAGACGGTTTGAAGCGTCGTATCTACGTTTTTCCCAAGAAGTTCCAGGTATCGCCTTTTCGCGCGTATCTCAGGGTCGGCAGTCAGAAATACTTTCAACCCCGCGTTTGGTAATATAACAGTGCCGATATCGCGACCATCCATAATGACATCATGTCTCACCGCCATTTCCCGCTGCGTTGAGAGGAGATAATTTCTTACAGCAGGTATGGCTGAGGCGTCTGATGCATATGTCGAAACAATATGCATTCTGATAGATTCAGAAACGTCCTCGCCGCATAGGAACATACGTTGCGATCCTACGCCATCGTATGAAATTTCAATCTTCATGTCCGGCAACAGACTCTCAACGAGCGCGCCATTGTTCGGGTCGGCATTACTTCGCAGGATATATAACCCGACGCAACGGTAAAGCGCGCCGGTATCGACATATACCAATCCGAAATGTTCGGCGGCCATCTTCGCCAGAGTGCTCTTACCCGATCCAGCGGGTCCGTCTAAAGCTATGCTTCGCGATTCCATACCGATAGTATCCTTTCATTCTCTCCGGCTTACTCATTCATTGATAACACTGACGCTTTGTACCGCCGCGCGCGCGGCGGCAACAGCCGTCGACCATGCTATCTGCAGGTTGTACCCGCCGGTATATGCGTCAACATCCAGTGTTTCGCCCGCGAAATACAATCCTTTGACGAGCTTTGACTCCATTGTTTTCGGATTCACTTCACGCAAATCCACTCCACCGGACGTAACTATCGCTTCTTCCACAGGTCTCGGGCGATCGATATCGATGCGGAACGATTTCAACAATCGAACTAATCCAAGCCTTTGATCCCGGCTGATCGAATGTGTCTTCGTTCTTGGCGGTATACCTGATTTTTCGATAATAACGGGGATCATCATAGCGCTGAGCAGGTCGCCAAGCGCGTTCGAATAATCGCGATTGGAATAGTTCCCGAAGTCGCGTAAAATACGTAAATCAAGTTTATTCTCGTCGAGAGCCGGTTTCAAGTCAATAAGAGCATAATACTTTCGGTTGCCAAAATCGCGCATATGTGCGCTCGCGCTGAGCACCAATGGTCCTGATATCCCGAAATGGGTGAACAACAACTCTCCAAAATCTTCAAAAATCGGTTTCTTGCTCCCATCATATACAGACAACCGAACATTTTTTAAGGTAAGCCCCTGCATTCTCGAACACAACTCTGGCGCCGCTACAAGCGGCACAAGCGAACCTCTAAGCGGTGTAACCGTATGTCCCAAAGCGCTCGCCATTTTATACCCATCCCCCGTCGAACCTGTATCCGGGTATGACATTCCGCCGGTGGCGAGTATTACCGCAGAGGTAATTATCGTGCCGCTCGAAGACTTGACCGCGCATATCCGCCCGTTTTTGGCGATGAGCCCGATAGCCCTGCCGCGATTAACATGAACGCCTGCTATACGTATATTCCGCCGTAACGCGTCGGCAACATCGGAAGCCCGGTTCGATAAAGGAAAGACACGCCCGCCACGTTCCGTCTTGAGCGAAACGCCCAGAGTTTCGAAAAACGACATAACGTCACAAGGCATAAATCCGTTGATCGCGCTATGTAAAAACTGACTGCCTGTCGGTATGTTTTCCAGCACCTGCGCCACGGAGCAGTTGTTGGTGAGGTTGCATCGGCCTTTTCCTGTAATGCATAGTTTCCTGCCAAGAGTGTCGTTTCGTTCAATTAAAAGGACGTTTGCCCCGCCTTTTG